>Ga0207888_100076_pt1 | contig 76715 bp, 61 predicted proteins | sample LinPmetageLP43_FD_184055 | JGI IMG/M metagenome (GOLD analysis project Ga0207888, IMG submission 184055) | Marine viral communities from the Pacific Ocean - LP-43 (SPAdes) | ecosystem: Environmental > Aquatic > Marine > Oceanic | place: Pacific Ocean | collected 2010-08-27
AAACTTTGGTTTTCTCGTATGTTGGTTTTGGTGACTCAGAAAAGGAAGTAGGCGTTTCAAACACCATTAATGTAACATTACAAGCAGGTGAAGCACTTGATGAAGTTGTAGTAACAGCATTAGGGATTTCTAGAGAGAAAAAATCTTTAGGTTATGCAACTGAAGAAGTTTCTGGTGATCAAGTAAGCACTGTTACACAAGGAGGTAACATTGCAAATTCCTTATCAGGTAAGGTTTCTGGTCTACAGATTAAGCGTAACAGCAATATTGGTGGTTCTACAAACGTATTATTGCGTGGTACAAACTCATTAACGGGTAACAACCAAGCTTTGTTTGTTGTTGACGGTGTTATTATTGACAACTCAAACACTAATGGGAGTAATCAACAAGAAGCTAGAGGTGGTTTTGACTACGGTAATGCTGCGTCTGACATTAACCCAGATAACATTGCTTCTGTCAACGTACTTAAAGGTGCAGCTGCAACAGCTCTTTATGGTAACCGCGCTTCAAATGGAGCTATCATTATCACCACAAAAAAAGGAGCTAAAAATGAAGGTATAGGTGTTTCTATCAATTCTGGAATTCAGATTGGTCGTGTTAATAAAGAGACTTTCGCAAAATACCAAAGTCAGTACGGTGCTGGATACGGTCCTGGTTTTTTATCAGAAGATGTAGATGGAGATGGTACAACTGATGCTGTTGCTCCTCTTAACGATGATGCATCTTACGGTTCAGCTTTTGACCCTAGTCTTTTAGTATATCAATGGGACGCTTTCTTTGACCCCACTAATCCTAACTTTGGCCAAGCAACCCCTTGGACATTTGCAGGAGACAATGGACCAATTTCATTTTTTGACACAGCTGTTACTTTAACAAACAGTGTAGCTGTTTCTGGAGGTACTGATAAATCTGCTTTCCGCTTAAACTATTCTAAATTTGACGCTACCGGTATTATGCCAAATAGTGAGCAAAATAAGAATACGATCAACTTTAACGGGTCACATGATTTTTCAGATAAGCTTTCTGTTTCTACAAATATTAACTTTATCAACCAAAAAACTTTAGGTCGTAATAGTACGGGTTATAGTGATAACATCATTTCTAACTTCCGCCAGTGGGCTCAAACTAACGTAAACTTTGAAGATCAAAGAAGAGCCTACGAAAGAACAGGTCAAAACTATACTTGGAATTATACTTCTCCAACTGATGACACTCCTATTTACTGGGACAACCCGTATTATATTCGCAACGAAAACTTTCAGAACGATGAGCGTAACCGCGTTTATGGTAATGTTGCTTTAACTTATGATGTAACAGACTGGTTCAACATTGTTGGTCGTGTAACAATGGATTCTTATGATGAGCTTCAAGAAGAACGTACTTCTGTAGGAAGTAATCCTGTCGCAAAATATTCTCGTTTCAACAGAACATTTAGAGAATACAATTATGACTTAATCATGAACTTTGACACTGATATTACAGATGACATTTCCTTCAACGGTATTTTAGGAACAAATATCAGAAGAAATGATATTAAGTCTGTTTACGCAATAACTAATGGTGGCCTTGTAGTTCCTGGTGTTTACTCTCTTGCTAATTCAGAAAATCCTATTGAAGCTCCAATTGAACAAGATGAGCAAATAGGCGTTGACGGGGTTTATGCACAAGCAAGCTTCGGTTTTTACAATAAGTTTTTCTTAGAAGGTACAATCAGACGGGATGCTACATCTACACTTCCTGAAGGCAACAACTCTTTCTATTATCCTTCTGTAACTGGGAGTTATATATTTTCTAACGACATAAATGCTAACTGGCTGAGCTTCGGTAAACTTCGTTTAAACTATGCAGAAGTTGGTACGGGTGCAGAATTTGCTCAATTGAGGGATGTTTTCGCTAAACCTACAAAATTTGGAGATGCAAATATCTTTTCTGTATCAAGCACAAGACGTAATCCTGACTTAAAAGAAGAGCGTTTAACAAGTTACGAAGGAGGTTTAGAATTAGACTTTTTCAAAAGAAGACTCGGCTTAGACCTGTCTGTTTATAAAACAAACACTACTAATCAGGTTTTGCCTTTACGAGTTTCTGGCTCTACAGGTTATACTACGAAAATTGTTAATTCTGGTGAGTTAGAGAACAAAGGGGTTGAAGTTTCTTTAAACGCCACCCCTATTCTATCTGAAAACTTTAGCTGGGATATTAGAGTAAACTTCGCTCGTAACCGCAATAAGTTGCTTTCTTTATTTGAAGGCACAGATAACTTAGTACTTGGTTCTTTTCAAGGTGGTGTTACGCTTAATGGAACTATCGGTCAGCCATACGGTATAATAAAAGGTACAGACTATGCGCTAGACAATAACGGGAATCGTATTATTGATGAAGACGGTTACTATACCACAACCAGCCCTAATACAGTTATTGGTAACGTTAATCCTGACTATACAGGTGGTGTGTTCAACTCTTTTAAATACAAAAACCTCAGTCTTAGCTTCTTAATAGATGTTCAAAAAGGTGGTAGCGTATTTTCTCTTGATCAGTACTATGGTCAGGCAACAGGCTTATATCCAAATACAGCATTTACGAATGACTTAGGAAACCCTGTACGTAATTCTCTTGCAGATGGTGGTGGTGTAATTTTTGACGGTGTAACTGCTGATGGTTCTCCAAACACTACTCGTGTTGATGTTAGTGAATTTGGAGTATTTGGATATCAAACATTTCCTAATTCAGAATTTGTTTATGACGCTTCTTATGTAAAACTTAGAGAAGTAGCATTAAGCTATAATTTACCATCACGCTTTTTAGATAACCTTTTCTTTACTAAAGCAACATTTACATTAACAGGATCTAACCTTTGGATCATTCACAAAAACGTTCCTTATGCTGATCCAGAAGCTGGTTTAAGCTCCGGTAACCTTCAAGGTTATCAAAGTGGTGTGTTACCAACAACCAGAGATTATGGATTTAATGTAAGTCTTCAATTCTAAAAAAAAACAATGATGATAAAAAAGATAATTTTAATAGGTCTTGGGCTTGTGTTTGCACAATGCTCTAGTGACTTAGAAGGTCTTAACGAAAACGGAAAGGCTTTTACCGATGTTCCGGGAGAGATGCTAATGTCTAATGCCCAGAGAGAACTTGCTGATCAATTAGTAAATACAAATGTCAATAACAATGTATTTAGATTGTTCGCGCAACAATGGAGCGAGGCTCAGTATACCGATGAATCTCGTTATAACATTATTACACGATCAATTCCTGAAAGACACTGGAATATAATGTATCGTGATATTCTTAAAGATTTTGATCAAGCCGCTATAAATATCGAGGCAGAAGAAATTCTTAATGTTTCTGCAGGTCAATTTGCTGAAGACACCGCTATTAAAGCAAATAAACTGGCAATTATTCAGATTCAAGAAACGCTTGCTTGGCAAATATTAGTTGACACTTTTGGTGATATTCCTTATACAGAGGCTTTAGATATAGAAAACATTAATCCTTCGTATACAGATGATGAAGCTATCTATACGAGTATCATTGATAATTTAAATTCAGCTTTAGATGCACTAGATCCTACTTATGGTAGCTTTGGTGATCAGGATTTATATTACGGTGGAGATGTAGAAAGTTGGGTTACTCTTGGTAATTCTTTAAAATTACGTCTGGGTATGCATTTAGCAGATGTGAATCCTACTTTAGCAGCTCAATTAGTTTCTGAAGCAGCAGATGATGTGATTCTAACAAATGAACAAAATGCAACCATAACTTATTTTACTACAACACCTAATACCAATCCACTTTGGGTTGATTTAGTACAGAGTAAGAGAAAAGATTTTGTACCTGCTGATACTTTTGTTGATGTTGTAAATGAATTAGAAGATCCACGCCGACCAATTTTCTTGTCAGATCCAGTAAATGGAGAATTTATAGGAGCTCCTTATGGAGACAATATAACTTATAATGATTATTCTCATTTAGGAGCTTTATTTTACACTCCAGATTTAGAAGGTGTGATTTTTGACGCAGTAGAAGGCAACTTTTTATTGGCTGAAGCCGTAGAACGTGGTTTCATAACGGGTGTTGCTGCTGATTATTATAATGATGCCATTACTGCCAGTATGGTTTATTGGGGTGTAAGCGAAGTAGATGCTGCTACATATCTTGCTCAACCATCTGTTGCTTATGCAACAGCAGAGGGCAATTACAAGCAAAAGATAGGTATCCAAAAATGGATAGGTCTGTACAATCGTGGTTTTGAAGCATGGACAGAGTTCCGTCGCCTAGATTACCCACAACTTGAAGCTCCTGAACAATCTCGTTTCGATGCTGTTCCATTACGTTTTACGTATCCTGTAATTGAACAAAACTTAAATAACTCTGGTTACTCAGCTGCTGCTTCTGCAATAGGTGGTGACGAATTAGACACTCCTATTTTCTGGGATGTAAACTAAGTTCTCTAGTTATTATTTGATTTAAAAGCCATCTGTATTACAGATGGCTTTTTTATTTCTGCATCCACCAAAACAAACCTATCTTTGCCGTATGTCAAAAAGCACTCACATTTACGGTACACGGGCGATTATAGAAGCGATAAATGCCGGTAAAGAAATAGGTAAAATATATCTTCAAAAAGGATTGAATAACCCGCTTTCTAAAGAGTTGGAAGGTTTAATCCGCGAACACGGAATTTCAGTTTCTTACGTTCCTCAGGAAAAATTATATAAATTATCAGATCAGAACCATCAGGGAGCGATTGCTACAATCTCCCCTATTCGCTTTGCTGAATTTGAAGCTACTGCTGAAGCTATTTTGGCAGCAGATAAGCCGGCACTGTTTTTATTATTAGACCAACTGACCGATGTTCGAAATTTTGGCGCAATTATCCGTACAGCAGTTTGCACAGGTGTTGATGCTATAATCGTACCCAAATCTGGGGGAGCACCAGTAACTGACGATACGGTTAAGACTTCAGCCGGAGCTATTTTCAATATCCCCATTTGTAAAGTAGATCATATTAAAGATGCACTTTTTTACTTACAGGGATCAGGAGTTCAGGTTGTGGCTGCAACAGAAAAAACTGAAAGCTCAGTTTACGATTTAGACTACACGACTCCCACTGCTTTAGTTATGGGTAGCGAAGGAAAAGGTGTAACTGCAGGAGTTTTAAAACTCGTAGATCAAAAAGCAAAATTACCAATGGTCGGAACAATCAGCTCACTTAATGTTTCAGTTGCTTGCGGTGCTTTTTTATATGAAATTGTAAGACAACGAAGCTAAACAATTGAATCGTCTTCCGAATCTTCATCAGATTCTTCTGGCGGATCTATAAAATTTCCGTGTTCGTCAAATTGTCGCAAAAAAGGATCATTTTCAGGATTATAAGCTTCGGTTTCCCAATGATATTTAACGGGTTTTGGTATTTTATTTTTAATCACAAAAGCCAGTAAAAGTCCACCCAGAAAACCAGACAAATGTCCTTCCCAGCTCATACCTTCCTGAATAGGCATCGTTCCCCAAATAAGACTTCCGTAGAGAAAAACAACAATTAGCGAGAAGGCCGTAAGCCTATAATGTTTAGACCAGATTCCTTTAAAAAATAAAAAGGAAGCCAAACCATAAATTACACCGCTTGCTCCTATGTGATAAGCCTGTCTGCCAAATAACCACGTTCCCAAACCTGAAATAAGTATCAAAATAAGTAATACGCGCCAAGCCACAGGTCTGTAGAAGTAAAAAAGGCCACCCATTAGAACTAAAGTAGGAACGCTGTTATGCCACAAATGACTCAAACCAGAGTGAATAAATGGTGAAAAAATAATACCCCGTAGGCCAGAAAGCGTTCTGGGCAAAACACCAAAATCTGTAAAATTGTATCCAAAACGAAGTTCAAACCAAAAGACCAGCCACATGAACAGCACAATTAATACGGGATACAAAACCACACCTGTACTAAATTGAAAACCTGTTTTTTGATCGTTCACACACATAATGATTTCTAATATGCAATTGTTTAACCAAAAATCGAAAACAGGAAATACTGGCAGTAATTTGCGCCATTAACTACCAGTTATTAATAATGCCGAAACATTTCTCAATTTTAAGTTGAGTTTTTGAGTTAATCACCGCTAAATAAATAATTTTGAAGAATGAATGCACCACTAGCAGAACGTTTACGTCCTAAAACTCTAGACGACTATCTAAGTCAAGAACATCTTGTGGGTGATAAAGGCTCACTCACTTCTTCAATAAAATCAGGTATTATTCCTTCATTGATCTTATGGGGCCCTCCGGGAGTTGGTAAAACTACTCTAGCTTCTATTATAGCCGAAGAATCAAAGCGTCCTTTTTATATTTTAAGCGCTATAAACAGTGGTGTTAAAGATGTGCGTGAAGTTATTGATAAAGCAAAAAATGCCGGTGGATTATTCACTCAGAAAAACCCATTACTATTTATAGACGAGATCCACCGCTTTAGCAAATCGCAACAAGATTCGCTACTTGCAGCGGTAGAAAAAGGCTGGGTGACGTTAATAGGTGCAACTACCGAAAACCCCAGTTTTGAAGTAATTCCTGCTCTCTTGTCGCGTTGTCAGGTTTATGTGCTCAATCCGTTTTCTGCAGATGACCTGAGAGCGCTTTTAAAACGTGCAATGACTCAAGATGCAATTCTTGCTAAAAAAGAAATAATACTCGAGGAGACTGAAGCGCTGCTGCGCATAAGTGGCGGTGACGCACGTAAACTGCTTAATATTTTTGAATTGCTTGTTACTACCACAAATTCTGAAAAAGTAGTTATTACCAACGAAATGGTTCAGCAAAAGGTGCAACAAAACACGGTGATGTATGACAAAACCGGCGAGCAACACTATGATATTATTTCAGCATTTATAAAATCAATTAGAGGTAGCGATCCCAATGCAGCGGTTTACTATCTAGCCCGAATGATTGAAGGCGGAGAAGATCTCAAATTTATCGCAAGACGCTTGATCATTCTCGCTTCAGAAGATATTGGCAATGCCAACCCAACCGCTTTAATTATGGCTACAAATGCTTTTACCGCAGTAACAACTATAGGCTACCCAGAATCTAGAATTATATTGAGTCAATGCGTGACCTATTTAGCAACCTCAGCAAAAAGCAACGCTTCGTATATGGCGATTAACAAAGCTCAGCAATTGGTAAAACAAACCGGAGATCTACCTGTGCCGCTTGCTTTACGTAACGCCCCTACAAAGTTGATGAAAGAATTGGGATATGGAGATGAGTATAAATACTCTCACGATGGTACGGGAAATTTTATTTACCAGGAATTTCTACCCGAGGAGATTAAAAATCAAAAGCTCTATGAACCGGGAAACAATACACGAGAAGACGGCATTCGCAAGTTTCTTAAAAATCGCTGGGGAGATAAATACAACTACTAAGTCTTAGATTGATTCTTTTAACTCCAGTAAACTACCTCGAAGCAAGCTCAAGAGGCACTCATTATAAAAAAATCCTCAATTTCATGACAAACCTCGGGATAATAGACCCTTTAGCGGTGCCAATAAAAAACTCCACCCTAAGTTTAGGATGGAGTTTTTTATTGGTAAATATTCTTATTTACTTTTTAGTGAAAATCATTTTCACCAATCCGGAAACTCCTTTTATTTCACGTTCTACAGTAAACTCTGTACCATTATAATAACCAACTCCCGTGAATTCTGAAGTGCTTACTAAATAAGAGCCTGCTGAAGTTTTTACAGCGGTCCCTATTTTAGAACTCCCTTCGTAAACATCAAATCCAGAAGTTGTGGCTTTCATACTAAATGAACCATCTTCACTAGTTAAAACAGTTGAAATATCTTCTTCTATTACAGATTCATTTGTACTGGGAGCAGTAGTAGTTTCTGCATCAATCGCTGTGCTCACTTCTTCTTTTATTTCTTTACCTGTATTCTTAACAACGGCAGTCACAGCAACGACCTTAGACTCCTGCTTTTTTCTTATTTCCGGCACCAATTCTGCGGCCTCATCTTCATCTTCTTCAATGAGCTCAGCACGGTCTACTATCTCATCAGAATATGTATAACCATATTCTTCTTCAAGCTCTTCAAACGCATCTCTAAATGCATCCTGATGACCTGCCTTAAACTCCTTTATTTTACTTTTCCCTTCCGGTAAAACAAAGACTTCTTTACCTCTGCAATTCACTAAAGAAATCAAGGCTTTAATACTTAAAAACCCACTAACGGTAGCTCTAGCGTATAATGTATTACAACCATTCTCATTTAAATCTGCAGGCAACTCTTCGTTTTCCATATATGCATCAAAACCATATTTTATAAATAGAAAACGGGTTAGTGCATTTACATCATATTCACCAGCTTCATCTTGAAACTCAAATTTCTGAGGAACAACGATGTATTTATAATCTCCTAATTCTTGAGCCGAAAGGCTTACAACTCCTAATAGTAATGCCACGGCTAGTATTAAATTCTTTTTCATCATGTTTTATAATCTATTAGTCTAACGAACTAAATCTTGTTTTGTTATCGTTCTCAATTTACAAAAATAAGCGAACAGACTTGATATCATCTACTGCAATTTCATCAACGTGTAAATCTGCTTTGTGATAATTAAAACAGATTGTCTGCATTCCAATATTTTGTGCCCCTACAATATCTGCCTCATAAGTATCACCCACCATTATACTTTCAGTCACAGTTGCAGCTGCAGCATTTAAAGCATGGTGAAAAATTTTAGAGTCTGGTTTCTTAACACCAGCAGCTTCGCTACTAGTCATCGTCTTAAAGAAGTGGCCTATTTTTGAATTCTGAAGCTTTAAGGTTTGAACCTCCTCAAAACCATTGGTTATAATATGCAAATGATACTTCTCGTTGAGTTCTTCAAGTAGCTCCATAGCACCATCAAAAAGATGGTTATGTTTTGGCAGATAGTCTATATAATCTACAGAAAGTCTATCTATCAGAAAATCATCAATATTTATCTGTAAAGCATCAAAAGACTTCTTTAACCTCCCATAACGTAATTGTTCTTTGGTTACGCGAGCTTCTCTATAATATTTCCAATATTCAAAATTAATAGGAACGTAAACCTTCAAAAAATCTTCAACACTCACACTGATGTTGTTCTTCTTAAATATATCCTGAAACGCCAATTCTGAATTGCGATCAAAATCCCAAAGGGTATGATCCAGATCAAAAAAAACGTGCTTAATACCTTTAAATTTAGTCATTGACTAATTCTCTAAAAAATTGTTTCCACTGGCCTTCATCCTGACCTTTACCAGTGACTGATTTATTTTTAAAACTGAACACAAAATTACCTTTTACCCGCTCAACTTCTTCTTTCATTTTAAAGAAAATATCTAGTTCATGATTCAATTCTTTAACATCTACTCTTCGGGATTCAAAAGCACTTGCTTGTGCACAAATAGGATGAACAACTAATGGAGTTATACTCTCATAATCAAGATCATAAAAGTTAAAAGGTGTGCAAGTACCGGCTCTAAAACCCAAAACATCAGGGTAACCCATTGAATAATCATTCTTGGCTTCCTGCTGAATCATCTCACGGTAATGCATAGGCAAACTCCCCATATGCGCACTGCAACGTACAGCATTGAGTTCTTTATTAGTAATACCTTCGATTCGTTTCTTTTCTAGCTTCATTTGTTTTTTACCAGACAAAGCTTCTTTAGAAAGTAACAAGCCAATCTCACTGTAATCGCCCACCATTTTTATGAGCTCTCTGAAAGTTTTTTTATTGTATCTGATGTTCTTGGTATAGGTAGAATAGTTACCTACCATAAAGAAGAAGACAAACTTAAATTTGGCATTTTTCTGAACATTTATCAACCAACTAAAGGTATCGTACGGATCTTTTCGCAGACCAATATTTACCCTAAAGCGTAACCAAATACGTTGAAACTGAAAATGTACCAAGTCACTTAAAAAACTGGTTAACCAGCGCATTATTCCTATGCCATACATTTCATAAGCTTGCTCAACATCAACCAATGCCTGAAAAGAAAATTTCCGCTTCGCAAAATCATAATCAGGATATTTTTCCTCTAGAACTTCTTTAAAATAACAAGCCCAGATATCAATAACAGGCTGTGTTAAAAACTCGTTCTGAAACCCTAAACTTTCTCCTGCAGGAAACCTCCCTTGCTCGTCTTTTACGTGTGGTAAAAACTCCTCATACCTACTTAAAAGAACAAAAGCTGCTGCAAAAATATCATAAGGTAAGAAACTCTTAGTACCAGTAACAAAGAAGCATTTTGTATCACGCCACTCTTGCACTTTGACTTCCATATCTGTTATTCCCTGCTCAAAGAGCACCTCTTGACTTTTTATATATAATTCTTTACCAAGCGGCTTATTAGTATAAGAAAGCTTAAGACTGTCATGCACGATAAACTCATCTACCGCAGTCGTAAACTTGACAGGAATCCCTAAAATATTTGTACAAATATGCTTAAACGTATAACGTAAGCGCGGGGTTACTTTATGAGTATAAATTAGGAGCATCTACAAATTCTTAATGGCAAGTTCTGCAATTTTCCAGTAAAGTCGAAAGAATTACAGTTAATTAGATTGAAGCAAGATTCTAAGGATTTAAAGCCCAAAGATTTTATTCTTACTCCAAGCACTGAAGATTTTAAAGCAAACCTTCATCGGCAAAGCTAAAATACGCATTTTCGGTAATGATTAGATGGTCTAGCACTTTTATATCAAGACTTGCTGCTGCGGTTTTGAGTTTTACCGTGATATCTTTATCAGCCTGACTGGGACGTAAACTACCAGAAGGGTGATTATGTGCTAAAATTATAGATACCGCACCCGTCTCAAGAGCTTTGCGCAATACCAATCTCACATCAACTAAGGTGCCGGTCATTCCGCCTTTGCTAAGCTGGTGCATCGTCATCACTTTATTAGAGTTGTTAAGATATAAAATCCAAAATTCTTCGTGACCGAGTTCCCCCAGTATTGGGTTCAAAAGCTCATACACTGCATTACTGCCAGTGATTTTCTTAACGTCTTCGGTTCTCTCTGCTCGACGTCTGCGACCCAGTTCCATCGCTGCAGCAATCGTTATGGCTTTTGCTTCACCTACACCTTTAAATTCCATTAACTGAGATATACTCAACTTCCCTAAAGCCGTCAAGTTGTGTTCTGCGGAAGCTAAAATGCGTTTACTTAAACTCACCGCACTTTCATTGCGACTTCCTGAACCTATCAAAATCGCAATGAGCTCTGCATCGGTTAAAGTGTCTTTACCTTTTTGTAGTAATTTTTCTCTGGGTCGGTCATCTAAAGACCAATTTTTAATTGAAAAATGTTCGGTTTTATGCTCCATAAATATGAGTTGGGTTTAAGATCTCATCAAAAGACCTTAATGATTGTATTTAATTAAACAGCTGTAAAGTAGCGTATTGAATTCTAAAGTTAAAAAAATGTACCTTTAAATCACATCTTTAAACTTTTAAAAAACATGAAAAGTCTTTTTGAATCAGACACTTACAACGCTATTCTAGAACGACTGGCTAATCTTTCTCCTGAAAGTACTGCCCAATGGGGAAAAATGAATGTAGGGCAAATGCTCAATCATTGTCAAAAACCTTTGGAAATTGCTATTTATAATAAGGATTTTGGACTCAAATCTAATTTCCTAATTCGTTCTTTTTTCAAAAAGCCTATGTATGATGATAGTACATTCCGAAAAAATATGCCAACCCCAAAAAGATTTAAAGTATCTGAATTTAAAGATTTTTCTACTGAAAAAGAACGTTTAAAATCGCTTATCGAGTCATTCTACAGCCTGAAAAATAAAAAAGATTGGACACCGCATCCGGTTTTTGGAAACTTCACTCCAGAGCAATGGGGTAAAATGCAATACAAACATCTGGATCATCACTTTAGACAATTCGGAGTATGAGTTTATATCCACCTCAACACCATCAGGAATCTCAGTTTAAAAACGTTATCAAAACGATTGAAACATTTCCTCTGGCTCAGTTGATTTCAGTTTATGAAAACAAACCTATAATTACACATTTGCCATTAAGATATTCCAGAAATGAAAAGTTCGGGATGCTCAGCGGACATATAGATAACAACAATCCCCAACTCAAAAATTTAAAACAGGGAGTTACGTCTACAATTGTTTTTAATGGCCCTGACACCTATATTTCACCCAGTATTTATAACACCAAACAGCTACCTACCTGGAATTATATCAAAGTACATTTAGAAGGAAAAGTAAACCGTATTTTAAGCAATGATGAACTTAAAATGGAAATGATAGAACTCACCAAATTTCTTGAGGGCTCTGATCAAAAATATATTCTAGAAAAAGAAGACCCACGGATGGAAGCCTTTGTAAATTATGTTACCGGTTTTGAACTAGAAATAACAGCCTGGGAAGGTAAATTTAAATTATCGCAAGACAAAAATAAAAAAGATCAAACCGCTGCTAAACAAGCGCTTACAACAAATTATACAGACGTCATTCCTATATATCTAGATTCGGTCTATACGAACCACATAAAAAAGGGCTAGAGCATATTTTGCACACTATCAAAATCTAACCCACCATAATTACCACTACTCATAAGCAACAACACAGAATTTTTGAATTCCTGCTCGTTTAGATAATTTTTAAAATCAGCGGAATCTGTAAAAACAATAAGATCCTCACGCTCAAAAGCTGCTGCTATTTGCTCTTTACTGATCGCATCGAGTTTTTTTACCGCAACTGCTTCCGGTGAATAAAAAACCACCGCTTCTTCAGCAGCGTCTAAAGCTCCTTTATATCCTTTTATAAATTCGGCGTTAAGGCTACTGTAGGTATGTAATTCTAAGCAAGCAATAAGTTTACGATCTGGAAATTGATTCTTAACTGCTTGGGTAGTTGCCTCTACTTTACTAGGTGAGTGTGCAAAATCTTTGAAGGCAATATTATCAGCGGTCTCCCCTATTTTTTCCAGACGTTTTGCCGCCCCTTCAAAACTGGCGATTGCCTCGTAGAAATCATCTTCATCAACACCCATATGCTGACAAATCCATTTTGCGCCGGCAAGATTACTCAGGTTATGCTTTCCGAAAACAGATATTGGCATGGGGCCCTCTGGAGTTTCTAACAGCGTTTCTCCATTCTCAATCGTATATTCTGGTGTGGTGTAAGGATGCTTTCTGGTGGGAGCTGTAGCAGCTTCAGCAATGCGTTTGACCTCAGCATCTTCTTCATTATAAACTAAAATTCCGCCTCGCGAAATAGAGTCTGCAAAGATCTCAAACTGCTCAACATAATTCTCGTAAGTTGGAAACACATTCACATGATCCCAGGCAATGCCACTTATCAAAGCAATGTTAGGTTTATATAAATGGAATTTGGGCCTGCGGTCTATTGGTGAAGAGAGATACTCATCACCTTCAAGTAATATAAAATCATTCTCTTCAGTTAAATGAACCATTGTCTCAAAACCCGGTAACTGGGCACCAATCATAAAATCAACTTCGCGATCGTGGTAATGCAACACGTGCAAAATCATCGATGTAATTGTGGTCTTACCGTGAGAACCGCCAATTACAACTCGGGTTTTTTCTTTAGACTGCTCGTATAAAAACTCCGGATAACTGTAGATTTTGAGTCCGAGTTCTTGGGCTTTCAGCAATTCTGAATTGTCAGGCTTTGCGTGCATTCCTAGAATAACAGCATCCAAATTCTTTTCAATTTTATCAGGAAACCAACCTAATTCTTTCGGCAACAAATCATAGTTTGCTAGACGAGATTTAGAAGGTTCAAAAATGGCGTCATCACTTCCACTTACCTGATATCCTTTGTGATGTAATGCTAAAGCCAGATTGTGCATAGCGCTACCGCCAATTGCTATAAAATGTACACGCATAGTCTGTAATTGCTGTTAAAATAGAAAACGCAAGTTAAGAAATCAACGGCATCAAAAGCGACCGAAATATAAGTATTCTATAATTTAGAAATACGTTCTTTTTCCTCTAAAGCTTGCTCAAAATCAGGCTTATCGGTAAGAGCCAGATTGATGTAGTGAATTGCGCGAGTCTTATCGCCTCTATTTTTATAGATTTGAGCCATACGATAATGTGCCCAACTAACCGGCACCCCGTCTTTTACAGAATGGTTTTCGATATAATGCTTAAGACTTGCCAATCCTAAATCGGGCTCGATATTAAATTCTGCAGCAATTTTACCTATCTGATAATTGATCTGGTTACGCTTGTGAAGTTTTAGACTAGAAGCTGCTGTATCTAAAGCTTTTTTAGGTTCATTCTTTTTCTCATACAGATTAATTAGCTTTTCATAAGTGGTGGGAGACCCTCCCACTTCAATAGCCTTTTTATAAAGTGCTTCTGCATTTTTCATGTCCTTCTTATATTCGGCTACATAGCCTCTTGCGATATAACCATCTACCGGAGATATATTTTGAAGTTCCATCGCATAAGCTTCAGCTTTTTTCTCGCTCCCACCGATGATTCCCGGAAGCTGAAGGTATAATTCTACAAGCGCCCAGCGTGTTTCTATATGTCTAGGATCTAATTCTGCAGCACGGGTAAAATGTTTTTTGATATCGTCTATATAAGTAAGCGCACGCAATTTGCTAATATTTAAAGCTTTCATACCCAAAGCTCCCCCATATTTGAAATTAAAATTAGCACTAGAAGGATTCTCTTCTAAAAGCTCCTCATAATATGTTATAGCATCGTCCCAATTCTCTCTGTAAGAAGCTATATCACCCAGATATTCACGCGTTTTAGCATCATTAGGATGTTGTTTTAAGTAAGCTAAAAATATAGGCTTAGCCTTATCAAAATTTTCAGCTTTAAAATATCCTTCAGCTTTTTGAAAATCTGTTTTTTGAGCAAATACTGTTGCTGAAAAAAGTAGAAAAAAAAGAATTCTTAAATGCATATCTGGTTGTTTGAGTCAAATCTAAACAAAAAGCAGACCACTATAATAAATGAATCTTGAAACTGAACTATTATTTCTCAGGTGGAAATTCTGAGAATACTTTTTGAACGATTTTAGTAAAATACGCTACCCGATCCTGAGGATTCGTATTTACGGCAACATTACTATCGCTAACAGCCTGCCAGACTAACATATCCTTACGTGCATCAACCAAATCAAACGTGATGGTCTGATAGTCTTTTCTTCCGCCTAGCGGAATACCGGCACCTACACTTACTCCGCCTCCATAACTACCTCCTCCAACTCCTATTCCCACTGAATTTTGAGGTGCAGCGTCATACTGTTCTACTACAATATTGATGAGTAAATCTGGAGTTTCAGATTTTGAAAATCCATTTGCTTGCATCACAAGATCAGTTGCATCCATAAGGCGATTATCGTCAAGCTGGCTCATACCAGTTTGCATTTCGCCTATGTAGTTATAAGTCTTGTAGGTTGTGAAATCTATCTGCTCATCATAGTCATAAGCCACTTTGGTACTTCCGCAAGAGAAAAGTGTAGCTGTAAGGACTAAAAATAAAAAATGCTTCATCATATCTTTTCTTTTAAAAATAGATAAAATGAAGCACCTTAAGAGTCAATAAAATCCTAAAATAAGGAAAGTTATTCTTGTACTGCAGGACGATTAAGCATCGCCCACAAGCGATCTTTTAATTGCGTAAGACCTTGCTGAGCCACAGACGAAATAAACAAATACTCAACGGGTAAATTCTTGTCTAGTTCGGTTTTAAGCTCTGCTTTTAACTCGTCATCAAGCATATCGCATTTTGTGATAGCTATTAGTTTGTCTTTATCTAATAATTCCGGATTATATTTCTCGAGTTCGCGCAATAAAATCTGATACTGTTCAGACACGTCAGGTGCATCTGCAGGAATCATAAATAGCAAGGTTGAATTGCGCTCTATATGCCTAAGGAAACGGTAACCAAGTCCTTTACCTTCAGCAGCACCTTCAATAATCCCGGGAATATCTGCAATTACAAAGGTTTGAAAATCTCTGTACTGAACGATTCCTAAATTAGGTTTTAGCGTTGTAAACTCGTAATTCGCAATCTTAGGTTTTGCTGCTGTGATTACAGAAAGTAAAGTCGACTTCCCTGCATTAGGAAAACCTACTAATCCTACATCTGCAAGAACCTTAAGCTCTAACGTCACATCAACCTCTTTACCTCCTATACCGGGTTGTGCATAGCGAGGCGTTTGATTTGTAGAAGTCTTAAAATGTGAATTTCCTAAGCCTCCCATACCACCTTCTGCAATGATATACTCTTGCCCTTCTTCGGTGATCTCTTTAAGTATTTCCTGAGTTTCAGTATCACGTATTACGGTTCCCAGTGGCACATCTACATACATATCTTCACCATCTGCACCGGTACTTGTTTGTTTACTACCATTCCCTCCGTGGCCAGCTTTGATGTGTCTTTTAAACTTAAGGTGTAACAACGTCCACAAATTAGGGTTTGCACGTGCAATAATATGTCCTCCTCGACCACCATCTCCACCATCAGGCCCACCTTTTGTGACGAATTTCTCGCGTCTCAAATGGGCAGAACCTGAACCTCCTTTTCCTGAAGACACATGCATTTTTACGTAATCAACAAAATTTCCTTCGGTCATTTTCTGTTTATTGTTTAATTCAAAATACAAAAATAAACCGCTCTTGACAAAAGCGGTTTATAATCAACTTTATGTTATTTAGCCTTTAAAGCTTATCTATAACTGAGCTTAAACGTGCAGTGATCTCATTGATTTCACCTACACCGTCCACTCCGTAATATTTATCTTGTTTCTGGTAATAGCCTTTTAAAATAGCGGTCTCCTCATAATAAACCTTGATACGATTGCGTATCACAGCCTCGTCTGCATCATCTTTTCTACCAGAAGTTTTTCCGCGCTCTAACAAACGCTTTACTAAAATCTCATCATCTACTTCTAGGGCAATCATTGCTGCGACCTGAGTTCCTTTCTCTTCTAAAAGCACATCTAAAGCTTCAGCCTGTGCAGTAGTTCTTGGGAACCCGTCAAAAATAAATCCGTTAGCATCTGGTGCTTTATCTACTTCAGCACTAAGCATATCAATGGTAACCGTATCTGGCACCAACTGACCTTTATCAATATATGATTTTGCCAGAGTACCCAATTCGGTAGTATTTTTAATATTGTATCTAAAAACATCTCCCGTAGAAATATGAATTAGATTGTATTTTTCTTTTAAAAAAGAGGCTTGTGTACCCTTACCTGCTCCCGGAGGGCCGAACAATACCAGATTTGTCATTTTTGTGGTTTTAAGTTTATAAATCGCATTGAGGTTACGCCCCAAGCCGTTATAATCTAAGCCATAACCTACGATAAAATCATTAGGAATTTCAAGGCCTACGTAATGTATTTTGTATTCTTTTGTATACGAACCGGGTTTAAAAAACAAACTCGCAATGCGGTATTTGTTAACTCCGGCACTTACCATCATTTGCGTGATTTTCTCAATGGTATTGCCGCTATCTACAATATCTTCAATAACAATAACCTCACGCTCTTCAAGATCTGCTTCAAGCGGAATATGTGTTTGCACATGCCCTGTACTTGCCGTACCATCGTAAGAACTCATCTTGATGAATTCTATCTCACAATCCCCTTCAAAACGGCTTAGAAGTTCTGTTGCAAATTTGTAAGCCCCGTTGAGTACTACCAAAAAAACAGGTCGCTTATCTTTAAAGTCTCTGTTGATGGCTAACGCAACCTCATCTATTGAATGGAGTACTTCTTTTTCAGAAATATACTCTTGAAACTGGAGTCCGTTTAATGTAATCATGATTGGTGTGGTAGTCGTTTAAACTAAGCCGCAAAGATACATATTGTTAATGAATATCATTGTGAGCCTCTTTCAATTACACAAGGAAGCTCAAAATAAAAATCTACTGGGTTTAAATCGAAGTATTTCGGTAAGCGCTTCGGCAATCTGTATGTAAAAAGTTACTTTTGTAAGATAAATTCTAGACGATTAACCCCTGATTATTTAAATCTCGAGTATCGAGTAAAAAAGACACTATTTTAATGACATCTTATTTTTCTTCAGATTTTAAACTTGCCATTCTAGGCGGTGGTCAACTGGGCAAAATGCTCCTTTACGAAACACGCAAATTTGATATTCAAACTCTCGTTTTAGATCCCAATCCTGAAGCTCCTTCTCGACTTGCTGCAAATTATTTTGAGCAGGGAGATTTGATGGACTTTGATACAGTTTACAATTTTGGAAAACAAGCAGATGTGGTAACTTTTGAGATCGAAGCTGTAAACGTAGATGCGCTTGAAAAACTGGAAGCAGACGGAATCAAGGTTTACCCCAGTCCACAAACTTTGCGCAAGATTCAGGATAAAGGAATTCAAAAAGATTTTTATACTGAAAAAAATACACCTACGGCCCCTTACAAACACTTTGCAAAACTAGAAGACTTGAAGCTTGCTATTACTGCAAATCAAACGAGTTTTCCTTTTGTATGGAAAAGCTGTCGAGGGGGTTATGACGGTAAAGGAGTTCAAGTTGTGCGCTCACAAGCGGATCTTGAAAAACTTGTGGATACACCTTGTATTGCAGAAGATATGATCCCGTTTAAAAATGAACTGGCTGTTATTGTTGTTCGTAATCCCAAAGGCGAAGTAAAAAGTTATCCGGTTGTAGAAATGGAATTTCATCCCGAAGCCAATCAGGTTGAATATGTGATTTGCCCGGCCCGAGTAGACGATAAAGTTGCCGCAAAAGCACGAGAAGTTGCCACTCAGGTTTCTGAAGCTTTTGAACATGTAGGTTTGCTAGCTGTTGAGCTGTTTCAGACCGAAGACGATCAGATTCTGGTTAACGAAGTGGCTCCAAGACCTCACAACAGTGGTCACTACAGCATAGAAGGAAGTTATACCAATCAATTTGAGCAACATTTACGTGCGATCTTAGACCTTCCGCTAGGAGAAACCGAAAGTAAAATTGGTGCTGTAATGGTTAATCTTGTAGGTGAAGAAGGCTTTACAGGAGACGTCTTCTATGAGAAAATCGAAAATATTTTGGCGCTTAAAGGCGTTACTCCACATATATACGGAAAGCGCGAGACCAGACCCTTTAGAAAAATGGGGCACGTGACCATAGTGAACAGTGACTTAAGTGAAGCACGTAAAATCGCTGAAGAAGTTAAAAAAACAATACGAGTAATTACAAAATAAAAAACAATGGTAGGAATCATAATGGGAAGCACCAGTGATATGCCGGTGATGCAAGCTGCAATAGATATTCTTGAAAATTTTGGTATCGCTACTGAGATAGACATCGTGTCTGCTCACCGTACACCAGATAAACTTTTTGATTATGGCAAAAATGCGCACGAACGCGGCATACAGGTAATTATTGCAGGTGCCGGTGGGGCAGCGCATCTTCCGGGAATGATTGCTTCATTATCACCGTTACCGGTAATTGGCGTTCCTGTAAAATCTCGTAATTCTATTGATGGCTGGGATTCTGTACTTTCAATATTACAAATGCCAGGCGGCGTTCCTGTAGCAACCGTTGCATTAGACGGAGCACAAAATGCGGGTATTCTTGCTGCTCAGATTCTTGGAGCTTCAGATGCTGTCGTTCGTGAGAAAGTGATTCAGTATAAAACCGGCTTAAAAGATAAGGTTATACAAGGCGCGGCTTCGATTAAGAAATAAAAAAGAGCCGCTAAAAGCGGCTCAGTATAGAAATGTCAAGGTAAATTAAAGTATTTATTAACCATTCTAAATATTATTAATCAAACCCATCTACAAATCTATTCCAGTTTTTTCGTGTATTAAATTTAAACGAAATTAAGTATAATACTCGACAAAGACATCACAACTCTAGCTTAAATGCTTATTCTTTAAAAAACACTATACGAAATTGAAAGATTCAGAAAATATATTGCTTAAAAATTTTGATATCGCACCTTTTGATGCAATTCAAGATACTGACTATAAACCGGCTATTGAACAAGCTATACTAGAAGCTCGTAAGGAAATCGACCTAATTGCAAATTCTAGTGAACCTCCAACTTTTGAAAATACGATAGCTGCTTTAGATTATGCGGGCTATAAGTTAGATCGTATTACCAGCGCTTTTTTTAACATAAACAGTGCAGAGACGAATGAGACTATTCAAAAAACAGCTCAAGAAGTATCTCCGCTATTATCAGAGTTTTCTAACGACATTACACTAAACGAAACCCTATTCAAACGTGTAAAACACGTTTTTGATACTAAGGATTCTCTAGAACTCAGTAGAGAGCAACAGGTTCTTCTTGAAAAGAAGTACAAAGGTTTTTCTCGAAATGGAGCAAATCTTCCTGAAGATAAAAAAGCACGCTTACGTGAAATAGACACTCAACTTTCTAAACTCGCGTTGACTTTTGGTGAGAATATTTTAGCCGAAACGAACAAATTTGAGCTCCACATTACTGATGAAGCTGATCTTGCCGGTTTGCCGGAAAGCACTATAGAGAGTGCTTCACAGACTGCTGAAGAAAAGGAAAAAGAAGGTTGGATCTTCACACTAGAATACCCCAGCTATATTCCTTTTATGAAGTATGCCGAAAATCGTGAACTACGAAAAAAAATGGCGATTGCTTTTGGCGCAAAAGGTTTTCATAATGACGAGTTGGATAATCAGGACAACGTTTTAACTATCGTAAACCTGCGTCACGAACGTGCAAATTTACTGGGCTATAAAACTCACGCCCACTTTGTACTTGAGGAGCGTATGGCTAAAGCTCCCGAGAATGTTGAGCGATTTTTAGAAGATCTACTTGAAAAAGCAAAACCTGCAGCAGAGCTGGAATTTAAACAGCTGGAAAACTTTGCTAAAGAACGAGACGGGATAGAGCAATTACAAAAATGGGATAGCGCTTTTTATTCTGAAAAGTTAAAACAACAGCTTTTTGAATTGGATGATGAATTGCTGAAACCCTATTTCAAACTTGAGAATGTCATAGACGGTGTATTTAATGTTGCTAAAAAATTATACGGACTACGTTTCTTGGAGGTTTTTGATATCCCAAAATATCATAAGGATGTAAAAACCTATCAGGTATTTGATGATAAAGATAATTTTGAAGCTCTTTTTTATGCTGATTTTCATCCGCGCGCCGGCAAACGTGGCGGAGCCTGGATGACCCAATTTAAAGGGCAATTCATAAAAGACGGCGTTAATGAAAGACCACACGTTTCTAATGTGTGTAACTTCACCAAGCCTACCCCTTCTAAGCCTTCTTTACTAACGTTTAATGAGGTTACCACTTTATTTCACGAGTTTGGTCACGGCTTACACGGGATGCTTGCAAACACTACATATCCTAGTTTGTCCGGTCCTTCTGTATTTTGGGATTTTGTAGAGTTACCGAGTCAGGTTTTAGAGAACTGGTGTTATGAGCCTGAAGCTCTGGCGCTTTTCGCAAAGCATTACGAAACCGGAGAAACCATCCCGATGGTATTGATCGATAAAATTAAAAAGGCTGCAAACTTTCAAGAAGGAATGCAAACCTTGCGTCAATTGAGTTTTGGTATACTAGATATGTCCTGGCATGCAACAGATCCTAGCGGAATTAAAAATGTAAAAGCTCACGAAACAGCAGCTTTTGAGGGAACAAAATTATATCCTGATGTAGCCGAAAACTGCATGAGTGTAGCATTTTCTCACATTTTTCAAGGAGGGTACTCAAGTGGCTATTATTCTTATAAATGGGCTGAAGTTCTGGATGCAGACGCTTTTGCATATTTTAAAGAAAATGGTATTTTTAATAAAGAAGTTGCAGATAAGTTCAAAAATCATATCCTTTCTCAAGGAGGCACCGAAGATCCTATGGTGTTGTATAAGCGCTTCCGCGGAAAAGAACCCAATCCTGAAGCACTATTAAAAAGAGCAGGGTTGATTAAATCCTAATGAATGGCACAGCGTCTTAATTGTAATAGCAATTTAAACTCAATAAGTATTTACAAAAGCTTTCTGAGTTACAAAGGCTACTCCAATATTGAATGTAAAAGCTGTGGTTCGTTAATAGTTCACAGTGCGAAAAACAGATTATATGGCGGTTTAATTGTTGGAACATCAATATTAATGTCTTTTCTATATTTTGGTTCTAAAAATCCAAGCGTAGAGAATGTATTAATAGGGATTGGCATAGCAGCTATTATATTTTTATTGGGCTCCTTACTCATAACTCCGCTTTTGCAATTTGAAAACAAATAAAATAAGCCTTCTAGAAGTTATACTTTTAGAAGGCTTATTTATTCTTCTCCTCAATCCATTTACTCATAAACTTTGAAGCTTGTAGCGATTGATGCCAAAGCATTGCCCCTGTAAAATTTGCTTGACGATGCTGTTCTAAATTTTTCAGAAGCTCATTTATTTTTGAATGAAATAGGGGTTGCCAATAACTTTGTAGAAAACGCTCATTTATAATTTTAACTCCATTTTTTTGTGCTTTTGACCAAGCTTTGGAGTCTTTATAAAGGCTGACTGCAGCATCTGCAAAATCATTAAAATCATCAGTTACGCTTCCGTTAAAAGGCAATGTGCCGTGCATGCCTTCAGCACCAACTTTTGTAGTTACAGCAGGAGTACCACACTGCATCGCATCTAGCAATTTTCCTTTTAAACCGGCTCCTGTAAGTAATGGGGCAAGTAAAACACGTGCATCTTCAATAACCTCGTGTGCACTTTCGGCTCTGCCTAAGACATAGAAATTTTCTTTAGGATTGTGTAGCTGGGTGTGTTTTTCTGCGGGGTATGAACCGTAAACACGCATTTCTGCATCAGGTAACTGTTTACGAATTATGGGCCAGATTTCGGTTTTTAAATACCGTACTGAAAGCCAATTGGGTTCGTGTCTAAAATTACCAATGGTCACAAAATGCTTTCGTTTCTCAAAAGGCTTCCAAATAGAAATCACCTCATCAGAAATAGGTTCCACCAGAAAAGGCAAATAAAACAATTGTTGATCAGGAACATTAAAAAAATCGTTCAATACTTCCATCTCAAATTCTGAAATAACCAGGGTCAAATCACAGCGATATATACTCGCCAATTCGCGCTTTGCAAAATCGTTATGGAAATACTTTTCAGAAAAAGACTCTCCGGCTTTTAAAGCTGCTTCGCGCCCTTTTCTAAGTCCGTGCAAGTCTATCGTTTCTAAAATCCGTACCGCATCTGGACACTGCTCTTTTACACGCCAGCCAAATTGTTCTTCAATAACAAACTTGTCAAAAACAACCACCTGGGGATTTAAATCTTTAATGTAAGTATCAAAACTGCTGTTATTAAGTTGGATGATCTCTTCTGCCACATTAATTTTTGATAAGTCTTCAGACAATGGTGTTTTACCGGCTGCGCAGGCAAAATGCACTTCAGCGCTCTTATTCTGAAACGCTTTGATCAATTGCATAATACGGGTTCCTGCAGCAGAAGAAACCGGCTCTGGCCATACATTACCTAAGAAGAGTACTTTCATAACGCAAATATAGTTTTACCGCAGCAATAAAAATAAGTTTCAATAAATATTGAAATTTTAAAAATAAATACTATATTTGAAACATGGAATTCAAGGAAGCAAAAGATCAATTTTTACAAACCTGGGGAGCATTAGGTTCTCAGTGGGGCATTAATAAAACGATGGCTCAGATTCACGCGCTATTGATGATCTCTCCAGATTCGCTTTCTATGGAAGAAGTGATGGAAGAACTGCAAATCTCCCGCGGAAATGCAAGTATGAACCTTCGAGGTTTGATTGATTGGGGAATTGTTTATAAAGAGTATAAGCCCGGTGAACGCAAAGAATATTTTAAAGCAGATCAAGATGTTGACTCGCTGGCACGTAAAATTGCCATCGAACGCAGTAAGCGAGAAATCAAACCTGCATTGCGTGTACTCGCAGATGTTAAAAACTTTAACGACAACCCAAGTAATGAAGCTCAAAAGTTTAAAATGAAGACCGAAGAGCTTTATGAATTTGTGAGTAAGGCAGATACGATGCTTGGTAAAATAGTAAACCAAAAAGAAAACTGGATTACTAAAACTATCATGAAACTGATGAGTTAATATTTTTTTAAATAATAATTTCAATATTTTCTGAAACTTTAAAAATAACGAGATGAATTATAACCTTCTTTCTTATAGTATTTATATAATTCTGATGGTGATTATTATCTACAGCATCGGCAAGGTATGCTACACAAACGGCAAAGCTTTTATTTTAAATGCAATCCAAGACGAAGAACTTACTATCAGAACCAACAAATCACTTTTAGCAGGTTACTATTTAGTGAATATTGGGTTTGTAATATATACAGTACAGGGATGGCCAGAAATTGTGAGTTCTCTAGAGATAATAAATAAGATAAGCACATACGTAGGCTCTTTATTAATCGCACTCGCGTTACTTCATTTTTTCAACATTTATTTTATAACCCACCTACTCAAAAAAATTATTAATCATTAATTCAATTACTTATGGAAACTTCAAAAATTCTAGTCGGCTATTTTATCTACTTACCCATCACCATTGCATTAACGCTTTTCGTATCAAACATACTTTTCAAAAACGGCAGGTTGTTTATGATAGATATCTTTAAAGGGAAGGAAGAAATTGCTTTAGCTACAAATAAGCTATTTAAAGTAGGATTCTATCTTTTAAACATTGGTTTTGCTCTTTTAATTATGGAGATTCACGACTATGGCTTCGATGACACCTATCAAAATCTAGCCGAAGTTTTAAGTTCTAAAATTGGTGGATTTACGATCTATTTAGGCTTAATGCTATTCTTCAATATATTTTTATTCTTTAGAGGAAGAAAAAAATCAAGACAAACTTTGAAAACTCAACAGTTATGAAACTCCAAGAGAAAGCTGTAAAAGGAGGAGTTTTATTGGCAACATTTGGTATCATATCGTTTTTAGCTATTATGCATTTCTTTTTTGATTCTTTCAAATATGCATTTAACAATGATATTATAAACTTCTTTTTGATTGCCTGTATAATTAATTACACTGTAAGTATTTGTGTAAGCAACTGGTGCTTAAAAGCTATTTCAAATGGAAGAAATTCAAAGTTAATGGGCTTAGTTTTTACATTGTTGTCGTTAATTATATTTTCTATGCTCTTCAACATTCCTTATTTTATATATGAATGCATTACTAATACCAAATACATTACTGATCACTTAACCATTCTATGGGTCTCTCCCATATATTGTTTTATTATGGGTTTTATTCCCGCCGTTATAATCGGGGTACCATACGGACTTTATCTTGATGACGATTTGTTGTAAAACAAAAACCCCCGCAAATGCGGGGGTTTTAACATTATTATCATAATAAATTATGCTTCCATATATTCTTCTATAGGAGCACAGGTACAAATTAAATTACGATCTCCATATGCATCATCAACACGACGTACCGCAGGCCAGAATTTATTGTCTGCAACGTATTCTAAAGGATAAGCTGCTTGCTGACGGGTATACGGGAATTCCCAGGTTTCTGCAGTAAGCATATGTAATGTATGTGGTGCATTTTTAAGCACGTTATTTTCATCATCTGCAGTTGCTGAATCAATCTCTTTTCTGATGCTAATCATCGCATCACAAAAGCGATCTAATTCTTGCTTGCTTTCACTTTCTGTAGGTTCAATCATCATTGTGCCAGCAACAGGAAAAGAAACTGTAGGTGAATGAAAACCGTAGTCAATTAAACGCTTGGCGATATCAACCACTTCGATCCCATTTTCTTTAAACGGACGACAATCTATGATCATCTCGTGAGCGGCACGACCTTTTTCACCAGAATACAATACCTCAAATGCTCCTTTTAAACGCTCTTTAATATAGTTTGCGTTCAAAATTGCAGCTTCTGTAGATTCTTTTAAGCCAGCTGCTCCAAGCATTTTTATATATGCATAACTAATTAAACAAACCAAAGAAGAACCCCAAGGCGCAGCAGAAATTGCAGAAATTGCCTGTTCTCCTCCTGTTTTAATTACAGGGTTTGTTGGTAAGAAAGGCTCCAACTGTTCTGCCACACAAATAGGACCTACACCAGGACCACCTCCTCCGTGAGGGATAGCAAAGGTCTTATGAAGATTAAGGTGACAAACATCTGCACCAATCTTTCCAGGATTGGTCAAACCTACCTGAGCATTCATATTAGCACCGTCCATATAAACCTGACCGCCGTTATCGTGTATGATTCCGGTGATTTCTTGAATAGCACTTTCATAAACTCCGTGAGTTGATGGATAGGTTACCATCAATGCTGCTAGATTGTCTTTATGCTTTTCGGCTTTTTCACGCAAATCATCTACGTCAATATTACCTGTATCTGTTGCTTTAGTTACTACTACCTGCATACCCGCCATTACAGCACTTGCAGGATTGGTTCCGTGTGCAGAAGAAGGAATCAAGCAAATGTTACGATGTGCCTCTCCTCTATTTTCGTGATATGCCTTGATCACCATCAAACCGGCATATTCACCTTGAGCACCCGAGTTAGGCTGCAAAGATGTGCCTGCAAAACCGGTGATCTCAGTAAGTTGGTCTTCTAACTTCTTCAATACTTCCTGATAACCGCCTGCCTGCTCCACCGGTACAAATGGGTGAATTCCTCCCCAGCGTACATCGCTTAACGGAAGCATTTCTGCAGCAGCATTCAATTTCATCGTACAAGATCCTAATGAGATCATACTGTGATTAAGCGATAAATCTTTACGCTCTAAACGCTTGATGTAACGCATCAATTCAGTTTCTGAATGGTAGCTGTTAAAAACCGGATTGGTCATAAATTCCGTTTTACGACTTAAAGCTTCCGGGATTGCTATATTTCCAGCTAAACCTTCTAAGTGGGTAAACTCTTTACCTAAAGCTTCCGCAAAAACAGCAATAATTTTATTCAGATCAGCTAGACTGGTGGTTTCATTTATTGAAACCGAAACCGTACCTGCATCCGGATAATAGAAATTAATTTCGTTAGCTTCTGCGAACTTGCGTACATTTTCTGCATCTGTCTTCACTCTAATGGTATCAAAGTAGGCAGAGTTCAACTGATATAGACCTATGTTTTCTAAAGCATCTGCTAGCGTCGCTGCTGTTCTGTGAATTTTTGTAGCAATATATTCTAGCCCCTTAGGACCGTGATATACGGTGTACATACCGGCCATAACTGCTAATAAAACCTGTGCAGTACAAATATTTGAAGTTGCTTTATCTCTCTTAATATGCTGTTCACGGGTTTGAAGCGCCATACGCAAAGCACGGTCTCCATTACGGTCTTTGGTCACTCCAATAATCCTACCCGGAATGTTTCTTTTAAATTCTTCACGCGTTGCAAAGTAAGCTGCGTGTGGCCCACCATATCCTAGCGGTATACCAAAACGTTGCGTAGTACCTACAACAACATCTGCTCCTAAATGACCCGGAGCTTCCAGTAAGACCAAACTCATAATATCTGCAGCAACAGCTACTTTGATATCTGCTTCTTTTGCTTTGGAAATAAAACCTGCATAATCGTGTATCTCTCCTGAAGCTGAAGGGTATTGCAATAAAGCACCAAAAAAGTCAGAACCAAATTCAAATTCTTGCGGGTTACCTATAACTAACTCTACACCTACAGGAAGTGCTCTGGTCTCTAACACAGAAAGGGTTTGTGGTAAAACTTCTTTATCTACAAAAAACTTAACTACATCATTCTTCTTCTGAACCCGGCTGCGTACTGCTGCAATCAAAGTCATTGCTTCTGCAGCTGCTGTAGACTCATCTAATAAAGATGCGTTTGCCAGCTCCATACCGGTTAGGTCGCTTATCATCGTCTGAAAATTCAATAATGCCTCAAGACGCCCTTGAGCAATCTCTGCCTGATATGGAGTGTAAGCGGTATACCAACCCGGATTTTCTAAAATATTACGTTGAATTACCGCAGGAATTTTTGCCTCGTGATACCCTAAACCTATATAGGTTTTGAACAGTTTATTTTTGTTTGCTAGCGCATTTATATGCGTGGCATACTCATACTCACTTAATGCAGGCTCAAGATTCAATGCCTTTTTTAACCTAATTCCGTCAGGAAGTGTTTCATAGATTAATTGGTCTATTGTATCAACGCCCAAAGCTTTCAGCATTACATCCTTTTCCTCTGGTCTTGGCCCTATATGCCTTAAAGCAAAAACATCTGTTCTCATATACAAATTATCTGTGTTTAGAATGGCGCAAAATTACAATATCAGTTAGGAATATAATCACATGTGATTATGAGTTTTTCAACCACTTAAAGCACTTATCAACACATAACCTATATTTGCTAAATGAAAGGCCTTAAAAGCATTTTTGATTTTTATATCAACAGTAGTATTCACGTGGCTTTGTCTGTTGTCTGCCTCTCGTTTATCAGTCAAGAAGAATTGAATCTTCTACACGAGCAAACCTTTGACTGGTTCATTTTTTTTGGGACAATAACCGGTTATAATTTTGTAAAGTATGCTGCGCTTGCAGGTTTGCATCACCGCAACCTAACAGAGCGCTTAAAAAGCATTCAGGTTTTCTCTGTTTTTTGTTTTATAGCGATGATTTATTTTGGAATTCAGTTTGAATTTCAATTTTGGATTTTTTGCGTACCGCTGGCACTTTTAACTCTACTCTATGCATTGCCTTTTTTACCGCATAAGAAGAATTTACGGATGGTGCCTTCGCTTAAGATTTTTATAATTGCAGCAGTATGGGCGGGAGTGAGTGTATATTTACCGGTAGTTTATGATTTTACAGACTGGTCAACAGATGCGACATTATTAACTGCTCAACGGTTTTTACTCGTTTTGTCGTTAATAATTCCGTTTGAGATACGTGATTTTAATTATGATGCCTCAAGTTTAGGGACGCTTCCGCAAAAATTAGGCATAAAAAAAACCAAACTATTTGGCCTTTTGATGGTTACAGGATGTGTAATCTTAGAAATTTTTAGAGAAAGTTGGTTTAGCTCTGCCAGCATTCTTCACTTTATAATGTTAGCGTTAACAGCTTTCGCTATACTAAAAGCTAAAACCGTTCAACCTTCATATTATTCGTCTTTTTTTGTAGAAGGAATTCCTATTTTATGGTTTCTGCTCAGTTTTGTTTTTAGCGAGTTCGCGTTCTAACTCTTCTCTTATACGCTTCTTACATTCTTCGGGCATTTGCCTGCATTTAGGATCTTTAAGAAGCTTTGTCAATTTTGCATTACGCTCTGAATAATCAGAGCAATGTTTACAAATAAGGTTATGAAAACGCACATTAAGCTTTTCAAAGAAAGAAGCATCTTCATATTGACCTTTATCACAAAGGTGCCCGGCTTTTTTACAATCTACAAATAGTTTCATCTCTTATAACCAGTTTTCTTCTAAGCAACTTGCTAGTGCTGTGCGGGCTCTGTGTATGATAACCCACAAGTTAGACGGTGTAATATCAAATTCTTTACAAATAGTTTCGGTATCCTGACCCTCAATGGTTTTTTTCTTAAATATAGCCGCTTGTTTTTCAGGCAATTTATTTAAACATGCATAAATAGCCACGCCCAGCTCAGTATTTTCTAAGTCATCTTCTGCTGTACGATCAAAGGGGTCTGCAACCCGTTCTTCTAACCAATCCCCGGTTTCCTCATCGCTAGAATAATTCATTCTAACCTCAGCTTTGCCTTTATTAGAGTTTATCTTTCGGTAATAATCAATGATCTTACGCTTAAGAATCGAAATCAACCAGGTTCGCTCACTAGCTTCTCCTTTAAAATTTTTCATAGATTTTAACCCGGCTAAAAAGGTCTCTGAGATGATATCTTCAGCAACCTCTTTATCATTCACCTTAACAATCGTGTAATTGTAGAGGTAATCTGAATATTTGTCCACCCATTTTTGGGGATCAAGTTGGTGGTTTGCCATAATTGTTAAATCTGTTGCATCAACAAGTGGTAAATTTACACAATTCTCATCAGCAAGCTTCAGCTAATTTAAGATTCCCCTTTTACTCTTTATTGTCTTTTTAAAATTTTAGAGAAACACTAAGAATCACTTACTTTTGCGAGATCATTAAATTAAAACATTCGTGTACGAAAAAACATTCCCTAATAAGCGCTACGCCAAAACAGTCCAATTTCTAAATGAAGTTTTACCACAAGGAAGTGCTGTTTTAGATCTAGGTGTTGCCAATCCTTTTTCAGAAATAATGAAAAAAGAGGGCTACACGGTGACTAACACCAGCGGTGAAGACCTGGATCTAAATACTACTGCAGTAAAAAATACAACAGTTGATGCGGTAACCGCATTTGAGATTTTTGAGCATTTATTAGCACCTTTTAATGTTTTGAAAGCTATTGAAACAGACAAACTAGTTGCCAGCATTCCGCTGAAATTATGGTTTTCTCCGGCTTATCAAAGTAAAACAGATAAATGGGACAGACATTATCACGAGTTTGAAGATTGGCAATTTGACTGGCTTTTAGAAAAGGCCGGCTGGGAAATTAAAAAGCGTGAAAAATTCACGCATCCTGTAAAAAAATTAGGTTTTAGACCCATACTAAGACTTTTTACACCCAGATATTATTTAGTTTACGCAGAGCGGAAATGAGAATTGTTATCATCATACCGGCGTATAATGAAGCCGCACTAATTAGCAAAACGCTAGACTCATTACTTGCACAAACTTTTTCTGCGGAAAAGATCGTAGTAGTTGATGATGGCAGCACAGATGAAACACTACAGGTTGTAGCATCATATGCCGCAAAAAATAATAGCATACAACTTGTTCAAAAAAATTCTGAAGCGGCACACCTACCCGGAAGCAAAGTTGTACAAGCCTTTAATTACGGGTTAGAACATTTGAATATAGATTATGATTTGCTTTGTAAGTTTGACGCAGACCTTATTTTTCCTGAAAATTATTTAGAGACGGTAGTTAAAGCATTTCAACACAATGAAAAATTAGGTATGTATGGCGGCTTTTGTTACGTAGATCAAAATGGCTCATGGAAGCTGGAAAATCTCACTAACAAAGATCACATTCGTGGTGCTCTTAAATGCTATCGTAAAGCTTGTTTTAAAGCTATTAGCGGACTCAAAACAGCTATGGGTTGGGACACTTTAGACGAACTGTTGGCACAGTATCATGGCTGGGAAGTTCAAACTAATGAAAGCTTACAGGTAAAGCATCTAAAACCCACAGGTCACACCTACTCTGCTAAAGCCAAGCATAAACAAGGTGAAGCCTTCTACGGCATGCGCTACGGGTTGTTATTAACTGCGATTGCTTCAGCTAAACTGGCTTTTAGAAAGAAAAGCTTCACGCTCCTTAAAGATTATCTCACCGGTTATTTCAACGCACAAAAAAAACACCTTCCCTTTTTAGTGACTCAAGAAGAAGGTGCTTTTATACGTAAACTTCGCTGGAGTAAGATCAAGCAAAAGTTACTCTAAAACTTCTGTAATTACAGTTCCTGTTGTACCATTAGGATCTTGTATTCCTAAAAGTGCTGCAACTGTAGGAGCGACATCAGTAATAACGGTTTGGCTATACGTGTGCCCTTGCTTAATTCCGTTTCCGTAGAATAATAAGGGTACGTGCGTATCATAACTATATGGAGTACCGTGAGAAGAACCGGTAGGTCCTCCTGTTAGATAACCGGGATCAAGAATAAAAAACACATCCCCGCTACGTTCTTGGTCAAAACCTTTTTGAACAAGTGAAGCAACTCCGGTTTCATACGATCCTTGTTCCATTTGAGCGCGTGTATAAACTTTACTAATTCCTTTATATTGTAGTGTAAAATGCTTGATATCTTTTTGTAAAGCTTCTGCGTCTATACTTTCATCTGCTAAAACAGTATATCTAAAAAACACCTGATCGTTAGAAATATCTTCAATCAAATCATCACGACCGTATTTTTGTGAAATGAAGTCATTCAATTCGTTTCTAAAGCTGCGAATATCAAAATATCCAGAAGGAATTTTCACACTGCTTAAAAATGCAGGAACGTGAACCGCGGCATGATCTGCCGTTAAGAATACTGAGTAATTTCCTTTACCTACTTTTTTATCCAACGCTTCAAGAAGTTTTGCGATCTCTAAATCTAATCGAACATAAGTATCTTCAACCTCTTTTGAATTAACACCGAAGTTGTGCCCCACATAGTCTGTACAACTATAGCTCACCGCAAGAAAGTCTGTATCGGCATCCTTACCCAAATCTTCCCCATCAAGCGCTGCAATAGCAAAATCTGTAGTAATGGAGTTTCCGTAAGGAGTAGATTTTAAAATACTATAGCCTCCGTTTTCTTTTTCTAATTTTTTTAAATCATAAGGAAATGTAGCAGTCTCTTTTCCTCTAAAACCACCTTCAAAATCATTAAGATCGCTTCCGCTTTCAATGTATTCTTTTATTGGCTTGTACGTATCCCAGTCTTTCATATAAGCTTTAGCAGGTTTCTTTTTATTAAAGTCATTTACCCACTTTGGCAATTCATTCATATAATAGGTGCTCGTGATAAAAACACCTTCATCACCGCCTTGAAACCAATACGCTCCATTTGCTGTATGCCCGGCAGGCAGGATAGCCCCACGGTCTTTAATAGAAATTCCAATTGTTTTACCACGCATTTGGGTGTGTAGTCTATTCTGATCTGTAATCGTCGAAGTACGCATACGTCTTGGAGACATTTGACCAACACCAATATCATCTGTACCCACTGAAGCTACCGTTGTATCTTCGGCACAATACACATCTTTTTTCTCAAACTTGTTATACCAACTATTCGATATAATCCCGTGATTTTGCGGTGTCGTCCCTGTATAAATAGAGGTATGACCGGGAGCCGTTTTAGTAGGCATATAATTATAATGGTTATTCTGGCAATTGAAGCCTTCACGCTCCAAACGCTTAAACCCGTCTTTACCATATTGATTATCAAACCTTGTGAGATAATCGTAACGCATTTGATCTACAACAATCCCCACGACAAGCTTGGGTTTTTCTGATGTTTTTTGACCAAAAGAAGATACACTTGCAAAAGTCATTAAACCAAGTGTCAGTGATTTTAGGGAAGATAATTTCATCATATTATTTTTAGACGCACAAAGCTAAAACATAACAGGCAAGATGTAAGTTTAAGTTAATCTTAAATATGCATCCCACCTATTTTTGCTATTTTTAGACCTGAAAAAATAACTATGGGATACCTGAGAGAGATAGGTCTTTATATTATGATGCTTAAGGGTGTTTTTATCAAACCCACTAAGACATCAGTCTTACGTAATTTGATCCTAAAAGAAATAGATGACCTTATCATAGGCTCATTAGGTATCGTATGTTTTATTTCTTTCTTCGTAGGGGGTGTTGTAGCCATACAAACAGCCTTAAATATGGATAACCCTATTCTTCCTAAATCGTTAATAGGTTTTGCGTCAAGGCAATCTATAATACTAGAATTTGCTCCTACATTTATTTCCATCATTATGGCAGGTAAAGTGGGTTCATTTATCACCTCAAGCATAGGTACAATGCGCGTTACTGAACAAATTGACGCATTAGAAGTAATGGGAATCAATTCGTTGAACTATTTGGTTTTTCCTAAAATAGTGGCGATGCTTTTTTATCCATTTGTTATTGCAATCGCTATGTTTCTGGGAATCCTAGGCGGGTATACCGCAGCAGTATTAGGCGGTTTTGCAACAGGAGATCAATTCATACAAGGGCTTCAAGAAGATTTCGTGCCGTTTCAGTTGGTTTATGCCTTCATTAAAACCTTCGTTTTTGCACTATTGCTCGCAACCATTCCTTCTTATTTTGGATATTATATGAAAGGTGGAGCTCTGGAAGTAGGTAAAGCTAGCACCACATCTTTTGTGTGGACCAGTGTATTTATCATTCTTTCAAATTATTTAATAACCCAATTACTCTTAAGCTAATGATTGAAGTAAAAGAATTGAAGAAAGGATTTGGCGGAGATGAATTGGTTCTAAAAGGAATTTCTACAACTTTTGAGAAAGGAAAAACAAACCTAATTATTGGCCAAAGTGGATCGGGTAAAACCGTGTTTTTAAAATGTCTTTTAGGACTTTTTAGACCCACTGAAGGAAAAATACTGTATGATGGTCAAGCGTATTCTGAACTTTCTCCTGAAAATCAGAGAACCTTACGAGAGCAAATGGGAATGGTTTTTCAAGGAAGTGCTCTTTTTGACTCTATGTCTGTTGAAGAAAACATTATGTTTCCACTTAAAATGTTTACCAAACAACGCAAAGCAGAACGTAGAGAACGAGCTAATGAAGTAATAAAAAGAGTAAACCTCATTAATGCGAATAACAAACTACCTTCTGAAATATCTGGAGGGATGCAAAAAAGAGTTGCAATCGCCAGAGCGATTGTAAACAACCCTAAATATTTATTCTGTGATGAACCCAACTCAGGATTAGATCCGCGTACAGCAACACTTATTGATAACCTTATTCAGGAAATCACGCACGAGTATGAGATCACCACGATCATCAACACGCACGACATGAATTCTGTGATGGAAATTGGAGAGAAAATTGTTTTCCTTCAAAAAGGGCACCTTGCCTGGGAAGGCTCTAAAGACACCATTTTTAGAGCAGACAACGATGATGTCACAAACTTTGTATACTCTTCAGATTTGTTTAAAAAGGTTAGAGAAGCGGTTATTAAAGACTCCTAATTAATAACGTGCAATTGCAAGCGTGTCTAGTTTGTATTTGAGTTTTAACCAGGCTTTAAGCTTTGCCTCTTCTTTACGCTTTGAACTTTCTGACAAAGATGATTTCCAAGCTACCATGAATGTAGGTATGGTATCAGACTTCTCAAAATTGGTGTTTATCGTATTAGAAAAACCAAAACGGTCGATATCATCATAATTAATATGCACTTCCTGACTTAAGCTATTAAAAGGCAATGCTGAAGCCTTAATCCTCGTAAGTTCTTCCTCTAACAATTGAATCTGTTGATTTTTATCTGAAAGAGCCTGCTGATTATTCACATACAGATCCTCTAAAATACCTGACCGCACCGCACTTGACAATTGTTCAGCCATTTGAGAAGATTGATCAGAGCCCTGATGGATTTTAAGCTGTGCATCACTCAAGAGATTATCTTCTGTCAATTGAGAATACCATTCGTTGATTTTATCTTTAGGAACGAGCGCTCCAATCAAATAGACATCTATTCTTTTTGATTTATAATCCTGAGAAAACTTCACTACTTCAGCGCCTTCATAGCGAATTACATTCGTCACATACTCTTTAGTCGCTGAGGTAAACACTTGCTCTTTATATAATTTGTAAAACAAATACAAACTAGGAATCATCACCACAAGCGCAATCAAAGATGCCATTTGAGTCACAAAGCGACGACGTCTTGAATTTGCATATTTCACCATCGGAAAACCCAAAAACTTTGCTACGATAAAAGTTGACAGGGCGATAAAAACTGCATTGATAGAGAACAGATAAAATGCCCCTGCGTAGTATTGCCATTCTCCCATCGCCAGACCATACCCCACAGTACATAGCGGAGGCATTAAAGCAGTCGCAATCGCAACACCAAAAATAACACTAGCAATCGTGCCTTTTTTGGTCTTTGCGACAATCAAGGCAAGACCACCAAAAATTGCTACAAGCACATCAAGAATTGTTGGGTAGGTTCTTGCTTCAAGCTCTGGGGTTAATTCTGAAATAGGCGAAACCGCAAAATAAAGTGTAGCCGTAAGCACACTCAAAACAATCATTACAGCCAGATTGATAAGTGAGCGTTTTAAAGTCTCTATATCATTGATAGCTAAAGAAAGTCCGATACCTACGATAGGACCCATAAGAGGAGATATAAGCATCGCGCCAATAACAACAGCCGTACTGCTTACATTAAGCCCTATAGAGGCTACAAAAATTGAAAATATAAGAATCCAGGCGTTATGCCCTTTAAAAGATATATCCTTCTTAACTGCTTCAATCGTAGAGTCTCGATCTGTATCGCTACGAATATCTAGAAGCTCTGATAAAAAAGTTCTTCCACTCTTAAAAAGACTCTTGACATCTCTGCGAACAGCCTCGTTAGATACAGAACCTGCCGTTTCTGGATTTTGGCCTTTGTTTTCCATTAAATATTATACTAAATCATCTCCATATTTCTCCTGAACAAGCGCTCTCATAATTTTCACATCTTGTTCGTTAGCCTTCGGCATAATGACCAACACCTCTTTACTATCTACCACTATATAATCTTGAAGACCATCAACCACAACCACTTTTCCTTTTTCAGAACGAATAAGGTTGCCTTTTGAATCTCGATTAACAACACGGGCATTAACAACTACATTATTTTCTGCATCTTTCTCCAAGTTGTCATATAAAGCACCCCAGGCACCAAGATCACTCCAATCAAATGTTGCAGGAATAACACCTACGTTCCCACTTTTCTCTAAGATACCATAATCAATACTGATGTTTTCAGCCTGCTCATAATGCTCCTGAATAAAAGCCTCCTCTTTTTCAGTATTTAAGTCTTCATACCCTGAATTAAAAAGCGCATACATCTCCGGAAGATAGTTTTCAAACGCTCCTATAATCGCTTTTGCACTCCAGATAAAAATACCGGCATTCCATGAGTAATTTCCTGCTGCCAAAAATTGTTTTGCAGTCGCATAATCTGGTTTTTCTTTAAATGCTTTTACCTTCTTAATTGCAGAATCACCAGCAGCATACTGAATATACCCGTAACCCGTGTGTGGGAATGTGGGCTCAATACCTAACGTAACCAATAATTTTTCTTCAGAAATATCCGTTTCACAAGCCTTAAAAGCCTTTTCTAAATCCGTTAAAAATGCCGACTCATTTTCTATCCAATGATCACTTGGTGCTACGATCATTACCCCATCTGGATTCGCCTTATAAATCTTTAAAGCTGCTAATAAAATACAAGGCGCAGTATTTCGCATTGCAGGCTCTAAAACAATATTTTCATCTTTAACCTTTGGCAATTGTTCGTTTACTAAAGCTTTGTATCTCTCATTAGTCAGAACCAAAACATTATCTGCAGGAACCGTTTGAGATAAACGACCAAAGGTGCGTTCGATTAAAGTCTCTCCTGCCCCTAAAATATCATGAAATTGCTTGGGATAATTAGCTTTACTTAATGGCCAAAACCGGGAACCAACTCCCCCAGCCATAATAATTGCGTAGTAATTTTTGTTTAATATCATCTGGTGTGTTAATATGTATTACTTAAGTAATTCAACTTCAGCGTTAGGCTGAAATAAATAAATTTTGCCGGTAGCTGTCTCCTTACACTCATAACGCTTGATTCTTCGATTTCCTTTTTGAAAAATTTTACCATTGTAAATTTTAAAAAGACTACCAGTCGGAATTTCAAATATATAGCTTTTATCACTTGGTGGGTCAAAACCCTTAAGAGCTAACGATAATTTAGCATCAGTATCACTACTCGCTTTTGGATTTTTAAAGTGATTAGCAATTATTGGCAACAATTGCTTTGGAAAAATTTCAGGCCGTATAAAGGGAAGCATCAAGTTTTGAAAAGTATGCTTCCACTCTTTACCGTGTGGTTTAATCCTATTACCATACTTTTTAAAAGCTACAAGATGTGCTATCTCGTGTATTAGTGTAATTAAAAAGCGGTACGAATTGAGATTCGTATTAATCGTAATTTGATGTCCTCCGTCAGCTAACCTCCTGTAATCACCATGACGCGTAACCCGCTCATCAACAATTTTGAGATGCACTCCAAAACTTTTAATGAGTTCAAATACCGGGTCTACAGCATGCTCAGGTATGTATTTACCTAAAATATCCTTCATAGTTTAAGGTGTAGAAGCCGAAACCTGCAACACTTTACCATTGTAAAATTTATTCCCTGTTAATGCAAAATCAGCGATATAAGCAGCCATTCCTTCTGCTGAAAGAGGTGCTTTGTAACCCGGGAAAGCTTCTTCTAACATTTCAGTTTGTACAGCTCCCAGCGCTAATACATTAAAAGCAATCTGTTGCTCTTTATATTCTTCTGCAAGCAATTCACTTAACGTGATTACTGCTCCTTTGCTGGAGCTATAAGCAGCTAAACCTGAAAACTTCATACTTCCTTGAATCCCGCCCATACTACTCACTGTAACAACGTGCGCTCCAGCCTTCATAAAAGGCAAAACTGTCTGGGTTAAGGAAGCTACTCCAAAAACATTTACATCATAAACCGTTTGAAAGTCAGCTATTGAAAGATCGGAGAAAGGCTTATTTACCAAAGCTCCAGCGTTGTGGATTAAGATATCTACCTCACTCCAATTCTCTTCCACAAAAGCTTCAACCTTTTTAAGATCTGCTGAATGTGTGATATCAAATGAAAAACTTGAGATCAAATCTGAATTCAAAGCTTTTACAGCATCTTCTTTTCTAGAAAGAGCCAGCACCTGATGACCTTCTCGAACAAGCTGTTGTACAAGCTGCAAACCTATTCCTCTACTCGTACCCGTTACTATAATCTTTTTACTCATTCCAGATAATTTCGTGTGAGTTACTGTTTGCCATCCCTTCAACACCCGGTATCAACTGATTCACAACATTTGCAATATGTTCAAAATCCATTATTGACACCTCATCTCCTACCTGATGATAATGATCAAAGTTTGTAAAATCAAATGTAGAAACAGTTTGCGCCGGAATTTTAAATTCTTCATAAAATGCGTAATTATCGCTTCGCTTGAATAAGTTATACTGTTTAGCCTGAGGTAAAAAGCCCATTACTTTTGCTCCTGCATAAGCATTAAATTCCTGTGCCATATTACTATTCTCATAGCCGGTTAAATAAAACGTATAGTCCTTGTCGGTCATAGACACTCCAATCATCTCAATATTAAACATCACATAAGGATTTATATCAGTTGTTTTCAACCTTTCTGCTAAATGCGCCGAACCTAATAATCCCAACTCTTCAGCTGAAAACAATGCGAAAATTATACCTCGTTTATTTGTTTTCGCTTTCGCGAAATATTTAGCCAACTCAATAACCGCTGCAGTTCCTGAAGCGTTATCATTAGCTCCATTTGCAATCTTATCTCCGTTTACAGCTTCAGCTGTACCTATATGGTCATAATGAGCTCCAATAACTATAAACTCGTTCTTCAATTCAGAATCTGTCCCCGGAAGCATCGCTACTATATTATAACCATCAACTCCCTTAGCATTGAATTTATCTCTATAAGAAGTAAAGTAAGGTTGTACTCCTGCATCTTGAAATTGCTTTATAATATAAGTTGCTGCTTCGTCAATACCGATAGTTCCGGTTTTTCTGCCTTTTAAAGCATCTGACGCTAAAAATTCTACATGCTTTTTTACAGCCGAAGCACTTACTTCTTTCTTAAAAGAAACCGTAGATGGATTAGGAGCCACAGTAGTCGTTATTACTTCTGAAGCATCTTTTGAAACTTCATAACCCTGTGATGCGTCTGCTGCAGATTTAGAATCTACTTGACGAACATCTGACTGAGTTCCACAACCAACAAGTGCAAAACTCAATAAACCATAAATTATTTTTCTCATACGTTCAATATAAAAAAACCCATCATAATTTGACGGGTTTTTAAGTTATCTATTTAATAAATTGATTTTTAGGCCAACATCAAAACAGGATTTTCAATATATGTTTTTAGAGTCTGTAAAAACTGAGCTCCTGTAGCACCATCAATTGTACGGTGGTCACAAGCCATTGATAAAGTCATTGTATTGCCCACAACAATTTTACCGTCTTTTACAACAGGTTTTTCAATTATAGAACCTACAGACAAAATTGCAGAGTTAGGCTGATTGATAATTGAAGTAAAGTTAGTGATCCCAAACATCCCTAAGTTTGAAATGGTGAAAGTACTTCCTTGCATTTCTTCAGGCTTCAACTTCTTGTTACGTGCTTTACCAGCAAGTTCTTTTACCTCTGCATTGATTTGCTGTAATGATTTTTCATTTGCAAATTCAACAACAGGAACCACTAATCCGTCTGGCACTGCAACCGCAACACCTATATGCACATGCTTATTTAAACGCATCTTATCATCAAACCACTGCGAGTTTACTTGCGGATGCTGTTTTAAAGCGATAGAAACCGCTTTTAGAATCATATCATTATAAGAAACCTTTGTATCAGGCAACTGGTTAAACTGACCGCGGAATGCAATCATATTTTCCATGTCAAACTCAACATTCAAATAATAATGCGGCGCAGTGAATTTAGATTTACCTAAAGATTTTGCTATAGCCTTACGCATTTGAGAATTATTAATATCCTCATAGCTCTCTTCACCAGTTGCAACAAACTGTTGCACTCCTGCTCCTGAAGTTACCGGGGTATAATTCTCAATATCTTTGCGAACTACGCGGCCATTTTCTCCACTTCCAGGAACTTTTGCAAGGTCAATTCCTTTTTCTTCTGCTAATTTTTTAGCTAATGGCGATGCAAAAACACGACCATCACTAGAAGATGTATTTTTTGAAGCTGATTTATTTTCTTCCTTTTTAGGAGCTTCTTTCTTCGGCTTTTCTTTTTTGGCTTCTTGTTTCTTAGGAGCCTCCTTTTTCGGTGCTTCCTTCTTAGGAGCCTCTTTCTTAGCTCCACCAGATTTAAGACTGCTGATTACGCCAGAAACATCTGTACCTTCCTCACCGATTATTGCAAGTAAAGAATCAACTTTTGCAGTTTCTCCTTCCTGAATACCGATATGAAGCAGCGTACCATTATAGAAAGACTCAAACTCCATTGTAGCTTTGTCTGTCTCTATTTCTGCAAGAATATCTCCTTCCTCTACTTTATCCCCTTCTTTTTTCAACCAAGAAGCTACAGTCCCCTCTTCCATTGTGTCACTAAGGCGCGGCATTGTAACCACCTCAACACCATCTGGGATTTCTGAACCACCTGCATCTTCAGATGAATCTTTTTCAGAAGTTTCCTCTTCTTCTTCAGCAGCAGTTTCTTCAGTTTCCTCAGAACTATCTTCTTCCTCTTCTTCCTTTGAGTCAGAAGCAGCACTACTTCCATCTAATAAACCGGAAATATCTTCTCCTTCTTCTCCTATAATTGCAAGAAGCGCATCTACATTAGCAGTCTCACCTTCTTGAATTCCTATATGCAGTAAAGTACCTTCATAGAAAGACTCAAACTCCATTGTAGCTTTGTCAGTTTCTATTTCTGCAAGGATATCTCCTTCTTCTACTTTATCTCCTTCTTTCTTTAGCCAGGATGCAACGGTTCCTTCTTCCATTGTATCACTAAGGCGGGGCATTTTAATTACTTCTGCCATAATTTATTCTGGTTTATGTGCTAAAAATGGATAGTCTTCCTGCTCGTAAACTACGTCATACATAATTTCTTTATCAGGGAAATCACTCTCATCTGCAAATTTTTCGCACTCAGCAACTCGCTTTTTAACGCGCTTGTCTATTTCTTTTAATTCTTCTTCTGTAGCAAATTTCTTTTCTAACAAAATATCTTTAACCTGAGTAATCGGATCAATTTTCTGATATTCTGCTACTTCATCTTTGGTACGATACTTTTGAGCATCACTCATAGAATGACCTCTGTATCGGTATGTTTTTAACTCTAAAAATGTAGGACCATCTCCACGACGTGCGCGTGCAATTGCTTCATCAAAAGCTTCTGCAACTGCAACTGGGTTCATCGCATCTACAGGGCCACAAGGCATCTCATAACCTAAGCCTAACTTCCAAATATCTTCATGGTTAGCAGTACGTTTTACTGAAGTTCCCATCGCGTAACCGTTATTTTCTACACAAAAAACAACAGGAAGTTTCCAGTTCATCGCCATATTAAAAGTCTCGTGTAAAGAACCTTGACGCGCAGCACCATCACCAAAAAACGTTAAGGTAACTGCATCTCGCTTAAAGTATTTGTCACCAAAGGCTAAACCAGCACCTAGAGGAATCTGACCTCCTACGATACCGTGACCTCCGTAAAAACGGTGCTCTTTAGAAAAGATGTGCATAGAACCACCCAATCCCATAGAAGTACCGGTTTTTTTACCATAAAGCTCTGCCATTACGCGTTTAGGATCTTCTCCCATACCTATTGGCTGCACGTGATTACGGTAAGCGGTGATCATTTTATCCTTTGTAAGATCCATCGCGTGAAGGGCTCCTGCAAGAATAGCCTCTTGACCATTATACAAATGCAAAAATCCTCTTACTTTTTGCTGAATATAAACCTGTGCCAGTTTATCTTCAAACTTGCGCCAGAAGGACATTTCTTCATACCAGTTCAGGTATACCTCTTTTGTGATTTCTTTCATTTAAATTATAGATTTATCTATACACCAAGCCGTCTTTTTAGACGAAGAACAAAAATAGTATATTCAAGACGAAGCGTGAAAGTCTTTGCTAAAAAAATTGAGCTGTAGCAAGCAGCATTTTACAAACGCAAAAAATTGCTGATTAAATTCTAAAAAAAATGTTTTCTATAAATACTCGTGAGTAAATATAAAGGGAAGTAAGTTACGCAAGGAGTCACTTTTAAAAACCGCCCCACGCTCTCCCATAAAATAAATCACAATCGGTTGATCTTGTTTAACCTCATACTCTGCGATAGCCTGTCTGCAAGCCCCACAAGGCGGTATAGGAGTTAACGTTTCTTTATTTTGAGCTTTAGCCGAAATAGCCATCGTATTTATTTTTTGATCTGCATGATTTGCGCCGGCATAATAAATCGCGGTACGTTCTGCACAAAGACCGGATGGATAAGCTGCATTTTCTTGATTACTCCCTTTTACCACGATACCATTTTCAAGCTGAATTGCAGCACCTACGTGAAATTTTGAATACGGAGCATACGCTGCATCACGAGCCTCAAAAGCTGCACGCATCAAATCCTGAACATCCTTAGGCAACTCTTTTAGATCATCATAAGCCTCTAGCTCAGATTCAATTCTTATTTTTTTCATAGAGAATTAGTATTCTGTATACTCGTCACCAAAACTAAATGTGATCCCAAAACGCAGTGTATTCTCTAATGGGTTACGCACTTGTGTTGTAGAAAACAAATAGGAAACATCAATATCTATAGCCGTATATTTAAACCCTAAACCAAGGGTTGCGAACTTACGGGCACCCTTTAAATCACTCTCATTAAAATATCCTGCTCTAAAAGCAAACACATCATCATATTTATATTCTGCACCTAAAGACCAAGTTACCTCTTTTAGCTCTTCACCAAAACCGTTGGGTGCATCGCCAAAGGACTGAAACATCCCTTCAAAGAAACCAATGTTATTATATTCCTCACTATCAGAACCATCAATCACACCGTCTCCATTAAAATCTTGAGGTGATGGCACCAGTAATTTATTAAATTCAAGTCCCACAGCAACGACATTATAGGCATCTAAAATAAAATCGAAACCACCACCTATACGCAGATTGGTAGGAATAAAATTTTCTTGTCCGGCTTCGTCATATTTAATTTTCGGACCAATGTTTGAAATATTAAAACCTCCCCGCCAGCGACCATTAAAATCGTTATAAGTAATCTCTTCAGACTGATAATACCCTGCAATATCAACACCTACAGATCCTGCTGCACTTGCATCTTCATCATTAATCTGAAGTTTTAAATTACTGCGTAAATACCTTCCGGCAACTGCCATAGAAAAACGATCACTCAATTTTAATGCGTACGATAAATCAAGTGTGAATTCATTCGGACTTAAAATCAACGGGTTTTCTAATTCTGCTTGTGAAGGATTGCTGCTCTGTATAGATTCTATATCACCAAGACTGAAATAACGCAGACTTCCTCCAAAGGCGCTACGCTCATTAATACGATTATAATAGGTTACCTGACCTAAGAATATATCATCTACTATCTGACTTAAATATGGCGTGTAATTGAACCCTACTCCTTGCTGCTGCTCAATAAATGCATATTTAGCCGGATTCCACTGTTGAGAATACGCATCAGGACTAGTTGCTACCCCTTGATCGCCTAAACCCGCCGCACGTGCATCAGCCGCAATACTTAGAAAAGGAACACCTGTAGTTATAGGGCGACCTTCAACTTCCTGAGCTTGTAATTGCTGAAGAGAAATAAAACAAAATAAAAAGAGTAACGTTTTTTTCATTAAAGAAGCGTCTTTTGACAAATATAAATTAAAAGCCTACAGAATGACTAATTTCTCAAACTTTTCAACTTTCTTATTCGTTAACGTAGATTTCACGGTAATCTTATATACATAAACGCCTTTTCCTATTTTTTGACCAAAATCATCAAGACCATCCCAAGTGATCTCACGAGATAAAAAACCGGTAGTTGTAACCAACTGATTTATGGTCTTTACTACTTTACCTGTCACAGTAAAAATCTGAACTTGAACTTCTAATGGCTCGTAAGGACGGTTGTGATTGAACCAAAACTCGGTATAATTCACAAATGGATTGGGATAATTAAGCACGTGCTCCAATTTTAATTCTTCATCACCTGCGACTACAAATTGAAGATCTGCAGTAGAAGAATTATTATACGTATCCCAGGCAATTACAGTCACGGTGTGCAAACCGGGCTCCAGATCGCGCAACGTTCGTAAAGCCCTTCCCAAGTTAAAATTATCGACATCGCTCTCATAAAATTCATTGAGAATAATGGGGTTTTCTTCATCTCCATCTATAATCGCGATCAAGTCATGTCCTATTCCACCTGCTGTATTGATTCCGTTTTCATCTTCTAGTTTTATGAGAAGTGTAGGCGACGTATTGGTCACCCCTCCATTCACAAAATTCTCATCATTCATATACAAATTGATCAGCGGCCCTTCATTATCATCAGGCGCATTTTCATTCAAACCACCCACTATTACCTGCTCGTTAGCTCCCGCTTGATCCTCAACAACTCCTGTTCGTTTACTGTAAAAATTTACTCTACCGGTCCCCAACGGAATCGCAGCATCTTTCGGAACAACAAATTCAAAATCAAAAACACCATTTTTAACACTAGCCTTACCTCGATACAAGATTGCACCTAACGCTTTAAAGTTTAGAATTAACAAATTTCCGTTAGCATCTGTCGTACCATCATTACCCAGCGTTTGCCGCTCAATATATTTGTCATAGACCGTCGCAGAAAGTTCTCCGTTATAACCCGATATGCGCTGGCCATTTAGACCAACAACTTCACCACTCATTTTAATTCGGCTTAAAGCCTTTAATGTATCTACTTGTTGCGTTATAGGTATATCATTAATAGCTGTCAATCGGATATCGGGATCTGCAAACGCCAGCTTCATCGCAGGATCCCCTATAAAAAAGATAACCCGGCGATTATCATCGTTGATTTGATTTTTTGTTTCTCTGAGGTTTTCTGCGACACTTTTTATTTCATTTGTTCCGAAGGAAAAAAGATTGGATGCCAATTGCCTATTAAAATTCACTCCCAATCTCACCGAAATTTCACGTGTTGTCGCCACCAGACCAACTGCACCTCCGTTAGCATTCCATAACAATTCTTCTCCCGCAGCTGTACGGTTAGGATTATCAAAACGAGTAAACTCACAGGTAACCGTCACAATCACCGGCAGTTTGTCTTTATTATTTAGATTTCGGGCATTTTCACGTGTGAAAATAAATTCTGAAGCTAATGTGTTTTCGCCTCCGTGTCCCAAATAAGTCATCACCAGAGAGCCTGCTTCAAGCGCAGTTATGATCGCTTCATTAACTTCAGGGTACCGATCACCACCTGCAGAGGACTGTTGCTGATAACTGTCACTATGTATTTTCTTGACATTTATAAAGGGCTTCTCTTCCTGAATTTGATCCCCAAGCGCATCAATAGTAGATTCTAATTCTGTAAACTCCCATAGAAGATCTACGTCATCTGATACTAAAACAAAATCATTATGCCACCGACCCAGCGATGCCTGACTATCATAATTTATAATTTTTGAAATCACCTGATCAGCAAGTTGAGGCGTATCAGCAAGGATTCTACCCACTGCAACATCAAGGCGATCAGAACCTCCGCTACCAGCCGGACTGTTATTCTCTATAATTCCTTCTGCTGCATCTAAAGAACCAAAATAATCATCACTCATATACGATTGAGACTGCGAAAAACTATAATAAGTATTGAAGGTGGGCACAATATTATTGTTGCCAGCCACACGGTCTTTATAATCAAAAGAAGCATCTCCCAGCAGGCACAAATATTTCAGACGGTTTTCTGATGAAGATGCATTCTCATAAACATAGCGTACTAGATTTCGAATAGCACCAATATCTTGCTTACCAGAACTAAACTCATTGTAAATCTCGTTAAGCGTTACAACCCGAACCCGAAGTCCGCGATAGGTTCTGTTATGATCAGCCAAACGTTGTGCCTGAGATCGCAATGCAGCTGAAGTAACGATCAGATAATCTACATCTTGAAAGCTTCCGTTTTTCTGAAAAATGCTTCCTTTAATATTTTGATTTGCAACTAAAGCATTTCCATTTTCTCGCTTCGGAATATAAAAATCATTAGGATTTACAGCGACATACTTTCTTTCTGCTCCTAACTGTGCTTTGAATGAAAAATCTGCGGAGTTGTTTTCATTAGCCACCGAAGCAATAGCGCTTCTAGCTGTAACATCCCATACTTCTGAAAATTCTGCGGCATTTGAGAATTGATACACTCCTACCCCGGAAACTGTAGCAGCTTCTGCATTAGAGAAACCAAATTGACTACCATAACCCGAAAGCCTGCAGGTTGCTCCAAGTGCTATAAAATCTAAATATCCCACACTTGAAGGATTTCCATTATTATTATAATTGAGCGAGACCGTGAGCTGATCTCCAGAAGTAGTTACAGCAGGGCTGGACGCACTTCTATAGAAGCTGTCATAAGAAGCATCTCGTGCCAAAATCGATTCATCAATAGGCAAAAGACTCAGATTTGCTACAGACACACCATTCAACCGGACCGCAAAAGAAGTCTGCGATTCTGAAATAGCCGCTACATAAATACGCAATGAAACTGGCTCATCTGCAACACGGTTGGGAAATTCAAAAACAAATTCCTGTTCATTTTCAATATCAAAATGCTCACCAAACCAACGCCGTCCCAGATTGAGTAAATTCTCCCGATCGAACTCGTGAAATTGATAGGTATCATAAGTCGTGATAACCTGTGTAGCGGGAGCATCGGGTTGCTGCATATTCTGAACACGCAAACCAGCACCACCATCTGCCGTAATAAAATAATAAGACTTATCATCGTACGCGTTAACATGTGTCAAACTCTCTGCGTTAAATTGCAGTGTACCTTCACCATACAATAGTATGAAGTCTTCAGAATCAAAACTACCGTCTTCCCCACCTACTACTTTTATTGCATTTTCCTGGGGATCAAAAACGGTATTATCCCCATTTAATAGCGGTAACATTGCCCCACCATCACCATATATTTTTAAATTTTGTGGATTTATAGCATTGACCTCCATCCCAAGATCACGCAAAAAATCACGATCAATTTTAAAAACCCCAGTGGTATCCACATAAAATTTATAAAACCTTCCTGATTCAAAAATTGAATTTGAAAGCACTGGAGATTTCGATTGATTTATCCTAAAGGTTTGGGCTGTACTGTAAGAAATTGTAAATGAAGTGACACGTTTTACAACACCATCAGATTTTATAATTGGTGAAAAACTAAATTCAAAGAAACCCATTCCGCGGGCATTTGAGTTCCTGGTTTTCAGCTTGTGTGCTTCAGGTATTAATTCTGACTTCAGACTTAAAAGCGTTTGAGAATTTACACGCTCATAAACTATATCTTGCAGCCTCACGGAATTTAGATCTATAGCTCCTTCAGCCTTCCACCTATTTAAATATCGAATTCCGGTAACCGGGGAATAGCTAAAGTTTGCTTCTTCAAAACCGGGCACGAGTAAAGGCTGCTCAATGGTAGAAACATTCACGTTTTCACTCCAGCTCACCGCAAACTGTTTCTGTTGCGCCACAAGGAGAAACAAATTAAAGATTGAAAAAATAAAGACCAATAAATGTTTCATTCTGCAGAAAATCTCCTTTAATCAAGATTAGAAATTAAAACTAACATAAAGCTTTTAAATCAGACAGGTATACTAAAGCGAATTGAGTTTCGTTTAAAAACCGTGTAACCTCCTGAATCAACAGGATTAACAAGTTGCAAAAGTTATTATTTTGTTGCAAATTGGGCTCTTTATAGTATATTGCAGTCCCAAATCTTCTTAAGAATTTATACCTATGAACAGGAATCTAGTGTTTAAAACGCTTGCTTTCAGCCTCTCAACAATGCTATTGGTAAGCTGTGGTCGCAACGGCAAAGACTACAAGAACAGCTCTCGAGCTACAGGCTGGAGCATTAATGACAGAGATGGAGGTTTTCAGGCTAATACAGATTACAAAGAGCAAGAAGCAGCTCCCGGTCTAATATTTATTGAAGGTGGAACCTTTACAATGGGTCGCGTTCAGGATGATGTAATGCACGATTGGAACAATACACCTACCCAGCAACACGTGCAGTCTTTTTATATGGACGAGACAGAGGTTACAAACCTTATGTATTTAGAATACTTAGACTACCTCAAACGAGTATTCCCTCCCGAAGAAGCAAACTACAGAAACATATATTACGGTGCACTGCCAGACACATTAGTATGGAGAAACCGTCTAGGTTTTAACGAAACAATGACTGAAAATTACCTGCGTCATCCAGCTTATGCTCGTTACCCTGTGGTAGGAGTAAGTTGGATTCAGGCTGTAGAGTTTAGCACATGGAGAACAAACCGCTATAATGAATTTGTTCTTGAAGAAGAAGGTTACACTCAAAAAGGCGCAAAATACAATGTAGATGCTCAGTCTACTTTTGACACAGATACTTATTTACAGGCTCCCAGCCTTACTTATGGAGGTCAGGATGATGTCATACGCGGTGGTAGAGCCTCACAACAAAGAGAAAAAAATAACACCCCAAGACCTAATCCTAACAATCCAGGAGGAAATCCAGAAGCTAAAGACATCTATGTACAGATGAAAGACGGTATTATTTCTACTACAAAATACCGTCTACCTACCGAAGCAGAATGGGAATATGCTGCTTTAGGATTAGTAGGACTTAGAGAATACAACGTATATCGCGGAAGAAAAAAATATCCTTGGGATGGTGCTTACACCCGTTCTGGAAACAGAAAGACACGTGGTGATCAATTGGCAAACTTTAAGCAAGGTGATGGTGATTATGGCGGTATTGCCGGTTGGTCCGATGACAACGCAGACATTACTGCAGAGATCAAATCTTACGAGCCTAACGATTATGGTTTATACGATATGGCTGGTAACGTTTCAGAATGGGTTGCTGATGTATACAGACCGATTGTAGACGATGAGTTTAACGACTTCAACTACTACAGAGGTAACGTATATACTAAAAACGCAATTAATGAAGATGGTACTGTAAAAGTATTGACTACAGAAGATATTGTTTATGATACTTTAGAAAACGGAAAAATAGTTGCTCGCAATCTACCAGGTGAGATTTTACAAGTAGCGGTTGATGAGGAAGAAACCTATTTAAGAACACAATTCTCAGAAAGCGACAACCGTAACTTTAGAGATGGTGACAAGCAATCTTCCAGATATTATCAGAGCTTTTCAGATACTGACAATCCTAATGATCGTATGTATGATTCACCGATCAATAAAATCTCTGCCGGAGAAAACGGCTTAAACAAAGAATATGATAAGCAAAACGACCGCACAACACTTATAGACGACGAAGTGCGCGTATATAAAGGTGGTTCTTGGAGAGATCGCGAATATTGGTTAGATCCTGCACAGCGCAGATACTTACCTCAAACTATGGCTACTGACGATATTGGTTTTAGAAATGCCATGTCTCGCGTAGGTTCTAAATCTACAAAAAACAAAACTCCTCGCAACTAACGAGAATATTTTATAATATTGAAACGCCCTTAGCATTCAGCTTCGGGCGTTTTTTTATTCCTTGTAACTATGACTATTCAAGACCTACACGCACTGTTTTTAAAAAGCAAAGGGGTAACCACAGATACCCGCAAGATCGAGCCTAATGCTATTTTTTTCGCGTTAAAAGGAGATAATTTCAATGGCAATGAATATGCTTCAGAGGCCTTAAATCTTGGTGCTTCTTACGCTGTAGTTGATGAGGAAATCTATCAAACAGAAAAACGCATAATTCTGGTTGAAGATGTTTTAAAAGCACTTCAAAATCTCGCCTATACACATCGAAAATTTTTAGATATCCCAATAATCGCATTAACCGGTAGTAACGGAAAAACAACTACAAAAGAATTAATTAATGCTGTTTTATCTAAAAAATTTAAGACTGTCGCAACCCTAAGGAATCTCAATAACCATATTGGTGTTCCGCTTACCTTGCTAGCGATGAACTCAACAACAGAGCTTGGTATCGTAGAGATGGGCGCCAATCATATAGGCGAAATTGCCGAGTTAGCTGCAATTGCTGCACCAGATTTTGGCTACATCACAAACTTCGGTAAAGCCCATTTAGAAGGCTTCGGTAGTGTTGAAGGAGTGATCAAAGGAAAAAGCGAATTGTACAATTATTTAATAGACCACAAAGGTTCCTTGTTTCTAAACACAGACGACGCTATTCAGGAAAAAAAGATTGGCTCGACTCACACATTTACTTTTAGCGCTACAGCAGACGCCGATGTTAAGATAGAATATCAACGCGCTCAACCTTTCGCAAAAATTCGGTTTAACTATCAAGATGTAAAAAGTCAACTTATTGGTCAATACAACGCAGTAAACCTTGCCGCGGCAGCCACTATAGGTGTTTTTTTTAAAGTAGGTGATGATCAGATTATTGATGCTTTAGAAAGCTACATACCCTCTAACAACCGGTCGCAAATCATAAAAAAAAATCATCTAACAATTATTCTTGATGCCTACAATGCAAATCCAACAAGCATGGAAGCTGCAGTATTGAATTTTGCTAATCTTGAAGGCAAATATAAAATCGCCTTTCTGGGAGATATGTTTGAGCTTGGGCAAACTGCTGCAGTGGAGCATCAGAAAATTGCAGATTTAACAGCTGAGCTAGGACTGGAAAATATAGTGTTTCTGGGCGAAAACTTTAAAAATACTTCAACCCCTAACTACCAGTTTAAAAATCTTAAAACACTTCAGGAAAATGGTTTTCCTCAAAACATTAAGGAATCACTAATGCAAGAAGCAACTATCTTAATTAAAGGATCTAGAGGCATGCGTCTGGAAGGAATTTTAGACATGCTAACGGTATAAACTAGAAATGAGCCTATAAAGCCCCTAATTCTTTATAAGCCCATTTTAACAAAAATCTAAATTCTCACGAATTTACTAAAATCAAACCCTCACCCTTGACAATGAATTTCGATTTCAATTGCAATATAGAGCTGAAAGACAAGCTATGAAATACCCGATATCAGGTATATTTTAAAAAACCTTCAGATCAAGCTGTATAAACAAAAACCGCTTTTCGATTGAAAAGCGGTTTTGTGGGATATACTGGATTCGAACCAGTGACTTCCACGTTGTCGACGTGACACTCTGAACCAACTGAGTTAATATCCCTTAAAGCCCGCAAATCTAATCAAGTAATTGCATTGCTCCAAGATAATTGTCAATTCATATCATTTTATAATTCTTTAATTTTTTGGCAGATTTTTTTAAATTCAATAAAATTTGAATATTAAAATTCATTAAATCAAAATCTAAGCTACTAGGAAAAACTTATTTTTAAACAATTAACTAAACACACACTCATGAAAACCCCTCTTTTAAAAATTAGAAGTTTAAAATTTGTAGGTGCATTTATAGCTTCTGCTTTACTTTTTTCTTGTGGAGATCAAAAGAAAAAAGATTCCAAAACTACAGGAGAAGCTACTCAGGACACTATTAGTGAATCAGCTAGCTTTGGTGGACTTGCACTATACACCTTGCGCGATGCGATGGCTGAAGACGCTAAAGGCACATTAAAAACTGTAGCGACTGATGGTTACTTAAATATTGAAGCTGCAGGATATGACAATGGCCTTTTTTACAAGATGACTCCGGCTGATTTTAAATCCTTTGCTGAAGGGATTAATTTACACCCGGTAAGCACACATCAAGGTTCAGTTACACTAGAAAATGCTGATAAAATGATAGCTGATGTAAAAGCCGCAGGATTTGAATATTTTGTAATACCTGTTCCTCCTATGGGCATGTTCACGTTTAATGCTGAATCTATGACAATGGGTATGGACGGCACTCCTGAAAAACTGGCGGACATATTAAGTACTTTAGGTAAAAAATGTGATGAAGCCGGTTTAAAACTAGTTTATCATAATCATGATTTTGAGTTTAAAAAAGGAGAAGATGGAGTCCCTTTAATTGACTACTTATTAGAAAATACAGATCCAGAGCTTGTAAACTTTCAGATGGATTTATACTGGGTAACTAAAGCTGGTGCAGATCCAGTTGCTTATTTTGAAAAGTACCCGGGAAGATTTAAGCTCTGGCATGTAAAAGATATGGATAACGAAGGACGGTTTGCTCCTGTAGGACAAGGCTCCATTGATTTTGCTCGAATACTTGCAGAAAAAGAAAAGTCTGGAATGCAATACTATTTCGTAGAGCAAGATCAAACCTTTAATCACACTCCATTAGAAGCTATTAAAATAAGTCACAAAGGTTTAGAGGAACTAGGCTTTAATTAATCTGCATTTTTGAACTTTAAAAGGGGCTTTTTTCTAGTTAGAAGAAAGCCCCTTTTTATTAATATTCAAGTATTAACTATAAAAAATAAACTAAGAAAAGATGCTCCTGTTACACTAGCGTTAAGAATAAACAAAAATTCACGCTAAATCATTTTTTTTAGTTGCTGCTGAACGAATTAAAAGCAAATACAATCACGCCCTCTGCACCTAAGCAGCCAAACCTTAGCCTTCTACCATATGACATTGAGGAGTTTTAAAAACTAAATCCTCGTAGACAAAAAACGCTGATTGCAGAAGTAAAGCAAAGAAGGAAGTAGGGTGTTAGCAAATCACTCAAAGAAAGGTATTGATTTTTGGACCTATATCATTTTAAGGAAAACAAAACCTAAAAATTGCGAGATATAGATAAAGCGTTTGGTGAAAAAACTTTCTATTCAGTTCACCTTAACCAGAACACACTCAAAATTACAAATCAATTGCTGTAATTATTTACCCCCGCTTTCAACCAACTTAAATACGATTCCATATCAGGATCATAAGCAGTGGGCTGATTTAGGTTTTTGCCTTCATTATCGACCAGCACATAAAACGGCTGAGCATTCGCTTTATAATGTTTGATCTGAAAATCACTCCACTTATTGCCTATCGTCTTAATTTTCTTTCCTGTAGTTCCTGAAACATATTGCTCCGCTTCAGGAAGCTCTTTTTTATCATCAACATAAAGCGAAATCAGTACCAGATCATCCCGCAGCACTTGCTGAACCTGAGGTTCTGGCCATACCCGCTCTTCCATCTTGCGGCAGTTTACACAGGCATATCCTGTAAAATCGAGCATCACCGGCTTGTTTACCTTTTTAGCATAGGCCATCCCAGCTTCATAATCTTTAAACGTAATAAGATCTAAAGGCCCCAATTCTGCATGATCAGGAAGCTCTATAGAAGTGCCTGCAACCCCTTTGCTATTCCCTACACCATAAGGAGACTCGCTATACTGCGTGGGTGGTGGGAAACCACTGATCCATTGCAGGGGCGCTCCCCAAAGACCCGGAATCATATACACCACAAAAGCCAAAACAAAAAGCCCCAAACCCAGCCTGCCTACCGAGATGTGCGGTAAAGGACTATCGTGCGGTAGCGTAATTTTACCAAATAAATACAACACCAAACCTCCAAAAATGGCAATCCAAACCGCTAAAAAGGTCTCCCGTTCTAACAAATGCAACTGAAGAACCAAATCGGAATTGCTTAAAAATTTAAAGGCCAAAGCAAGCTCTAAAAATCCTAAAACTACTTTAACCGTATTGAGCCAACCTCCAGATTTGGGCAACGAGTTTAACCAACCGGGAAAAGCGGCAAACAAGGCAAACGGCAAGGCAATTGCAGATGAGAAACCCAGCATCCCAACTATAGGTGCAATCCCTCCTTTTGAAGCCGCCTCAACCAATAAGGTTCCTACAATGGGGCCGGTACAGGAAAAGGAGACGATGGCTAGTGCCAATGCCATAAAAAAGATCCCTACCAGACCACCGCGATCTGCCTGTGAATCTATTTTGGTTGCCCAGGAACTGGGAAGCATAATTTCAAAAGCTCCCAAAAACGAAAAAGCAAAAACAAGAAGTAATCCAAAAAAGATCAAATTGAACCAAACATTGGTCGATAATGCATTGAGCGCATCTGCACCAAAAATACCGACCACAACAGATCCTAAAACCACATAGATCACAATAATAAACAACCCGTAGAGCAAGGTATTTTTAATACCGCTGGCGCGGGTTTTACTTTGTTTGGTAAAAAAACTCACCGTCATAGGTATCATCGGGAACACACAAGGTGTCAACAACGCAGCAAAACCTCCTAAGAAACTTAGGATAAAAATAGACACCAGATTACGAGAATCTGCAGCTTCTGCTTCCTGTTCTGCAACGCCATCTTTAGTTTTCGTAAGAATTGTATTAGGGTTTTCAACTGCCTGATCTCCTTTTTCTTTTAAAGCTACTGTATCAGTATCACGCTGTTCAGTTGGTTCATTTACTGCCACATCATCTTGCTCTTGAGCATCAACAATTTCAGCTTTGGTAGGTTCCTCCTTGAGAGCGTCCTCATTTTTAGAAGCGGTCTGCAGTTTACCTTCTGCTTCGGGAGTTTTTTGCACGGGTTTTACGTCTACCTTTTTAACGGATGCCGCTGCCGCTTCTAGTTTAAAAACAACCTCTTTTACGGTGGGAGGCAAACAACTTTCATCATTACACACCATAAACTCTATAGAGGCCATAATTGTAAAAGCGTCAGCTGTTTTGCGTTCTATAACCTGTTTGAATTCGGCAGAATCTGAGAAATAGGTAATGCGCATCTCAAAGATAGGATCATTTACCGTATGGCCTTTTGGTTCAGAAACAGATCCGTTGAGTTCATAAGAGTCACTAGGAGTGAATTCAAAATGAGTAGGAACAGGACCGCCTTCTGGTACGTTTTGAGAATATAAATGCCAGCCAGGTTCTATGCTTGCATTAATACGTAAAGCATAATGGGTGTCGTCTATTTTTTGAACAGCGGGGTTGAAAGAAACCGGATCGTAGATTTGACCCTGTGCAAGAGAAACAATTAAAAAAAAGATACCCGTGATAAATAGTCTCATCGATAACATAGTTTTTTGAGTAAACTACTTCGGGGCAAGTCCACGAAGCATTAAATGGAACAATTCATTTTTAGAACAAGACAAGTCTCGAAGCATTTAAATCTCGATTATCGAGTACAATGGATTCCTATAGTTTAGACGTAAACTATAACTAAAAACCCTATAAATTTTCCGCTTTTATTTTCAATTACTTATTACAATCCCTGTATATATCACAAATCCACTGCGTAATATCTTCTAAAACTTCCGGCGCAAAAACCTCATCAACCGTACTTATTTCCTGAGAAGTGCAGGTAGTGCAATGTTGATACATATGGTTCAGTCCCGGATAAATATGGGTAGTCACCACAGGAGCATTAATCAGATTTTCTTTGAAGGAAGCTACATTCTCAGAAGCCGGAACAAAAATATCAGCATCTCCATTTAGGATAAGAACTGGAACCTCTATTTTGGGCAAATAGTCTTTCGGGTCATACTGGATCATTTCTTTATAGGCTTTGGTTTTTGCGCTGTTAAAAAAGCGGTAAATCAAGGTCTGGTCTCTACCGTCGGTCAATTGCAACGCGTTAAGGCTTGTCGTACTTTTATCTTGTATCCAGTTTTTTACCTGGCTTTCCAATTCCGTTTTAAGGCTGTCAGGTTCCTGATTATCATGGACGGTTTTAAACAACTCGCGGTATAGATCCATTTGCAGGTTGACCAAACTGTCGGGCATTTTAGAAGCTTTTAAAATAGCTGTGTTTTGTAAATCCAGGATTTTTAGCCCTGAAACCCCTACGCCCGAAAGGCTTACCATAAACCGTACATCCTTATTTTGTGAAGTGAGCCGGGAAGCCACTACTCCACCTTCGCTATGACCAATTAATCCTATAAACCGGCTATCAATATCCTCACGGGATTTTAAATAGTCGAGTGCTTCACGTGCATCAGCTGTAAAATCACTAATTCCGGCAGTTTCAAAATTCCCGGTAGTGCTACCCGTTCCGCGGTCGTCCATTCGAAAGGAGGCGATTCCGTTACGGGCTAAAGCATCTGCCAAAACTGTAAAAAACTGGTGCCCACTGTAGGTATAATTGCGGTCTTGCCGGCCGGTACCATTAAGCAGTATCGCCAAAGGATAATGCTCCTTATCATTTGGTATTACCAAAGTCCCTCCATAGTCAATACCTGTTTTTTTTCCGCTAAATAGAAGTTCGGTGCTCGCATAAGGTAAGTCTCCCTTGGGATGTTGGGGATAGCTGTGCGGTTGCAACGCATTTACCCGATCAAATTGAATCGGGTATTTTCCTTCATAATTAGAAAATACGACCATAAACGTAGTGTCTAATTGAGAAGCAATCTTCAATTCTAAATTAAAGTCCTCATTTTTTAAGGTCAGACTATCACCAAAATAGTTTTGCTGAAGCGGAAGCCGGTTGTAATAATATTCCGGACTGCTTAAAAAGAATGAATCTTTAGCATTTTGATTTTGACTTTTCTCCAGGAGCAAACGTTTGGCGTGGTATTGACCCTGCCATAAACTTTGCCCCCAGGAAAGTCCGGTGCCTAAACTTAAAAGCACTAGTATAATGTGAATTCTCCTTAAAGTCATTAGGATTTAGATTCAGCCTTCAAATAATCAACCAGGGTTTTGATCTCATCTGCTAAGGCACTGGGACTACCTTCATATCCGGTAGAGCGCCACCTCAGATAACCATCCTGATCTATGATCATTTTCTGTGGAATTCCTGAAAACTGAAATGCTTTTGCATACTTTGTGTAAACCATTTCGGGCTTGCCGTTTTCCGGATTAACCGCATCGTATAGCACCTCAAAGGGATACTCTTTTTCCTCGATAAAAGAAACTGTTTTGGTCTTGTAATCCTTCACATATTCCTGCGTATCCAGAAAGTAAAACTTCACATTTGTATCATCAGCATAATGATCTACGGCCATTTTCATCCCCGGCATCGCCTTTTTGCAAGGCGCACACCAAGTTGCCCACATATCGATCACCACGATTTTGCCCAGCTGATCTTTGAGATTAACCATGCCTCCGTACGAACTTTCCAAAGAAAAATCTTCGATTGGCTTTTTGATCAATTGGGTCAATAGCGCCTCCTTCTCTTTCTGATTTTCGGCACCGGTTTTAAGACTGGCTACATACTCGTCAAAACCAGACACTTCTTTCCCTGATTTGAGATATTCCTCCTTTAAAACCTGGAGCATTTCGGGAGATGCATTGTTGTGTCTTAAACAACCTGCAATAAAGCTTACCGCTTCATCCATTTTGTTCTCACGTACCAGGAGCTGGGTGTATAGCGCATTGTATTCCGTATTCTCATACTTCAATAAGGCTGCTATTTTATCTAAATAATAGGCCTCACACTTATATTCTCTTTGCTGGTGTAAAATCTTTGCATAAGTGAGGTATTCTGAAGCTGCTGCTTTTAAAGCCATCGCTTTCCACTGGTTTGGAGAAAGTTTTCCACGATACGCTTTGGGAACTTCCTGTTCCCGACTTTCAATCTCCGGAAAGATACGTTCTGCAAATACCTGCAAGCTATCTGGCGACATGCTCTCATTGGTATAAGGGATACTCACTAAATGCCAGGCATAATCTACCAGATTCGTATATGATGCACTTTTTAAATTATCAAAGACAAAACTATAATCCTTATTTTCTACGATATAGGTGTAGGCTATACTGCGGTATAATTTATCGTAGTAAAGCTCTCCGGTTGTCGTATTAATATCCTCAAATTTTTCTTCCGGAAATTGCTTTAGAAAAACATTGTACGCCTTTACACGCTTGTCAAGATCCGCTTCGCGGAATAGTTTCTTGATTGCGCGATCCCTGGCAAGAACACCATCGGGGTATTTGGAAAGTAACGCGTTTTCTACAGAATCAACGTAAGTCTCATTTCGCGAGATTAATTCAAGACTGCGTTGCACATCATACTGTTGTTTTAAATCAAGCGCCGGAAGACTCAAAATATAGTTGAGTTCTTCTTTGATGCGTCCGGTTTGATCTTCGGCTTTGGTACGTTGCAGCAAACGCAAACCGGGATAAAAAATATGCGATCTGCTGGAAGGATTATCCCGTATCTCATTATTAAGCCACATTAAAGTGACAGGATCTTCAATAAAAGACAGGGAGTCTAATTGTTGCGGAAAATCTTCATTGATATTTGGATTACGCATAATTCCCCAGCCCGAATACGAACCGGGAGCATTATTGATCATCCAGGAATAGGTATTTGCACCACCGCGGTCAAATGTACCTTTTGCGTAGAACACGCAGTTTATAAGGGCAATACCCGGCTCTAATTTCAGTTGTCCCTGCCATTTATTATCGTTGGTTTGCTCAAGATTTAAGTCTTTAACATTCCATTGAAAATCTGCATAGGTATAAACAACAGCGGTAAGGCTATCGCGGTTTTTGAGAGGTGTTTGTGAAGCATCATAGCTTAATGTAACCAGATCTCCCCCTTTGGGAAATCTGGGTTCTACACTAAATACTTCCTCCTGATCTTGTCCCCAAAGGTTACCCGTAAAGGCAAGGCTAATTAAAAGGAGTGCAAAAACCGGTATTATTTTAAATACATTGAATAATCTCATAGTTCTAGCTTATGGGTTTTGTTCCAAGTTAGGTGCGTATTGAAATAAGCTGGAAGCAAAAGGAAACTGATAACGATCTCCACCGGGTTCAAGGGTGTATATCTCATCAACATAGCGATGCGTAATGGTTTTAGCAAAACGCGGATCTTTATTAAGTCGCTTAAGGTCAAACCAACGGAAACCACCCTTTGCCATTAACTCCTTACGTCGCTCTTCTAGTACTTTAACCAACGCTTCATCTGCATTTACTGCATTAAGTGGCACATAATCTTCAGCCTTAAATCTCGCTTGACGTAGCGTATTGATACTGGTCATAGCTGCGTCAGTATCGCCAGCACGGGCTTCTCCTTCTGCCTTAATGAGTAACAGTTCTGGTACGGTAGGTCCTGCATTACGGGTCTCTCCCGTAAGAAGTGCCACACAATAGGCCCTTCCGCCGCTAACCTGATCATAAGTCATTTCACTTATAGGCCGTGTATATAACTGATAGCGTAAATCTTCTTCCTCAAAGCTATTTAGCAATTCATCATTTAAAGTAAGTAAGGAAGGTGCATAAACATAGGAACTGACGCTCTTTTTAGATAAGATCAATTCGGGGTTTTCAATACGTCTTGGCCAGCCTGAATCCGGAGTATCTATATAGTCCTCCATATTTAGTAAGCTGCTTTGTAAACTCAAAGCACTTTCAGCCTCAGCCTGAGCTTCGGCATAAAGTCCCATATACAAATACGTACGGGCAAGTAACGCGTGTGCACTGGCTAATGATGGGAAACCTACCTCGATCCCGGTACGCTTAGCGGGAAGCCCACCAGCAATAGCTTGTTGTAGATCACTTACAATCTGATCGTAAACTTCTTTAACGCTGGCTCGGGTTATATTTTCGGTTACCGTAGGCTCTGTAAACATCGGAATTCCCAAATCTGTTTCGGAGGTTTCTGCGTCATAAGCTTTTCCAAAAATATTTACCAAATCCAGAAAGACATACGCTCTATGCACCAAAGCTTCAGCCTGTAGGGAGGCCTTTTCTGCTTCGGTTCCATTATTGCTGGTCAGTACTTCTGTAATCACTACATTGGCTGTATAAAGCCCTTCATACATTACGATAAGATCATTATCTGTATCACCTGTATAATAAATGGAATCGCCCCATTTATAGGTTTCTTTAAAAGGACGGTAAAAATCTGATGTCCCATAATTATTTTCAAAAAAGCTTGAATAGTTTTCTCTCATCCCGATATCATCAGAGGCTACATCTACCAAACTGTAAGAGGCATCAAAGATTGCAGTCTGATTTAAAAGATACCGGTAATTTTCGGTCTCCTCGGGATACAGGCGGCCTTCGGTTTTGATGTCTACATAATCATCGCAGCTTACAAAAGCCACACTTATTAAGAGAAACAGGATATATAAAGAATGTTTTTTCATAATCATCAAATTAAAAATTAAGGTTTACGCCTACTGAATACATCGCAGTGGGTGGTATACGTATAAGGTTACCACTGGTAAACGGCAAGAAATCCGGGTCTATATCATCGTCATTTGCTCTCCAGATTAAACCTAAATTACGAGCAGTAAGCGATAGAGAGGCATTACGTAAAAAGGTGTTAGCAACCAAGTCAGAGAAATCATAACTTAGCGAAATTTCACGCAGGCGTATATGGTCTCCATCTATAATTCTATCGCTGCTATACAGGTAACGGCTTAGACTAAATCCGCCAAGACCCTGTGCTCCGGGAACATTAGTATTCTCCTCATCACCAGGGGCTCTCCAGCGGTCTGCAATATCGCTGTTCAAATCGTATGCCTCAAAAGATCCGTATCGTGAGACATAATTACCAAAACTGGGTTTGAATAAAACATAGTCCAGTTTATAGGTAGCCAACGCATAAAGTGACAACTTCTTATAGGTGAATGTCGTGGCAAAACTTCCGTAATATTGGGGCGTTCTCGTGCCCATATACTGCATATCGTCAATTTCAGTTAAAGGGGTGAAGGCATCAACGATTTCTTCATTACGGTCATATACAATGGTAGAGCCATTCTCATCCAGACCTGCAGACCTAAAAGCAAAAATGCTGTTAAGTGGGTAGTTAACAATTGGTGGTGTACTTCCTGTACCATTAAGGAAGCTAGAATAATTTTCATAACGCGAATCTGTTACCTCATTTTTATTATACGATAAAACAAAGGTTGAATTGATGCTGAAATCAGGAGTTCTTAACCACTCGCCGTTTAGGTTAATATCTACCCCTTCTCCGCGTAAGGTTGCCGTGTTCCGGGTTAAGGTATTATTAGGTAATCCATAAAATTCAGAAACCGGAAAGTCCTGAATCAGGTCATCACTATTTTTAATATAATATTCAACGCTTCCGTTGAGTCTGTTGTCAAACAAACCAAAATCGAGACCAAAGTTGAGCACGCCTGTTTTTTCCCAACGTAAGGCAGGGTTCGCAGGTGCTGCAATAAACGCATAGGGTAGCCTTGATAAATTATAGTCTGTACCGGCAATAGAAATGTTTGTGAAAGGAAACGTGGTAAGGCTGATGTTTCCGTTAAAACCATAGGTAGCTCTAAAACTCAGGTTATTAATAGTCTCCACGTCTTTTAAGAATTCCTCACGGCTAATATTCCATTTTAAACCGGTAGACCATAAAGGCGTGCGTCTATAGCTTTTGTCTACTCCAAAATTGTTGTAATCATCTAAGCGTACACTCCCTGATACCACATATTTGGTATCAAAGGTATATGCAGCATTTGCATAATAGGATAAAAAGCGACGGCGTTGATTGGTCGCTGTTTGATTATAGCTAATGTTATTATTGAAGCCGTAAACACTGGTATACGTCGTAGATGGCAAATCTATAGCCCGCTGGGTACGCTCATTATAACCAAAAAGATCCCCGCCTGATACTTCAGTGCGTATTTGACGTAATTCTATACCTGCTATTGCATCTATCGCGTGCTTGCCAAAAGTCTTATTGTAATTAAGTTGGCCACGCATGGTTTGACTACCTTCAGTATAATCGTTTTTCTGATAGATTGCTCCCAGAGGAATACCTCGCGTTAGCTGCTGAGTAGTAGGATCAAGATAAGTAGCCATATTGATTCGGTCTCGGGTGTAATAGGTGTTTTCACCATAAATATTATCTTGCTTTGTATTGGAACGCTCAATAAAATAAGTCCCCATGGCTGATAAGCCATCAAAAAGAGGCAGGGTTACACTAATATTAGCAGAATAATTCTGCTCCTTGATGCCCTTATTAGAATTGGCTAATTCATCCAGGTAGTTATAGGTCCAGGGTAAATAACCCGCCTCCTCAAAATTTTGTATATCTGCACTGTAAAAAGCTCGGGAATAATCTACCGAATTTCCGGCTTCATCTACTATCTGATCATAAGGTAAAAACGTAGTTCTTGATGCTGATAATGGACTTACGCCTAAGCCATTTTGATTATAGTCAAAAAACGACCCCTTTAGACTGGTTGATACTTTAGCAAAATCGAATAACTCAAAATTCTGATTAGCCGTTAACGTAAGACGTTTACCGCCTACCCCTTTACTTTGCGTTTCTTCTTTAGCATAAGAAGCCGAAGTGAAATACGTATACTTCTCCTGTCCTCCGCTTATTGAAAGGTTATAATTCGTTGAAGAAGCAGCCTGAAGCAGGTTGTCTTCAATCTGACTGTAATTGTTACGCCCACGTAATACCGAGAGTTTATCTGCAAGCTCGGCATCGCTGAGTGTACCACGCTGGTTTTGTAGTAAAAGTTCAACTCCTGCACTTACCGGCACTGAACTGAATAAACTTCCTGCAGCCAGTGGATCAAAAATGATATTCTTGTCAACAAACTCCTGCTCAAGATCCAGCACCTGATCTGAATTCATCAAAGGCAGACTGGAGAGTGAAGGCTTACTGGAGAAGGTATAGTTTTGAGAAAAACTAATACGTGTAGCTCCCTCTTTACCCTTTTTAGTGTCAATTACAATTACCCCGTTAGCAGCCCGCGCACCATAAATAGAGGCCGAAGCCGCATCTTTTAAGAAGGTGATTTTTTCGATATCATTAGAATTCAGGTTTTTGATATCCAGTTCTGATGGAACCCCGTCAATAACTAAAAGTGGTTTATCATTGCCCTGATAGGTGGACTGCCCACGAATTCTATATTTGTAACTGGTATTTCCTTCCGTTTCACCTACAAGGTTGCTGTATACAAACGTATTATCAGACTCGAGAATGTCTATCTGTAAACCGGCAACTCTTCCCTCTAGTTGATGCATCACATTATTTACAGGAACTTTTTCTAATTCTTCAGCGTTAATTACTGAAAATGAACCTGTGGCGCGTTCTTTTTGAATATTCTGGTAACCGGTAGATAAAACCGTTACTTCGCTCAGACTGTTTACATCTTCCTGCAAGGTTATATTGATAGCGTTCTCATCACCTACACGTTTTTCCTCCTGTTTAAAACCCAGGAAATTGAACACTAAAGTATCACCTATTGCAGCCTGTATCCGGTATTTACCTGCGTCATCGGTAACTGTACCTCCGCGAGTACTTTTACGCCACACTGTTACTCCCATTAAAGGATACCCGTAAGGATCATTTACAATACCGTAAATCTCATTTTGTTCTAAAGAACCGTAATCTGTATTCGATTGTTGATCTGCTCCGGGTACGGGTTTAGCTTTTAGAATAATTTGTTTTTTCTTGATGATGTAATCCACCGGTAAATCAACGAAAAGCTGTTTGAGCACATCATCAATAGCTGCACTGGTTGTCTGTACAGACACTGTCCATTCATCCTGAAGCAAATCTTCACGATAAAAAAATTTGTAATCGCTCTGCTTTTTGATTTGATCAATCACCGTAGCGACGTTGACTCCTTCGAGATTGATACTTAATTTTTGGGCACTACCCTTAATTGCAAAAACCTGCAAGGCACAAAACAAGGTTAAAATGACCGAAGCCTTCATCTTTAAATGCTTTATTTTCATAATTTTGAAAACTGTTAATTGTTGTAGGAAATAATTAATTGTGAGTTAGAGAGGGTGTTGGCGCATCCTCTTTTTTTTGTGAGTTAGTTTTTTAATTCATAAGTACTTATTTAATGGTTATTATGTTGTTTTTGTAGGAATATTCAAAAAAGTCTATTGCTGTAAAAGCATCCAGCACATCGTTTACATTTTCAGTCTTGAGATCAAAATCCCCGTTAAAGCGGGTTGTTGCAAGCGAGGGATTGTTATTGATTATTTTCACACCATAACTGCGTTCTATTTTTTCCACAATGGTTTCAAAGGGTTCATCAATAAATAAAAGTCTATTTTCAATCCATGCGGTATTATTTGACACCAATACTTCAGTGACTTCAATCTGGTCTGCATTTGCCTTCCAGATACCTGCTTCACCCGGTACAAGTTTAGCCTCCTGATTACCTTGCACGAGTTTTACGGATCCTTCTGCCAGGGTTGTGGTGATCTCCTGGGCCCCGTCATAAGCGTTTACATTAAAACGGGTACCCAAAACTTCTACCTGCAATTCTTCAGCATTAACCCGGAAGGGATGCTGTGCGTCTTTAGCAACCTCAAAAAAGCCTTCTCCGGTGAGGTAAACTTCACGGGGTCCGGTTTCAGGGAAATTTGCAGGGAAACGCAGGGTACTTTCTGAATTGAGATAAACCCGACTACCATCTGCCAGCAAGAGGTTAAGGCGTTTTCCTCTGGGGACATTTAGCGTATTATAAGTAGTATCATGAGTGTTTGAAGCCGTAAAATCAAGTTCGCCCTGCTTTTGAACTCCCAGGGTATTACCCGATTCATCGGTTAGTGTAACTTGTAGACTTTCGTCGAGTGTGATGGTTTCTCCATTTTCGTAGGTAAAGGTAATTTTGCCCGGGTTGTAGACAGCTTCTTCCTGATTGGTAAAATAGAAATAACCCAAAGCCGTGGTAAAAATGCCCAAGACTAATATAGCCGCATATTTAAATAGTGTGGCTGGGATCATTCTTCGGGAAGAAGATTTTACAGGGCGAAGTAGTTTATCAAAATCTGGTGATCTTTCATCTTTACGGCTGTAGGCTGTTAACAAATAATCCTGCTCAACAGCATTTTTAAAATAATACGTATTTCGTTTGCTGCTTTTCACCCATTGCTCCAACAGCATTAACTCCTCATCACTAATGCAACGATTCTGGAATTTCTGTATTAAATCATCAATGTTTTCCATGGTTTTCAATCATAAATCACCCTAGTGACGAAAAAAAACCTAATATCCCTTAAAAAAAAGTTGATTTTTTTTTAACCTTTACTTCATAATGCATAATCCCTATGAATAACGAAGCATTAAACGATTTGCTTAAGAAAGGTGATGAGCATTCCTTTGCCCAAATTTTTGAGGCATTATACCAACCTCTGGTATCCTATTTAATGCAATATGTTGATAAAGCGGCAGACGCCGAAGACATTGCTCAAAATACCTTCATAAAACTCTGGGAGAAAAAAGATCGGTTGCATCTCAACACATCAGTTAAAAGTTACATTTATAGCGCTGCTTATAATCAGTTTATAGACAGCTATAGAAAACAAAAGAAGCAGCAAACCTATCTTGATCAGCTAAAAAATGAAACATTGGTGAACTTAATGGAAGACCCTGACGATCTTCTCGAGCGCAAGCTGCAACTCATAACAAAAGCTGTTGACTCGCTTCCTGAACGGTGTAGGATCATTTTTATTATGCATAAAAAACAAGGGTATTCACATAAGGAAATTTCTAAACAACTGGAAATCTCAACAAAAACCATAGAGGCTCAGTTGCGCATTGCCTATACCCGACTGCGGGAAGAACTTAAAAACAGACCGGATTTATATTTAACACTGATTTTCAGGAAAAATTGAGAACGCATTTACTAAGAGTGTCTTATCACCTATAAAAGAAAGAAAACCAAAACACCACATTTAAGTTCTCAATCAATCCAAATTCAGAGTTCTACTCAATTATAGCTTTTAATTCCTTCCTTCAACCAGTTTAGATACGACTCCGCATCAGGATCATAAGCTGTGGGATCGTTTAAATTCTCACCTTGATTATTGATCAATACATAATACGGCTGAGCATTGGCCTTATAATGTTTAATTTGAAAATCGCTCCACATATTCCCTATGGTCGTGATTTTCTTTCCGGTGGTTTCAGAAACATATTGCTCTGCTTCAGGAAGCTCTTTTTTATCGTCAACATAAAGTGATATCAACACCAGCTCATCCCGCAGCACTTGCTGAACCTGAGGTTCTGGCCATACCCGTTCTTCCATCTTGCGGCAGTTTACACAAGCATAACCTGTGAAATCGAGCATCACTGGCTTATTTACCTTTTTGGCATAGGCCATCCCGGCTTCATAATCTTTAAACGTAATCAGATCTAAAGGCCCCAATTCTGCTTGATCAGGAAGCTCTATAGAAGTGCCCGCAACCCCTTTGCTATTCCCTACACCGTAAGGAGACTCGCTATACTGCGTGGGTGGTGGGAAACCACTAATCCATTGCAGGGGCGCTCCCCACAGACCCGGAATCATATACACCACAAAGGCTAATACAAAAAGGCCCAAGCCGAGCCTTCCTACCGAGATATGCGGTAAAGGACTATCGTGCGGTAACGTAATCTTTCCGAAGAGATAAAACGCCAAAACTCCAAAAATGGCAATCCAGATCGCTAAGAATGTCTCGCGTTCTAATAGGTGTAATTGCAGCACCAAATCGGCATTGCTTAAAAATTTAAAGGCAAAGGCAAGCTCCAAAAAGCCTAAAACCACTTTGACCGTATTGAGCCAGCCACCAGACTTAGGTAACGAGTTTAACCAACCGGGAAAAGCGGCAAACAAGGCAAAGGGTAACGCAATCGCCAGCGAAAAGCCCAACATCCCCACAATTGGGGCTATCCCGCCCTTTGAAGCAGATTCTACCAGCAGAGTGCCCACAATGGGACCAGTGCACGAAAACGAAACAATGGCCAGAGCAAGCGCCATAAAAAAGATGCCGATAAGGCCACCGCGGTCTGCCTGTGAATCAATTTTGGTAGCCCACGAACTGGGAAGCACCAGTTCAAAAGCGCCCAGAAAGGAACAAGCAAAAAAGACTAACAGCGCAAAAAAGACCAAATTAAAGACCACATTAGTAGAGAGCGCATTGAGCGAATCGGCACCAAAGATCGCAGTCACCACAGAACCCAGCACCACATAAATCACGATGATAAAAAGTCCGTAGAGCAACGCATTTTTAATTCCGCTGGCACGGGTTTTACTCTGTTTTGTAAAAAAGCTTACCGTCATAGGTATCATCGGGAAGACGCAAGGCGTGAGCAAAGCTGCAAAACCACCTAAGAAACTTAAAAAGAAAATAGTGAGTAACCCGCGGGATTCTGAGGCTGAAGATTCAGCTTCAGGCGATATTGAATTCACCGCTGTAACAGAACCAGTGGAAGTTTCTGCAGTAGTCTTTTCGGTAAAATTGAAGGTTAATTCTTCTTCTTCAGGAGGTAAGCAGCGCGTATCATCGCAAACCATATACTCTACAAAAGCCTGAATGCGCTCCACTTCCTCAATAACTTCAATCTTTTGCTTAAAAATTGCACTGTTTTCGAAATACTTGATTTCCATTTCAAAAACGGGATCTTGTATCACCTTCCCTTCCTCCTCTTTCGTATTTCCTACAATCCTAAAGTCTCCGTTGCTGTCGTCATACATAAAGCTTGTAGCTACGGGTCCCCCATCTGGAACTTGCTGTGAGTATAAGTGCCAGCCTACATCAAGAGTCGCTTTGGATATGAGTAAATATTCGGTATCTGAAATCTTCTCTGTTTCGGTTGTCCATTTAATGGGATCTACAACCTGCGCTTCAATTTCAGACGAAAAAGAAAGTATAATTAATAGGAAAGGAAAAATAAACCTTACTGTATTATGCATGGTTTTAGTTTATGTTGAAAGTTAAATCTTTAGTGGTTGGAGGTAGGCAGCGACTGTCGTCACATACCATAAAGGTCACACTGCCTTTGATTTCAAAAGGTTTTGTATTGCGTAGCTTTATACGTTGCATAAATACTGCCCTATCTGCGAAATAGGTGATCTTCATTTCAAAAATAGGATCGTTAACCGTATGGCCTTTTTCTTCGGTTGTATTCCCTTTTTTTAAATAATTTGAGTTTCCTTCAAACGAAAAACTGGTTGCCACAGGTCCTCCTTCGGGTACAGTCTGGGAATACAGGTGCCAGCCTTTCTCAATTTTAGCGGTAGCAATTAAATCGTATTCTGAATCTGTTACTTTTTCAACCGAAGTTTCCCAGGTAACCGGTTCAAAAATTTGTGCCTGTACGTAACCGGTTATAACAAATAGCAACAAGAAGATTTTGGTTTTCATCGTATTATAGATTTATAATTAGTATTAAACATTAGGGCCACCCTGGAGCAGCCCTGATAAGTTGCTCTACCTTACTAAATGGCTAGTTCAAAAAACAGACTAAGTGCAATTTTGACTTTCATAGTTGTTCGCTTTGATTGCGTGAGCATTTTAACTGGGGATTGAGCTTCCCAAACATCCCCCTGTTATTTAGGTGTGCTTTTACTGTTGAGATTAACCGTAAACTTTTTAGTTGAGGGGAGCAAGCACATTTGGTTTGTACATGCCATAAACCTGATCGTTGCGTTTAAGCGCGTCTCTTTATCTGCATTTAATTTTACAACCTGGGCAAAAGTCACCCCTTTAGAATAGTAAGGAAGGGGCTTATTTCCCTTTTGCTCTTTACCTTTCTCTTCCAAGGCTCCTATTAACTCCAGATTGGGATTTTCTTCAAACGTGAAGTTTGTGGGCATTCCCATACCTCCTTTGGCTCCTTTTTGAGGATAAATGTGATAGGTTGCATCAATCTCAGCGGTAAAGAGAACCTTATAGGTTAATTCATCAATACGCTCACTGCTTACTTCCCACTTAACAGGATACTTACTCTGAGAAAAACCATTTATAGCCAAAACGTTAAGTAGGAATAAAAAAATAATCCGTTTCATATATGCTGTTTCAAAAATTTTTCCCTTATCCCTTACGGGGTATGCAAGAAAAAAATCGTGTTAATAACTGTTTGTAATTAGGGTTAAAAGCCTTTTCGGGCTATTTCAACCATTTGCGCAAGTTCTTCTGCTGCAGCCTCCATATCTCCTTCAAAACCTTCTAATTCAAAACGTATTATTCCTTCAGGATCAATGACAAATTTTGCAGGAATTCCGGTTACCTCAAATGCTGTTACCGCCGGGGGAAGTTGGGTTTCAGGATCTATGGCATCTATATACAAATCAAAATCATAGCCTCGTTTATCGAGAAATTTTTTAGAATGGGACAAAGGATCTTTAACATTCTCCCAGGTATCGATAAACAGGAATTCAACTTCCGGATCATTGGCATAACGGTTAGCGGCTAACTGCATTGCAGGGAATGAAGCCACGCAGGGACCGCACCAGGTTGCCCAAAAATCAAGAACTATCGTCTTACCTTTAAAATCTTCAAGAGTCACTTTTTTACCGTTAACATCGGTTACCGAGAAGGCCGGTGCCTGTTTACTGACGCTAAACGCTGTTACATTGGATCTGACCTTCTCGATAAACTTTTGGTTTAAGGAATCTATATAGGCTTCAACATCTTTATCAGGATATAATTTTGCATACCCCAATCTCACCTGATCCAAATATCTTTGCTCATTCTTACCCGCTTCAATCATTTCAGCCAGTACAGGAAGGCTTTTCTCGTAATTCCCTTTTAAACTTGCAGACAGATACGCATAGATTTCCACAAGTTCGCGGTTCTCACTAATATCCTCCAGATTTTCATAGGCTTCCTGAATGTATTTAAACGACTTTTGATCATACCCGGTTTTAAAAAGCAATTTGCCATACATCTTTAGGTACTCGTTATAAATAGCCTCGGCCTGATTACTCTTCTTTATCTGGGCCTTGAGCTTTTTAGCGTGATCCAGATTTTGCGTTGCCAGTTTTAAAGCCTTCTCCTGATCTATTGGAATAAACAATTCCAGATTAGAAATCAGTGCTCCTATCCTATATACAGGGTCTTCAATTGCATTGATGTAATCCATCATTTTTTGAGCATCGGGAACTTCGGCAAAGGTCATAGCGACCAGATTTTTTTCAAAATCAAGGTTTGCCTCGGGATATTCCTGCTGTATTTTGAAAAAATGCTCCTCGACTTCCTGCGCACTTTCAAGATTTCGGAAAGACATCATTCGTGCAAAACGCGCTTCCTGAGATTGCGGATACTTCTTATTTATCAGTTTGATGATTTGGTCACTTTTTTCATCATCAGTTCCATAAAACTGAAGCAGTTCAAACAATTGGATTGCACTACCGTTCTCCAGGATACTTTTGATCTTTTCCTCGCGTTTTTCTGCATGGGTCTCATTCTTTAAAAACGCAAGAATTGATTCCTGATCATCCTGAGCAAATGCACAGGCATTCATGCTGATTAAAAGGACCAGCAATATTCTTTTGAGTCGTATCATCTATTTATTAGATTTTCTAAAAGTTCACACCGGCCTTTTCCGATTGCTCTTCACAGCTATTTCGGCTAAAGGATGTTGCGAACACTAGTATTAATTAGAAGCGTGTTCCTTGATGATTTCGATCATGGCTTTTACTTTATAATATTCCCCATCCGTAGAGCCCGCGTAGGCTATATTATAAAAGCGAATAGTGCCTTGTGGATCAAATACAATTTTAGTAGGTGTCGCGACTACATTATAGGCTACGTTTTCTTCGTCATGGAGTACGTCAAGGTCAATACCTTTTTTACGTACAAAACTTTTCACATCTTCCTGAAGTTCAAAAAGATTGATGACATAAAGTTGAAAGGGTTCATCTTTATAATCTTCCACAACTTTTTCAAATGCGGTAAAGCAAGCCACACAAGGAGTACACATAGTCGTCCAGAAATCAATCAACAGGATTTCGCCTTTATGATCTGCCAGATTCACCGGATTCCCGTTCAAATCGGGTATTGAAATATCATAAACATTCTTATCAGCAGAAAAGATGGTTAATTGTTCACCAGAACCATTAGGTGCATTTATTTTGCCCTCGTAAGGAATTTTAACATCTGTGAGGTAGGTTTTTTTAATCTTATCATAATAGTGTTGATACGCCTCTTCCCTAAGCTCATTTAGCAAGTCTTCACAACCTACATCGGTACCTTTTAATTCTTTATAAACGTGAGCAAAGGTCTCTCTAAGCTTCGGTTTTGATTCTCCGGTTCTTACAGCCTTGACCAGCGTATCCATCGCTCTTTGAGTTTCCCCGGCTGCAGCTAATACAATTGCACAGCGATCGTAAAAGCTCGCTTTTGAATCCTTAAAATATTTAGAATCCCTAAACTCAGAAACGATTTCTGAGGACTTTTTTAAATTTTTCTTGGCCAGTGCAACATTACCCAGTTTAGCATTGGCCATTGCGTTAAGTTCCAGAAGCACCTGTAATCTTCCATCTGCAATCACGTCGATTTCATCACGACTCTCAATCTTATCAATAACTTCTTGAGATACCTCAGCAATAACCGGCATATTTTTATCTTCGTCTTCCAAATGCTCTAAGGCATAAACCAGGTTTATCAAAGCAATTGCAGAAAAATCAGGATTTGAACGGGTGTAAAATTTATACTTATCGGTATTGCCATGGTCCAGATTTGCTATGGCTAAAGCAGTCAGATACGTGTCGTAGTCAGCATCTGGATTTGCCTGTCGCATTTCTTCATAATACGCTTCCTGATCTTTAACATGTTCTAAGGCGTTAAATTCGGCATATGAATATTCTGGGTTCGTTTCGTTCTGCGCCAGTACACTACCGGATATGAAAAGACCTATTATTAAATTTTTCATAGTGTGCTTATTTAGTTTTTTTTGATATTAAATCATTCAGTTTATCGTGCAAGGCTTTGCCCCTAAGACCTCTTCCCACAATAAATCCCTCCGGATTTATAAGGAAATTATCGGGAATAGCTTCCACCCCGTAAGCTTTAGCCGCCTCATTATCGCTGCCTTTTAAATCGCTTATATGTTTCCAGGGTAGCTGATCTTCGTGTACGGCTTTAAGCCAGGCTTCCTTATCGGTATCTATAGAGACTGCGAGAATGTCAAAATTGCTATCCTCATAGTTTTGATAAGCAGCTAAAACATTAGGGTTTTCTGCTCTGCAGGGAGCACACCAACTTGCCCAAAAATCTAAAAGCACGTATTTACCCCTATAGGATTCAAGTGCAATGGGGTTGCCTTCAGGATCATTCATCGTAAAAACGGGTGCTTTCAGTTCTCCTGTCAGATAGGTTTTGGCTTTGTCCAAAGCAGGCTTCCACGCCAAAACCTTCGCAGAATTTTTCATCCGCTCACTTAGAGCATCATACATAGTAGCAACCAGATCGTATTGAATAGGACCCTGGGTAACAATATCCATCAAATCAATGCTTACATAACGGTCCGGGTACCGGTCTACAAATTCTCCAACCAGATTTTGAAAAGCTTCTAGGGTGACACCTCCTTTAGATTCTGCCAGTGATTTACTCATTTCCTCCCACTTTAGCCAGGCTTGCTGTTCTTCTCCTCCACCTTCATACGAAGCCATACCTTTTTCATTAAACGTAATGTTTAGGGTACCATCCAGATAAAACAAAGCTACGTTGGCCATACCGGCAAAATCATTATCTTCTCGTTCTTGTTCTTCTTTTTCAATCAGATTGAGTTCTGCAAGCTGGGGCCGGGCAATGTTTCCTTCAAAACTGAATTTACCATCCACCACTACTGTGGTATCTGCATCATAAGGCCCACCCTCTTCATCAGAGGGATAAGACATTATGGCCATTTCAAAATTTTTATCTGCTGGCACTTGTCCTGATATGGAATAATCCCATTTCTGAATATCCTTTTCCTTACAACTCGCTAACATGCTTAAAGCCAGAAGTATTGCAAAATATCTTTTCATAGTCATTGAATATATAATTAAGGATTCTCAGTTAAATTGGGGTTTTGCGATAAAACAAGATCCCCAAATCGCAGTACAAAGCGGTCAGGAGTCAACTCATAGGTTTCCAGTACTTCCCCTTCTTCATTATAAAGTTTGTGGGTATAGCTCACTAAATCACTATAATCGGGATCTACTGATAAGCGTCTCATATCAAACCATCTGTATCCCGTTAGCGCCAATTCGCGCATGCGTTCTTCAAAAATGAATGTTACGAGCTTATCCTTATCTGTGGCGATCGCTGAAGGGACCTCAGTATCTTCCACAGGCATCCTGTTTGCTCTAAAAATTTCTAATTTAGAAACCGAATCTTCTAAAAATCCTAATCGCGCGGTTGCTTCAATATTCAACAAATAGATATCCGGGAGGAAAATCCCAAATTCCTGGAAGAGTGGCCCCATCTTTCGCAACATACCTTTAGGATAAAAGGGTTCAAAACCAAAGAATTCTGCATCTGAGTAAAAGTTCAACCTTAAATCAGAAGGGTTGAAAAGGGCGGCTGTTTCTGGATTGATAACAAACTCATTTTGAACAAACGACCATGAATTTACAAAGCCCTTATCATAGAGCACTTCCTTATTCAAGTTTCTATTGACCGTAGCCGGACCAAAAAATGGACTGGCAGGTGTGAACACCCCGCCGTCAAGAAACTCCTCGTTATAATCATAAATCCCTAACTCAACCTGCGTATTAGCGGTATAATCTAATGCCAGATCTAAATGCACCAACGCCTCGTCAAACCGGTGTTGAAATATAAGTACTTTACCATATAAAGCTTCGGCCGTAGCCGCAGATACCCGATTTCTATCTTTTACAGTTCTGGGAAGAAAAGGAAGTGCCATTTCAATATCATCGATGATAAAATCATAGACTTCCTGTACTGTATTTCGGGTAAAGTCAGTAGAACTAATATCTGAATATTCAATAATGGGAAACCCCAAATCTGAAGAAGCAGTCGCTGCATCATAAGGCTTTCCATAATAATTGATGAGAATAAAATAACTTAATGCCCGGCCTACACGCGCTTCTGCTTCAAGTTGCGCTCTTAACTCATCGGTACCGTCAACGGTAGCGCCTACTTCATTAATAATTTTATTATACGAATATAATGAGGTCATTGAGGTTTGTAATTCCTGCGGTGTTTGATCTGAATTATATATTTCTGCCTCCCATTTGAAGAGTCTGCGTGCACGTAGCTCTATAGTTGAATAAAAAGGTTCTACGGCCGCAACTTCATCTCCCATTGGTACCGTTACATTTGAAGCTTCCCTTAATAAGGGGTCGTCAAGTAATAAATCATAATCATATACAGATTCTGCGATTAAGCTTCCTTTAGGAGTGACTTCGAGAAAATCGTCATCACAAGAAACCGTCAAAGAGCCAATTATTACAAAAGAGATTATTCCTGAATAAATAGTTTTAAAATTCATGAGTATATCTTATTAAAATCGATTAAAGAGAAAAGTGAAGACCAAGCGCAACGCTCCCTTGGTTGGTTCTTAGAGCCCGTACGCCACGACTTAAGGAGCTGAACTGAAACTCCGGATCAATATCATACTTGTTGGCAGTCCATAACAATACGTTTGAAACGGAAAACCTTAAAGTCAGGTCTTTGACATTAATCTTTTGAAGAAACTCCTTAGGAAGCCTATAGGATAAGGTGATGTCTCTGAGTTTTATGTAGGAAGCATCTAAGACATTTTGATTCCCTTTTATGTAATAGTCAATGTCTCTGGTATCTCCCGAAAGGGCTCCTGTAGGGTCGTAGTATGGAATATTGGTCACAAGCTCATCACCAGGTTCTTTCCATCTATTAGCAAAATCTGTAAAAGGTACACTCTCCAGCAATCCTGAGAAATTGGTAGTCACATCTCTGCGCATAACGTGGCCAAGGTTGTAGATTGCATTGATACTTAGGTTAAAGCCTTTATAGCTGAATGTATTTGATAGGCCTCCACTCCACACCGGTTGTGCAGTACCCATAAATAAAATGTCATCTGCGCTAGTGATGTTAGGTTCTTTGGTGATGGTACCATCCTGTAGTTGTACTAACGGATCTCCCTCAGCATCAAGCCCCTTATAGTCGTAGGCAAAAACCGCAAATGCAGGGAAACCTTTTAAATAAGCCAAATCTACCTTTTGATCGCCTGTAGTGACTTCTCCAGGTAACTCAAGAGCTGTAATTTTATTCTTATTATACGCCATCGTAAATAGCGTAGTCCAACTGAAGTTTTGGGTCTCTATATTCTTAGTATTCAGAGTAAGCTCAACCCCTTTATTTTCTAAAGAACCAAAATTTCCAATGGCCGAAGTAAAGCCTGAAAAAATATTGAGTGGCAACTGACCTAAAAGGTCGTCTGTCATCTTTCTATAGACATCTACAGAAGCATTAATACGATCGTAAATACCAAAATCAATTCCCAGGTTTAAAGTGCTAGTCCTTTCCCATGTTAATTTGGGATTACCGGGTGTACTAATGGTCAAGGGAATGCGATTACTTAATACCGTATATTCAGTCTGTGGCCTTAGGATATCATAAGTTGATGAGACTCCGGGGGTTGGCGCGTTTCCGGTAATACCATAGGTAGCTCTCAAATCCAGAAAATTTAGATTTTTAAAACCAGACAAAAAGTTTTCTCTACCAACAGCCCATTTGGTACCAACACTCCAACTGGGCTTATTTTGAGCAGACTTATCAAGACCAAATAAATTACTCTTATCCCGTCTCCAACTTCCATTAAAAGTATACTTTTTATCTAAAGTATATCCTGCATTAGTATAATAGGAAGTAAAACGGGTCAGGATTTCAGATTGAACAAAATAATCATCTGTCAACGTACTGATCGTTCCGAAATTAGGCATTACCGGATTCTCCAAACCTTCGTTTTCCAGAAATGCATAATCTATTGGTAGAGAAGTCTGTAACAAGGGATTATACCCTCTAACTACAGTGCTTGATGATTCGGTTAACTGTTCCTGCGCTTCTTGCCCTAATAGAATGCTAAGTTGATGTTTACCCTCGCTCCAACTGTTATCATAAGACAGCTGGTTACGTATGGTAAAATTTCTATTTGAGGTATGACCTTCTGTGTATCTTCCTCCTGTGTCTGGCAAAAAATACTGCGGTATATCATCTGGTGTGTCTGCAACTGTAAACTGCGCTAATTCACTCCGTACGATATAACTTTCAGGATTGATGTAATTGGTGCTTTTTCGCGCTCCCTGAATATAGCTATAGGTTCCTAAAAAATTTAAATTTTCAAAAATTCCTATATCCACCCCACCGATAAACCTTCCATTGAAAACATCAGAATTAAGATCTGCGTAATCCCGTTCATCCAGCGGATTATAATTGAGATTAACCTTTGATCTGGCTTCAAAATCTGCCCTTACATCATCTGTAAGCAAACCCATATAGGGTATTGAGATATGCTCCCCGTTTTCATTTTGAAATAATTGATAGGGAAAAAATCCATAATCGATATCCAGATTATTCTTGGTTAAAGCTTTAGATTTTATAAAATCGGTAATTAAAAAAGCACTAATTCGGTCATTAAACCTGTAGTCCTGTCTAATATTTAATTTAAACTGTTTATCTGAATC
>Ga0207888_100077_pt1 | contig 76492 bp, 68 predicted proteins | sample LinPmetageLP43_FD_184055 | JGI IMG/M metagenome (GOLD analysis project Ga0207888, IMG submission 184055) | Marine viral communities from the Pacific Ocean - LP-43 (SPAdes) | ecosystem: Environmental > Aquatic > Marine > Oceanic | place: Pacific Ocean | collected 2010-08-27
TCTTGTGTATATTAGCAATTACCTAAATAAATACTAATGAAAACTTTAAAAATCACCCTTCTTTTTGCGCTTTCCTTAATTTTAGTGAATTGCGGCGATGACAAAAAGAAAGAAGAAAAAGAATCTGTAAAAATTGGAGCAAGTTCTTCTTCGTCTTCAAGTGCAAAAAAATCTGACGAGAATGTGACTGAGGTTGTTCTTCTTGCGACAGATATGATGCAATTTGATAAAAATGAAATACGCGTACCTGCAGGTAAAAAAGTAAAACTTACCTTACGTCACACCGGCAAACAACCAGTAGAAGTTATGGGTCACAACTTTGTGCTTTTAACTATGGGGACTGAGATTCCTGCTTTTGGAGCTAAAGCTTCTGCTGCACGTGATAATGGTTATATCCCAGAAGGTACAGACGCTGTAATTGTACACACAAAAATGCTAGGTGGTGGTCAATCTGACACAATAGAATTTGATGCTCCAGAGCCCGGTACTTATGATTTTATCTGTAGTTTCCCTGGTCACTATAGTGTGATGAAAGGAAAGTTTATCGTAGAGTAAACACTTCTTTTTCAAATATAATTTAACGCCCAAAAGTTATCCGAAGTGATTAATTTTTGGGCGTTTTCAGCTTAAAAAAGTAAAAAATCATGGTCACTAATTATTTTAAAATACTCGCCCTTTTATTGGTACTTATTGTTTCCTCTTGTAAAAATGAATCACAAACTGATGCTTCAGATCTGGTTGTAAATTTTCCGGATAAAGACCTCAACCCTATAGATCGCTACGGAGATTTACTTGTGGCTGTGCAGACCAATCGTATTTTTCCTGACGGAAAGACTTTTGTAGACTGCGAACCTAAAATTCCATCAGAAGAGATTCTAAAAGAATATAATTCCCAGAAAGATGAAGAAGGTTTTGACCTTAAATCTTTTGTTTTAGAATATTTCACGTTGCCTGACACACCCACTTCAAATTTTGAGTCAGACACTACACGTTCTACTACCGAACACATTAATGCACTCTGGTCGTATTTAAAACGAGATGCCGATGCCGTAGAAAACGGTTCGAGAATCGCATTACCTAATGCTTATATTGTTCCGGGAGGTCGCTTTCAAGAAGTATATTATTGGGATAGTTATTTTATTCTTTTAGGGCTTAAAGAAGCTGGTGAAATCGAATTGATAGAGAATATACTTGATAACTTTGCATATCAAATAAATACTATTGGTTTTATTCCTAACGGAAACCGAACCTATTATGTAGGTAGATCTCAACCGCCATTTTTTGCAGAAATGGTAAATCTTCTCGCCGGTATTAAAGATGAGAAAACCGTTTATCTAAAATATCAAGATGCTTTAGAAAAAGAATATGAGTTTTGGATGAAAGGTGCCAATGCGTTAACAGAAAAAGGAGCTACAGGTCGTGTTGTAAAATTAGGTGACGGTCATATTCTTAATAGATATTTTAGCAATACACAAACACCAAGAGCAGAGAGCTATCTTGAAGATATTACTACAGCTGAAGAGTCTGGCCGTAAAGCTTCAGAAGTATATTTAAATATTTCGGCGGCGTGTGAGAGCGGTTGGGATTTTAGCAGCAGATGGTTTGCAGACCCTGATGATATTGCCACCATTCAAACTACTGATATCATTCCGGTAGATTTAAATGCTCTGCTGTATAACCTTGAGGAAACTCTAGCTAAAGCTCGTAGATTTAATGATAATACTGAAGGTGCAGAGCAAATGGTAAAGGCTGCTTCTGATCGTAAAGATGCGATTGACGCTTATTTATGGGATGCCTCAAAAAACACTTATATAGATTATAATTTAGCTTCAGAAACGATTTCACCTACTCTTTCACTAGCAATGGTTTATCCACTTTATTTTAAAGTCGCATCTCCTCAACAAGCAGAAGCCGTGAGCAAAACTTTAGAAACTCAATTTTTAAAACCGGGCGGACTCGTAACTTCTTTGGTGAACAACAAGCAACAATGGGACAGTCCTAACGGATGGCCTCCGCATCAATGGCTGGCGGTACGCGGACTTCAAACATATGGGTTTAATAATTTAGCTGAAGAAATTAGCACGAGGTGGTTACACCTCAATGACCGGGTCTATAAACGCACCGGTAAAATGCTTGAAAAATACAACGTTATAGATACTACCCTCGTCGCCGGTGGCGGCGAATATCCCACACAGGATGGCTTTGGGTGGACTAATGGAGTCTATTTAGACCTGAAAAAAGATTAGACCACAAAAAGTCAATCAAAAAAAGAGACTTCAAATAAAGTCTCTTTTTTTATTTAGAAGTTTTTTATAGAAAATTATCGCAGCTCACATAAGCATCTATGACAGCCTGTTCTCCTGCTGCTCCCGGCATAGAGTTACCGTGTTCCATACCCAGAACTCCGGTGAAGCCTTTTTCATAAATATGCTTAAAAATATTCTTATAATTGATCTCACCGGTAGTAGGCTCTTTTCTTCCGGGATTGTCTCCCATTTGAAAATATGCGATCTCATCCCAGGAAGCATCAATGTTAGGAATTAAGTTTCCTTCCTGAATCTGCTGATGATACACATCAAAAAGTATCTTACACGAAGGGCTATCAACCGCTTTACAAATTTGATATGCTTGTGGACTTTCTTTTAAAAATAATCCGGGGTGATTGTAAAAGTTAAGAGGCTCTAAAACCATTATGATTCCGTGAGGCTCTAATAAAGCAGTAGCTTGCTTTAGGCTCTCTACTACGTGAGCCGTCTGATAATTGATATCCTGCGTCATATCTACATAACCCGGCACAACGGTAACCCACTTTGCATTTACGCGTTTAGCAACCTCTATAGAAGCTTTAATGTCTGCTAGAAACTCGTCGCGTTTGTCCTTTTTTCCACTTGTAAGGTTAGGCTCTGTCCAATAAATCTTGTGGGCTACAAAAACACCCATTTGTAAACCACGTTTTTGCATCACATCTGCCATTTGCTGTTGCAAAGCCACAGAGCGATCACGCATAGTATTATCTTCAAAAGCAGTAAAGCCCTGATCTGCCATAAAATTTAACTGATCTATAGGGTCATCGCCTGCCAGATTTTTAAACATCCCTAAATGGGGAGCATAATTTAGATTGAATTGATGATAAGGAGTGACACCTAAACCTTCTTGCATCGCAAAAAGCTTAGGCCCATTTAAAGCCAAAAAGGAACCACTTAAGGCTCCTTTCTGTATAAAATTTCTACGTTTCATTATAACGACATTACTTTACCTCCACCAGCTTCAGATTCTGGTAAGCAGCCTATGTAAGCTCCTGGAATCGGGTCATACCAAAGTACGTTCTCACCTACAGCCTCGCTGTTTTTCCAAGCCCAGATCCCTAAATCTCGTACTACACCCAGATACGCATAAGAACCTGCATGTGCATCAAAGCCTGCTTTAGGAGCCTCAGGATCCTGAGTTTCTGAAATTCGCTTCACATAGGCATCACGAGTTTCTTTATCTGCCCCTAAATATTTAGCGACAGCTTTCTCAAAATCTTCGGCTTCTCCGTCGCTTAATTCTTTATCAAAATTTTCTTTAAAGCTTAATGCAAATGCATTAGCTCCAGACTTAAATTCTTCTTTTTGCTTATCACCCGCAACCTCATCCATATAACTGTCTATGAACTGAGCTATGTTTAATTCTGATGCTCCGGGAGTATCGCTCTTTGGTAGAATTACATCTAAAACCTGAGTCAATGCAAAACCGTTAGCAACATTTAAGAAAACAGGTTGCCATTCATTTTTTGGTTCGCTCTTACAACTTTGCAATAAGTTAAAAACTGCTGGAGCAACGGCTACATAACCAGCGCCCAGACCTATATTTTTTAATACTTGTCTTCTTTTCATAATTAAGCGAATTTTCCATTTTTAAATTGTTCTGCCGCATGATTAGCTGCTCTTGCAGTAAATGCCATATAAGTTAATGACGGATTCACACAACTTGCTGAAGTCATAAAAGAACCATCTGTAACATAAACATTAGGTACAGCGTGCAGTTGATTATTCCCGTTAAGTACAGAAGTTTTAGGATCTCTTCCCATACGAGCAGTTCCCATCTCGTGAATACCTAAACCAGGTGCACCGGGATTATCGTAAGTCTGCACATCTTTAAAGCCTGCATTAGTTAACATATCTGCTGCCTGCTGCTTCATATCTTTACGCATCTCCCACTCATTCTCTTTCCATTCAGCATCAAAGGTAATAGTAGGTAATCCCCACTTATCTACTTTATCATAATCTAGGGTCATTTTATTCTCGTGATACGGTAAACATTCACCAAAAGCATTAATACCTATAGTCCAACCTCCCGGTTCTGAAATAGCTTTCTTAAGATCTTCACCATATTTCATTTCAGAAATCGCTTCAGTCCAGTCTCCTCGACTTGCTCCACCTTGGTATCCATAACCACGCTTAAAGTTAGGTTGATCAGAATCCCCACCTACATTTCTAAACCTAGGGATGTAAAGTCCGTTGGCACGGCGACCTTTATAATACTTATCTTCAAAACCATCAAACTTTGCAGATGCTCCTACATTAAAATGATGATCCATAATATTATGGCCCAACTCTCCACTATCATTACCCAATCCTTCAGGAAAACGATCTGACTTAGATTGCATTAAAATAGATGCTGAGGCGATTGCTGATGCACACAAGAAAACAATTTTTGAGTTAAAAACCATCTCTTCTTTGGTCTCAGCATCAATAACCTTAACTCCCGTAGCAAGCTTTGTAGTATCATCATAGATAACTTCACTTACAATACTAAATGGTCTTAACGTCATATTACCGGTACGTTCTGCAGCTGGTAAAGTAGATGAGTTAGAACTAAAATAAGCTCCAAAAGGACACCCACGCATACAGCGATTTCTATATTGACAAGCAGAACGTCCTTCAAATGTTTTATCTGTATACGTTATATGCGCTGTACGACCTATAGTAAGTAAGCGGTCTTTATAATTTTGCGCCATGTTCTTCTTGAGGTGTTCTTCAACACAGTTCAACTCCATTGGCGGGCCAAAATTACCATCAGGCAACTGTGGCAGACCTAAGTTTTCACCACTTACCCCAATGTATTCTTCAACTTTATCATACCAAGGGGAGATATCTTTATAACGCACGGGCCAGTCAACAGCTATACTCTCTTTTTTGTTTGCTTCAAAATCTATATCGCTCAAGCGATAACTCTGACGTCCCCACATAATAGAGCGACCCCCTACGTGGTAACCACGCATCCAGTCAAAACGCTTAGTTTCGTTATAAGGATGTTCTAAGTCATTTACAAAGAAATGGCTGTGAGCCTTGTTTGTAGTATAGCCGGTACGGGCTTGCTTAAATTGTTTAGCCTCTTCCTCTTTAGTAGGTTGCCCCTTAAATTTAAAATCCCAGGGATCCATATTCATAGTCGGGTAATCTTCAATATGTTTTACCATACGCCCCCGCTCAAGAACTAAAGTCTTTAGTCCGTTTTCACACAATTCTTTGGCAGCCCAGCCACCACTAATTCCTGTACCCACCACAATGGCATCATACATTTCTTCAGGTTTAATACTACTCACTTTTATTTAGTTTTTAATAAAATAATCTAGCCTATGCTATCAAATATATAAATTTTAAGTTATTTTTTAGGTAAACTAAAAAAAGTATAATTTAGAGAACTTATATATTTATAGGGGGTTCGCACGTTTCAGCAATCCCTCGCAAACAACCTAAATTGCTAATTCAATGAACATTAAACTCGTATTGGCGGCTCTAATTTCGGTAGCTGTTTTATCGTGTAAAAGCGAAAAAAAAACTGAAAAAAATACAAATGAAAGCGTTGTAGTAGCCGAAAAACAACCTTTTTTCAAAATTTCTCTGGCCCAATGGTCGCTTAATGAAGCCATAAGAAGCGGAGAAATGGACCCCTTAGATTTCGCAGAAAAGGCTCACGAAATGGGTTTTGAAGGTATTGAATATGTAAGTCAACTGTATACTCCTTTGATGGAAACTTACAAAAACGATCAGGTTGCACTTGATTCTATTCTTCCTAAAATGAAAGCTAAAAGTGAAGAATTTGAGGTAAAAAATGTACTCATTATGGTTGATGGTGAAGGTAATCTGGCAGCAGCGTCAGAATCTGAGCGTAATCAGGCAGTAGAAGATCATAAGAAATGGGTAGATGCCGCAAAATATTTAGGCTGTCATGCCATTCGCGTAAATCTTATCGGTGCTGCAGATAAAGAAATCTGGAAAACTAGTGCTATTGATGGTCTGGGTAAGCTCGCAGATTACGGCGCAACTCAAAACATTGAGGTCACCGTAGAAAATCACGGCGGGTATTCGTCAAATGCAGCACTACTTATGGAAGTCATCAATACCATTGATAAAGAAAACTGCGGTACGTTACCAGACTTTGGAAACTTCTGTATAGAACGGAAAAATGGTGAAATGTGGGATGCTCCTTGTGTAAAAGAATACGATAAATACAAGGGAATAGAAGAAATGATGCCTAAAGCTCTTGCTGTAAGTGCTAAAACCTATGACTTCAATGAGGCTGGTGAAGAAACATCAATGGATTTTACAAAAATTCTACAAATCGTAAAAGATGCTGGCTACACCGGTTTTATAGGTGTAGAATATGAAGGAGAAAATCATACTCCAGAAGAAGGAATACTGCTTACTAAAGAGCTTTTAATCAAGACTGCTCAAAACTTAAAATAATCACTAAAATAAATACATGAAACCACTTGTTCGATTTCAATTATCACTAATGATGTTCCTCGAATTTTTTATTTGGGGAGGCTGGTTTGTAACCTTAGGAACATTTTTAGGAAACAATTTAGAGGCTTCCGGAGCACAAAGTGCAATGGCATTCTCTACACAGTCTTGGGGGGCAATCATTGCTCCTTTTATTATAGGGCTTATTGCTGATAAATTTTTTAATGCAGAACGTATTTTAGGCGTTTTACATTTAGTTGGTGCTTACTTAATGTATCAAATGAGCCAGACCACAGATTTTGCTGTGTTCTATCCGTATGTCTTAGGATATATGATTGCTTATATGCCCACTTTGGCTTTAGTCAATTCTGTCGCCTTTAGGCAAATGAACAACCCATCAAAAGATTTTGGATGGATTCGTGTTTTTGGGACTGTAGGCTGGATTGTGGCAGGTTTTATAATTAGTCTTTTGGGCTGGGATTCACAAAGCGGAATTCAAGACGGACTATTAAGCAATACATTTACGATGACTGCCATTGCTTCAGCATTTTTAGGAGTTTTCAGCTTTTTATTACCTAAAACACCACCTATTAAATCCGATGAAAATCAATCTATTTTAGAAAAAACAGGATTGAGCTCTATCACCATGCTTAAGAATAAGAACTTTTTAATTTTCTTTGTTTCATCAATCTTAATCTGTATTCCATTAGCCTTTTACTATCAAAATACTAATCCGTTCCTAACCGAACTGCAAATGGAAAATCCAACACTTAAACAATCTATAGGACAAATTTCTGAAGTATTGTTTATGCTTCTAATCCCTGTTTTCCTGTTACGCTTTGGCATCAAAAAAACCTTACTCTTCGGGATGTTGGCATGGGTAATTCGATATGTATTATTTGCTTTCGGAAACGCAGATGAGCTTTCGTTTATGCTCTTAATAGGGATTGCTTTACACGGAGTTTGTTATGACTTCTTCTTTGTTTCAGGACAAATTTACACAGATTCTAAAGCAGGATCGAGCAACAAGAGTGCTGCTCAGGGACTTATAACACTAGCCACTTATGGAGTAGGAATGTTAATAGGATTTTGGGTTGCAGGCCAGATTACAGATAATTATCTTGTGGGAGAAATACACGATTGGAAGACAATTTGGTTATATCCTGCGGGCTTTGCTGCGCTAGTATTTGTGTTCTTCCTGATCGCATTTAAAAATGAAAAAATAGAATATAAAGGCGAAAAAGTATAACGATGAAAAAATTAAAAATGGGAATGGTCGGTGGCGGCCAGGGCTCTTTTATAGGCGATGTACACAGACGTGCATCTCGAATTGACGGAATGATTGACCTGGTTTGTGGTGCTTTTAGCAGCAACCCGGAACGCAGTATAAAATCTGCCGAAGCTTTAGGTGTAGCTACAGAGCGTGCTTACAAAAGCTTTGAGGAAATGATTGAAAAAGAAGCCGAACTTCCTGAATCAGACCGTATGGATTTTGTGTCTATTGTGACCCCAAACCATATGCATTTTCCTCCCGCAAAATTAGCGCTAGAAAAAGGTTTTCACGTGATTTGTGACAAGCCGGTTACCTTAAGTCTGGAAGAAGCTTTTGAGCTTCAAAAAGCGGTAAAAAAGAGCGGAAAAATTTTTGCTCTAACACATAATTATACCGGTTATCCAATGGTGAAACAAGCTCGCTTGATGGTTGGTAACGGAGAACTGGGTGCTATTCGTAAAGTGGTAGTGCAATACCTGCAAGGGTGGATGTCTACGGCTGTAGAAGAAACCGAAAATAAACAAGCTTCTTGGCGTGTAGATCCTAAAAAATCTGGAATTGGCGGTGCGCTTGGAGACATTGGCACTCATGCCGAAAATCTAACCGAATACATTACCGGAAAGAAAATCCTGGAACTTGCGGCAGATCTTACCAGTTTTGGTGCCGGCCGTGTGCTGGATGATGATGGTAATATTTTGTTGCGTTTAGAAGATAACGCAAAAGGAACTTTAAGTATTTCTCAAATTGCAACCGGTGAAGAAAACAATCTTGCTATACGCGTTTACGGTACTAAAGGTAGCGTGGCTTGGTGTCAGGAAAACCCGAATGAATTAACAGCCTACTGGTTAGATAAGCCAAAGCAAATATTTACGCCTGGCGGAAACGGCACTTACCCAGAGTCTACAGAATATACCCGGGTTCCTCCTGGGCATCCTGAAGGATACCTAGAAGGTTTTGCTACCATTTACAGAAGTTTTGCTAAAGAAGTACTTGCAGTAAAAGATGGTGCTACTTTTAGTGAGCGACCAGATTTTCCAACCATTGATGACGGTCTAAGAGGTATGCAGTTTATTTATGCTGCTGTTGCTTCTAATGACAATAATGCTGCTTGGGTAAGTTTAACAGAATAACAACTTAAAGCAAGCGTCTCGATGAGGCGCTTGCTTTTTTATAAATACAAACAACTATGAAAACCATTAAAGGCCCTGCAGTCTTTCTTGCTCAGTTTATGGATACTAAAGAACCGTTTAATACTTTAGACGGTTTGTGTAAATGGGCGAGCGAATTAGGCTATAAAGGTATTCAAATACCTACGTGGGAAACTCGCTTAATAGACCTTAAAAAAGCTGCAGAAAGTAAAACCTATTGCGACGAACTTAAAGGCAAAGTAAATAGCTACGGACTAGAAATAACTGAACTCTGCACGCACCTTCAAGGGCAACTTGTTGCTGTACACCCTGCTTATGATGAGATGTTTGACAACTTTGCGCCAGATGGCTACAAAAACAATCCAAAGAAAAGACAAGAATGGGCTGTAGATCAATTGATGTGTGCTGCTAAAGCCAGTAGAAATCTAGATATAGACGTTCACGGCACCTTTAGTGGAGCTTTGCTTTGGCATACCTTTCATCCGTGGCCACAGCGCCCACCGGGATTGGTAGAGTTAGGTTTTAAAGAGCTGGCAAATCGCTGGATGCCTATACTGAACGCCTTTGACGAGCAAGGCGTAGACGTGTGTTATGAAGTACACCCGGGAGAAGATATTCACGACGGAGTAACATTTGAGCGCTTTTTAGAAGCTACCGGAAACCACAAACGTGTGAATATATTATACGATCCCAGTCACTTTGTGCTTCAGCAATTGGATTACATTCAATACATAGATTTTTACCATGAGCATATTAAAATGTTTCATGTAAAAGATTCAGAATTCAATTCTACCGGAAAGAAAGGAGCTTTTGGTGGTTATGGAGATTGGATAGACCGTGCCGGTCGTTACCGCTCTCCGGGTGATGGGCAGATAGATTTTAAAACTATTTTTACCAAATTAACCGAATATAATTGTGACGTTTGGGCTGTTATGGAATGGGAATGCTGTATAAAATCCCCAGAGCAAGGAGCTCGAGAGGGTGCTCCGTTTATCGCCAGTCATATTATTGAAGCAACAGAAAAAGCCTTTGATGATTTTGCAGGAGCAGAAACTGACGAAGCTAAATTGAAACGTATTTTAGGAATTAATTAAAACAAATCATGAAAAAACTAATTTTATCAGTTGGTCTTGCGACGGCCCTTTTTACTTCTTGTAAAGAAAAAACCGAAGAATCTAAAACTGAAGATGTCGCAGTAACAACTACCGAAGAAACACAACCTGAAGATAACGACTGGGAAGTTTTATTTGACGGAAGTAATTTAGACAAATGGCATGCTTATAATGGCGAAGCTCCAACACAATGGGCAATCGTTGATGACGCCTTAGTTTTCACACCTGCAGAAAACAGAGAAGGAACCGAAAATCTGGTAACAAATGAAAAATATACCAGCTTTATTTTAACTCTGGATTGGATGATCTCTGAGGGCGGAAACAGCGGTATTATGTGGGCTGTAGAAGAAAACCCAAAATATCATGAACCCTATGCCACAGGGCCAGAAATTCAGATACTAGATGATGAGCGTCACCCTGATGCAAAAGCAGGAACCACGCACCGCTCAGGAGCTTTATACGATATGATTGGTGCCCCTGAAGGTGTAGTAAACCCTGCCGGAGAATGGAACAGTTATGAGATCACAATTGATTACAATAACAATAAAGGTATTGTTGTAATGAACGGTGAAGAGGTCGTGACTTTTCCGGTAAAAGGCGAAGAATGGAAAGCAATGGTAGCTGACTCTAAATTTGCAGACTGGGAGGCTTTTGGCAAAGCCGAAACTGGCCTCATTGCTTTACAAGATCATGGGCATCAGGTTTCTTTTAAAAACATAAAAATTAAAAAACTTTAAGTTATGAATAGAAATCTAATCCTTCCATTTCTTGTTGCAGGTATGCTTTTTTCATGTAATGAATCTGCAGAAAAAAAGAGTGATGAGACAACCACTACTGCTGAAGACACCACCAAAGTAGCAGAAGAAGCTCCCATCACAGACCCTGAAGCTACAGAAGTGTGGGAGCCAGAACCTGCTGTAGTTTCTTTTAACGATAAAGAGGTTCCTTCTGATGCAATCGTTCTTTTTGACGGCAAAAATTTAGATGCATGGGAAAGCACTAAAGAGTCTGTTGTAAATGCGCCTTGGCAAATCAATCAAGATGGTTCGATGACAGTTGTAGGTGGCACCGGAGATATTGAGACCAAAGAGAGTTTTGGAGACATGCAGTTGCACATAGAATGGCAAGCTCCTCAAGTTATTGAGGGCGAAGGTCAAGGTCGTGGAAACAGCGGTATTTTTTTACAGGGATTATATGAAGTTCAAGTGCTTAACAGCTACGAAAACAGAACCTACTCCAACGGACAAGCAACTGCTATATATAAGCAAAGTATTCCGTTAGTAAATGCTACAAAACCTACAGAGCAATGGCAGACTTATGATATTATTTATCATCAACCAGAGTTTGATGCTGACGGAACTAAAACTAAATCTGCTACAGTAACGGTTTTGCATAATGGTGTTTTAGTACAAGATAACACCGAGATAAAAGGAACCACAGAGTATATAGGAAAGCCTAAAAATCCTGCACACGGTGAAGGCCCTATTAAATTACAAGATCATGGTAATCCTGTAAGTTTTAGAAACATCTGGGTGCGTAAATTATAGCAATCTATTTCATTATAACAGCTAGATAATCCCGTATACTTCATATACGGGATTATTAATTTATACGATAAACAGTAAGCATAGTAACAAGCCGATAGGTTTTGCTATCTTTGCCGTTTAAATATTTCGCATGATTAAATCTATGACCGGTTTTGGAAAATCTGTAAGCCAGCTTCCCACTAAAAAAATTACTATTGAAATCAAATCCCTAAATAGTAAAAATCAAGACCTAAATGCCAGAATACCTTCTTTCTACAGAGAGAAAGAGCTAGAACTAAGAAATCTGATTGCTCAAAAATTACAGCGTGGTAAAATAGATTTTAGTCTCTATGTTGAATTGAATGGCGAAGAAACCAGCAGCTCTATCAATACTGATGTTGTTAAACAATACATGAAGCAGTTACAAGCTGTTACTCCAGACGCCGCGCCTATCGAACTTCTTAAGATAGCAACACGTTTACCAGACGCTTTAAAAACAGAGCGTGATGAGATTGACGAAGAAGAATACCAGACTATTTTAGGAGGGCTTAATGAAGCTCTAAATGCAATAGAAACATACCGTGCCGATGAGGGAAAGGTACTTAAAGAAGACTTTGAACTTCGCATTAAGAACATCTCTACTAATCTTGAAGAAGTTATAACTATTGATCCTGAGCGTATGCAAGGAGTTCGTGAGCGTCTTACAAAAGCTGTTAGCGATCTTAAAGCTGAGGTTGATGAAAACCGCTTTGAGCAAGAACTCACTTACTATTTAGAAAAATACGATATCACCGAAGAAAAGGTTCGCTTAAACAACCATCTGGAATATTTTATAAGCTCCCTAAATTCTGAAGATTCTAATGGTAAAAAGCTTGCTTTTATAAGCCAGGAAATGGGTCGGGAAATCAATACAATAGGTTCTAAGTCAAATTACGCTCCTATGCAACAGATCGTTGTGCGCATGAAAGATGAACTAGAGAAAATTAAAGAGCAACTTCTAAACGTACTTTAAAATGGCTGATACAGGAAAACTTATCGTTTTTTCTGCACCTAGCGGAAGTGGTAAAACCACCATCGTAAGATGGCTTCTTGAAAAAAAAGAATTAAATCTGGAATTCAGTATTTCTGCAGCTTCGCGCGAAGCAAGACCTAATGAAAAGCACGGAGTAGATTATTATTTTCTCTCGCTCAAAGAATTTAAAAGACGCATTAAAGATGATGAGTTTTTAGAGTGGGAAGAAGTATATCGCGATAATTTCTACGGAACTTTAAAAAGTGAAGTAGAACGCATATGGAAGCTTGGCAAACATGTGATTTTTGATATTGACGTGGTAGGCGGTTTAGATATTAAAAAGTTATATCCCGAGCGTACTCTGGCTGTTTTTGTTAAGCCACCAAGTATTGAAGAGCTTAAGATAAGACTCAAAAAACGTAAGACTGAGAGTGAAGACCGCATTAATATGCGTGTTGCAAAAGCCAGCATAGAACTTGCTACAGCTCCACAATTTGACTACATCATAGAGAACAATGATTTAGACACAGCACTTGCAGAAGCTTATGAACTAGTCAAAAAGCACGTCAAGAAGTAGATATGAAAATTGGACTTTATTTTGGGACATTTAATCCAGTACACGTAGGGCATTTAATCATTGCAAATCATTTCGCAGAATACAGTGACCTCGACAAAATCTGGATGGTAATTACCCCTCATAATCCATTTAAAAAGAAAAAAACACTTCTAGATAACAATCACCGCTATCAGCTAGTACTTGAGGCTGTTGAAGAATATCCTACTATTGAAGCCAGTACTATTGAATTTAATTTGCCGCAACCCAATTACACAAGTAATACGCTAGCGCATTTAAAAGAGAAATATCCACAACACGAGTTTTGCCTGATTATGGGCGAAGACAATTTGCGCACCCTTCATAAATGGAAGAATTATGAAGTGATTTTAGAGCATCACGATATCTATGTATATCCGCGTATTGCGGACAGTAAGGATCAAACGCAACACGAAATATTAAAAAACAAGCGTATTCATATTATTGAAGCCCCGGTTGTTGAAATCTCGTCTACCGCTATTCGTAAAGCAATAAAGGCCGGCAAAAATTGCCAGCCTTTATTACCACAATCTGTATGGCGGTATATTGACGAAATGAACTTTTACAAATAAAAAAGCTTCAGTATTTATTGAAGCTTTTTTATTATGACTTTAATCTAAATTCGGGATTCGCAACATCTGTCCCGGATATATTTTGTCTGGATCTTTAAGCATTGGCTTATTTGCTTCAAATATTACAGGATATTTCATTGCATTGCCATAAAATTTCTTTGCAATTTTACTTAATGTATCACCTGATTCTACTGTGTGAAACTGTGCTTCTGGTTCTTTATGCTCAACCTCCATTTGATCATCTACCTGAGCAATACCTTCTACATTACCCACAACAAGTACTACTTTTTCTTTTGTAGTCTGATCTTTAGCTTTACCTGTTACTGTTGCCTTCTCACCATCAATAGAGATATCAAGATTTTCAACCTCAAGACCTAAATCGCCTATTGTTTCTTTTAAAGAAGCCTCTGCTTTTTTATTTGCGGCAGCTGCGGCTGCGGCCACTTCAGCCTTTTTTTCTGCAGCTTCTTCAGCTGTGCTTTTACCGATGCCTATTTTTGCTCCTGCATTTTTAATGAATGAAAATAATCCCATTTTTGTGTTCTTTAGTTAGTTTCTGTTACAAAGATTCAATTTACAAAATACCGTCTTAAGCTATTAATAATGCCTACTTAAATGTATGTGAATGTTTACAGCTGATTCTTAGTAAAATACTTCGGGGCAGGCTCACGAGGTATTCGTTAGAAACAAATTTTCAATTTTGAGGCAAGCCTTGGGGTATTAACCCTTTTGGCGGTGCTAATAAAAATCGCCCTGTGAATAACTCAACAGGGCGATCTCAACTAACCAACCAAAAAAATCTTCTATTGCCTATTTAGTTAACGCTTTTATCGTCTTAATATTTTGTTCTATTTCGCTTTGCTTTAAACGACTCTTACCTTCTGAAGGTGTTTTATACTGAATGTAGCCTTTACCTCTAAAACGGTATTCTGTTCCTGAAGAAGGGTGATACAAAGCAATGGTTGCATCATCTACTATTGAAAGTTCAAAGAATTCATTTGCAAAATAATCATAATCTAATGTCAACGTTTTTAACAATGCATTGTTCTGTACATCCTGTACTTCATAAATACCGGAGTAATCCCAATACAAGTTATTTACAGAAGTACCACGTACATCTTGTGAACTCTGAAAATTTCCTCCGGAATTTGCTGGCAAAAACTGCAAGAAATTTTCGGCATCAAATTCATTTATTGAGCCTGAAGCACTGGTATATATTTTTTCCCAGGCAGCATATTCCTGCAGAAAAAAATGAATATTGTCATAAAACAACCGGTCATAATCAAACGTATTACGCTGGTACCCCTTTAATATATAGGAGGTATTTGAAAAGCTATTGTACAGCTCAAGTGTATTAGTATTCAATACACGTATTTCAAAAGAATAAAAACCATCTATATCGTGACTGATGTCTAAATCATAATCAAAGATATCATAGTAACCGATCTCTATACCATAACCGCTACCTTGATCACCTATTCCTGCCAGGTTGTTATTTGCCATTACTGTTCCGCTTAAAAAAGACAGTGTAAAAGCTTTTTCCATAAAAGGGATGTTGCCATTACCTTGAGTCTGGTTGATATCTACATACCAAAGCTCATAATCAGCAAGCACTCTAGAAAGAGGTACAACCGGTTCTAAAACTTCATCTTCTACATATACATCTGTATAACAAGATGTGAATACAGTAAGTATTAATAAAAATCCGCTAAGTAGTTTTAATGTACTCATAATTGTTCGTTTTTAAGTTTGGTGCTCTTGCGATCACAAAAGCTGCAATTAGATTCTTAGCGTTGACGTCATGCTCTGAATTGTGTTTTAACATATTCAAACCGCGTGCCAAAAAATTATTAAAGTGGTTTTCAAGATTTTAGGTGCGGTCTAAAATCTGTACCTTTAGATATTAAATTTTGAATAATGAAATTCAGTTAAAACCTTGCGGTAACTGGGTTTATAAGTGATATAGATCACGATATATTTTAATTCCACAATGTGGAAAAATTAAAAATTATGACCTTAAAATTTGGTGTTATAGGAGGTGGAAGCTGGGCAACGGCGATTGTAAAAATGCTTTCAGAAAATGTAGAAGAAATAGGTTGGTATATGCGCAGTGTTTATGCTCTTGAGCATTTAAAAAAAGAAAAACACAATCCTAATTACCTGAGTGCTGTAGAGTTTGACACCACCCGATTGAAACTAAGTAACGATATTAATGAGATTATAGAATACGCAGATTATCTCATTTTTGCAGTGCCATCTGCTTTTGTGGGTAAAGAATTGGAAAAGGTTACCGCTAGCTTTAAAAACAAGATTATTTTTTCGGCGATTAAAGGGATTGTACCAGAAACCGGGCAAATCGTTGGCGCTCATTTTCACAAAGAATATGACATTTCTTTTGAGAATATTGGTGTAATAACAGGCCCCTGTCATGCGGAAGAAGTAGCGCTTGAACGTCTTTCTTATCTAACTATCGCTTGCGCTGATGAAGAACACGCTCAAGTGGTTGCAGACCATCTTAAAAGCTGGTACATCAAAACGACAATTAGTGATGATACTATAGGTACAGAATATGCCGCAATGCTTAAAAATATCTATGCAATTGCTGCCGGAATCGCACACGGCTTAGGTTATGGTGATAACTTTCAGAGTGTGTTGATGAGCAATGCGATCAGAGAGATGAAAAAATTCATAAAGAAGGTTCATAAAATGAAGCGTAACATCAATGATTCTGCCTACTTGGGAGATTTATTGGTAACGGGTTATTCTGTATTTAGCCGTAACAGAATGTTTGGCAATATGATAGGAAAAGGATACACTGTAAAAAGCGCTCAAATGGAAATGAGTATGGTTGCTGAAGGCTATTACGCAGCAGAAAGTGCCTATAAAATCAATCAGGAATTGGGTGCAAAAACACCCATAATAGATGCGGTTTATCAAGTTTTATACAAAGGAAAAGATCCTAAACAAACCTTTAAAAAGTTAACAGATAAAATAGATTAGCTCGCTAAAACTCCTTCTTTTAGCATAGAAGGAACCGGACCTTTGTTTTTATCTTTGATGCTTCCGCCAGGAAAAATAAATTTCTTTTCAAACATTTTTCCGTCTAGAAAATAGGTGACTGCAAATTCATTAGTCAGCTCTAAAACACTATCCTCTATAAATTCAATTTTAGCAAAAGACTTTGCAGGCAAAATTTGCAATTTATGTCGCATCTGGCTGGTTGTTTTCTTCTCATTATAACCATTAGAAACGATAAGAACAAGTTCTAATGGCTGCTCTGAATCATTTATGATATAAGCATTCCAATCATATGTACGATGCGCCTCATTAAACTCTTTAACTGCCGCTACATAAACGTCTTTAACCTCAGGAATGTTGATGTCTTTTCGCATAGTTAGTCGTCGTTAACCTTCCACATAATCCATAAGGCTAATAGCGCGAGCGCCATTATACCCAAAAAAATGCTTCCTATAACAATCTTAATTGCTGCTATGACAAAAGTCAAATAGGCAACACCAGCTAATGCGATAAGAAGTATCGCAATTACAATATACTTTTTCATAGCAAATATTTATTTCTTTCTGAATTGAATCAGATATTACAATGCACTCTTAAACTGGTTCAGGAAACGCAAATCATTCTCGCTTAATAAGCGTATATCTGATATTTGGTGCAATAATAAAGCGATACGATCTATCCCCATACCAAATGCAAAGCCACTGTATTCTTTAGAGTCTATACCACAGTTTTCTAATACATTAGGATCTACCATACCACAACCCATAATTTCTAACCAACCGGTTCCTTTTGTCATTCGGTAATCGGTTTCTGTCTCCAGACCCCAATACACATCAACTTCTGCACTAGGTTCTGTAAATGGAAAGTAAGAAGGTCTTAAGCGAATTTTACTCTTACCAAACATCTCTGTAGTAAAGTGCTGAAGTGTTTGCTTAAGGTCTGCAAATGAAACATCTTTATCTATATACAAACCTTCTACCTGATGAAAAAAACAGTGTGAACGCGCTGAAATAGCTTCGTTACGAAAAACTCTACCAGGAGAAATTGTACGTATAGGTGGTTTGTTTCCTTCCATATACCGCACTTGTACCGATGAGGTATGTGTACGCAACAGAACGTCTGGATCTGTCTGAATGAAAAACGTGTCCTGCATATCACGAGCCGGATGGTATTCCGGTAGATTCAACGCGGTAAAATTATGCCAGTCATCTTCAATCTCAGGACCTTCAGAAACATTAAAACCTATTCTTGAAAAGATATCAATAATCTGATTTTTTACAATTGAGATAGGATGGCGAGAACCTAAAGTGATTGCATCACCGGGTCTGGTCAAATCACCATAAGTACCTTTTTCTTCTGCTGATTCTAGACTTGCCTTAAGCGCATCTACTTTATCTTGAACCACAGTTTTAAGGGTGTTCATTGTTTGCCCAAACTCTTTCTTCTGCTCGTTAGGGATGTTTTTGAATTCTGAAAAATACTGATTAAACAGTCCTTTTTTTCCTAAAAATTTAATTCTAAAAGCTTCCGCTTCTTCAAGTGAGGTTGTAGTAAAAGCCTCTGCTTCCGCAATTAATTCTTTTATTTTATCTAACATAATTCTTCTTCAATCCCATTTTTGGGTTTTAATCTGCGATAATTTTTGCATTATAAACAGCTTCTAGAAAAGTGTTCTTCACGCAATTTTAGAAGTCACAAATTTAGGAAATATCAACGGCTTCGGCTTTATTGTCCCGGTAAATATATTGCAGGATAAAGAATACTGCCGTACCACCTAGTAGATGCCAAAGCCAGTGGGTTCCCATCCAGAAAAACTCAAAATCAAGCCGTTTATCTAAAAACCGAAATAAAACTGCTAGACCAAAAATCACAAATGCTGTTACCACCGGCCTAAGGTGTCGTCCATTTGTTTTTATTAAATATCCAATGACAGGAATCAAAATGCTTAACGCGCTTATGAGATAACCTATGTTGTGCTCTAATTTAACCGGAAGTGGTAAATACCGCAAACCGATGAATGCAGCACCAATTGTACTAATAAAAATGAGGCGTTTTCCCCAGGTTTTTTTCCATTTAAAAATAAAATACAGCACTGCTGCAAAACTGAGTCCGCGAATGGGCACCCAGTCTAAAAGCAACCAGGCTTCTTCATTGCGCAAACCGTGATAGAGTGTACCGCCCACATAGCCTATAAATACAAAAGGCAAAGCGATTATTAAAAACCACTGATTTCTAGGCTTTTTGTAAATTTTTATACCAAAGTAAATTACAATAAACAAAAAAATCAGATTACTATACGTGTTGAACGGTTCAACAGGAAATCTGCCAGCAATTGTCTCTTTGTAAATAGGGCCGGTATCGTTAGGAAAAACTTCCTGTAGCAGGGCTAGTAGCATGGTTTAGACAAACTCATTTTATTCAATTCTTTTAATGCACGAGTTCTTTTTCAACAAAATATTGAACTATTGCTTCTTTCATCAACAAAGTCTGTTCACCAGCCTTTAAAGGTGGTAAAGCTTCTAACATTTCGTAATGAGGCCATCCATCTTCATCTTGAAAATCAAACTTATAAAACCCAAAAGGCTCTAATAATCTGCATATTGCTATATGCATCAGATTGAGTTTATCGTCTTTTTTAAAGCGCATTCCCGGTTTACCCAACTCCTGAACACCAATTAAGTAAATAATAGCATCCAGATCTAATTGTTCTCCATCTGCAAAACGGTCAGAAAGTTTACTCACGATCTGGTCCCACCGCTCTTTTAATTGTTCATCTCTTGCCATGCCGCAAATATAGGTAAGAAGCTACAATCTAATACCACACGTAAGTTTACTAATCAATAAACCTTTATAATTTAACTAATGATTAAGCATACTCCTTTTGATCTCAGCACAACAAGAGGGTATATTGGGCAAAATAGTATCTTTAACCTATGAATTATCTAGATATCGTAATCGGAATTTTACTGATTTTTGGGCTCTTTAAAGGTCTAAAAAATGGATTGCTAATTGAAGTAGCTTCACTTATTGCCTTAATTTTAGGAGTGTATGGTGCTATTCATTTCTCATATTATGCTGTAGAATTTTTAAATGAAAAAGTAAGCTGGAGTGAACAAACCATAAATCTCGCTGCCTTTGCCATAACATTTATCATTATTGTTTTTGTGATCACTTTAGCTGGGAAAGTGCTTACCAAAGTGGCTTCATTTGCTATGCTGGGTATCGTAAATAAAATTCTGGGCGCAGTCTTTGGACTTCTTAAAACGGCCTTTATTCTTAGTGTGATCCTTATGTTTCTTGCTGCAATGACAAACACTTTAAATATTATAGATAAAGAGACAAGAGAACAATCTGTTCTCTATAAAACCATAGAACCCTTAGGCCCTTTATTTCTTCCCAGTATTTTAAAGGAAGTCGATGAGTTTAGAGACAGGAATGATCAAGATGAAAATAATTCCTTAGAGCTTCAATCTGCCTAAAACGAAAAACCCCAAAAAGAATTGTTCAGGGATTTTTAATATAGGTTTTATCTAGTAACTTTTAAATTCTCTTTTTTTTCTTGATTGAAAAACATCTCATAATCTTTAGGGTTTTCAATAATTCCACGTTCTGAAATTATTTTCACATCAATATTTTTATCGTTTGCTTTATACCTAAAGTCATCAAGAATTTCAATAATATCATGATCTAAATAGCGCGTTTTACGCACATCTATTTCAAGGAATGAGTCATCACCCAACTTATTTAATTCTTTTAAAATAGCACCTTTATTAATAAAGCTTACCTCTTCTGCTAAAGTCATTTTTACTACTTCTTGACCTGTTTTTTCCTCTTTTCTAATATGTAAAAAATGAGAATTCTGATAATTCTTTATAAGTATCACAACAATCCCTACTGCAAGCCCCAGACTGATTCCTATAAGTAAATCGGTAAAAACAATCCCCACTATTGTAATTACAAAAGGTAAAAATTGTTTCCACCCTAAATCCCACATGCGTTTAAATGTTGCTGGTTTTGCCAACTTATACCCTACAAGTAAGAGCACAGCTGCCAATACAGACAAGGGGATCAGGTTTAAAACATTGGGAATAAGAATCACAGATATGAGCAATAAAAAGCCGTGAATGATCGCAGACATTTTGGTTTGTCCTCCTGACTGAATATTAGCCGAACTGCGCACAATTACCTGAGTAACCGGTAAACCTCCTATCATTCCTGAAATAATATTACCAGCTCCCTGTGCAAAAAGTTCGCGATTGGTAGGTGTTGTTCGCTTCTTAGGGTCTAACTTATCTGTTGCTTCAACACATAGAAGTGTTTCTAAGCTCGCAACTAATGCAATTGTAAAAGCTGTTATCCAGATTTGTGGCTCCCCTATAACTTTAAAATTAGGAAATGTAAATTGACCTATAAATGAATTAAAGTCATCTGGAACAGGCACTTTAACGAGATGTTCTTTTGAAATACCCCAAGTTTCAGAATCCTGAGTAAAGACAAAATATAATATACCCAGAACGACAGCGACTAAAGGTCCCTGCACTAACTTAAAAACCTTCCCTTTATTACCTAAAACTGCTTCCCATAGAACCAGAATTGCCATTCCTATAATTGCAATTAAAGTTGCCCCAAGACTTATACCATCAAAGACTCTGGCTATTTCAGTAAATGTATTCCTACCATCAACCTGAGCAAATGCTAAATCACCCACAGGGTCTGCATCATACCCAAAAAAGTGAGGGATTTGCTTTAAAATAATAATGATACCTATACCAGTAAGCATTCCTTTAATTACTGAAGAAGGAAAATAATATCCAATAATCCCTGCTTTAAGAACTCCAAATAGCAACTGAATTACTCCACCTAAAACAACAGCTACTAAAAGATTCTCATAACCTCCCAGACTTGAAATCGCCACTAAAACGATTGCGGAAAGACCCGCAGCAGGTCCACTTACTCCTAAACTAGATCCACTTAAAGCTCCTACTACGATACCACCTACAATACCTGCAATAAGACCTGAAAATAATGGTGCTCCACTTGCAAGTGCTATACCTAAACACAGCGGTAGTGCTACAAAAAATACAACAATACTAGATGGCAAGTCGCTCTTTAAATGTTTAAACATAGTTTTAATTTTTAATTTGTTAGTTTTTTTTCAATACTGTAAATTTTAAGATCATTACAACTTATGAAGAGTACAATTCTGTCAAGTATATCCAACTTTTAAATAAAGAATCCAGAGCAGCTAACTACTACTCTGGATCAATACGTTTCTTTATTCGTCTAATCGATAAATTTCCATGATGTTCTCGAGAATTGCATCAAAGTCAATTTTAAGATCGATCAATTTCCCAGAGTGGATGTCAAATACCCATCCGTGAACCGTAAGGTTTCTATTGCGAATCGCCTTTTGTACATCGGCAGTTTTAATCACATTTACACACTGCTCCTGCACATTAAGCTCTACAAATTTTTTATAGCGCTCTTCTTCATCTTCAATAAGGCTCAATTCATCTTTGTGAATACGGTAAACATCTCTGATATTTCTTAACCACGGGTTTAAAAGCCCGAGATCAGCAGACTGCATAGCTGCTTTTACACCTCCACAGTAATAATGACCACAAACCACCACGTGTTTAACCTCTAGATGCTCTACAGCATAATTGATTACAGACATCGAGTTTAGATCTGTGTTAGGTACCATATTAGCAATATTTCTATGTACAAAAACATCTCCGGGACCTACGCCCATTAACTCTTCAGAAGAAACGCGGCTATCGCTACACCCTATATAAAGGATCTCAGGAGATTGCCCCTGAGATAATTTTTTAAAATATTCAGGCTCAATATCTAAACGTTCCTGAACCCACTCCTTGTTGTTCTCGAATATTTTCTTAATATCCATGCTATTTGTTTTTTGGTTATAAATAAGAATTATAAAACGCTGATATGCGCTTTAGCTATTGAAACTATGAATAACTTCAATGACAATCTATTAATAAGTCGCTAAAATAAAAATTAAATACTTTTAGGAGGAGGGAAGACAGGGTCAAGATAACCGCTGCTTAATAAAAATCCTTGATAGAAAGTGGGTTGCAAAAATCGCTCAGATTCCTCATAGTAGTAAACTACAAAGTCTTGTTTTACCTTTAGATCTTTTTCAAAATCATAGGTTCCGTCTGCGCTTTTTTCTTCTTCTGAAATTGTAAGCGCGTAGTCATAGTCATCCTGTTGCAAAATAGATACAACAAAAGGCGTGACTAAAAAAGACACAAATATTATTATAAAAAAATACGATTTACTAATCAAAACCTGAATTATAGCTTGTTATTCGTAAATCTATAAAAGAAAAGTTAAAAAAACCTTAATTTAAAAAAATAATTAGCTCGAGTCAACAAGACCTGAAAAGGATATAACTTTTGACTTAGAAACAATCTTGGGCATTTACATCTCCACTATAGAGTAAAACATTTGAGTAAAGCCAAGATACTGTGTTTACCTATATTATTTACAGCAGCTTTATATAAGTTTTAGGTATCCAACCTTCTTGACCATCTGCAAGACGTATTAATTGCCAGTCTCCTTGTTCTTCAATAACACGCACCTTAGTGCCTTCATGCAAAACAAACACTTCTTCACTACCCATATTAGGCGCATTTTTTATTTCTGCTTCTGGTGAAAAAACGACAGCAAAGCGCTTGTTTTTTTCATTAGATCGTGCCTGAAATGCTAAAGTCAGACTGAGTAATCCTAAACCTAAAGAAACGAAAGCAATGGTAAAAAAAGAGCGTTTTAAAACTGTTTTGCTTCCAAAGTAATACACAAGAAAACTAAGAGTAAACAACACAATTAAAACTACTGTAACAAGTGCCCAACCGTCAAGTGTAAACAAATTTAAGAGTTGATTCCACCATTTTTTAAACGTGTTTTCAGGTAAAGGTGTTATTCCATCAACCGTCATATTCTGAGCGAATTGAAGATTGTTTTTAATCTCTTTATCGTTAGGCTTTAGTGCTAATGCTTTTTCATAATTATAAACGCTAGGTGCAATCCTATTGAGCTTATAATTGGCATTTGCCAGATTATAATACACTTCTGCAGACTCATAACCGGCATCTAAAACCTGCTCATAATTCTTAATTGCCTCTTCATAATTATTCTGCGCATATTGTGAATTACCAGTCTCAAACAATTGTTGCGCAGTCTGAGCACTTGCTGAAAAAACACATAGCACTACAACAAGCGCAACTAAAATACTGCTATATCTTGACATTAAACCCTGTATTTTCATAACTGTTTATCTATTTCAGAAATTACACGGGAAGCCTGCTCATAATCGTGTTGCATCGCATCACTGCTTGATGGTGTATATCGTGCAAACTCGCAGCTTTCTAAAAGCTTCAGGAAATCTGCAGTAGTTTCAACCGTAGCACCACGTTCTTGAAGCAACTTACTTATACGCTCTTTACTCATATCACTAGTCTGTATATTGAGACGAGCTTTTAAGAAATTATGCAGACACTTTTCAAGGGCGAGATAGAAAGCGGTCTGATCTCCCAGACTTTTCTTGGCATCTCCCAGATATTTACGAGCCAGTTTATCTGCCTTACGCAGTCTGTTCCCTTTTACATCATTTTGATATGCTCTGCGTTTAGTTCCAAATAAAATCGCTAACGGAATTAAAATAACTGGTGTTGCCAGCATACCCCAGAATGTTGTACTCGCAAAAAAAGAATCCTTATTCTGAGCAACCAGATTAGCATCAGACTTTATATAATTGAATTGATTTACAGCTTTAACAGGTACTTTGTTATCATCGTTTGAAGCTAAAACTTCAGGACCGTTCTCTACATCAATTATAATTTCATCACTGCTCAATGTCTTGTATTGCTCTGTAGAAGGATCAAAATAAGAAAAACGTATCGGCGGAATAGGATAATTTCCTTTTTGTTGCGGAACAATGGTGTATCGTGCAGAATTTGAACCTGCCATACCATTCAGAGAAACCCGAACATCCTGATCATTCTCAGGCTCATAAACTTCTAGTGAACTTGGTAATTTTGGTTTTGGTAAGGTGAACAACTTAAGATTCCCGTTTCCTTTAGCTGTTAAAGTTAAATCAAGCGCTTCTTGTGCATCCAGTTTAGTTTTGCTGGCAGTTACATCAAAATCAAAACTACCTACAGCACCTGTAAAACTTTCAGGTTTACCATCTTCGGGCAGGCTTTTTACATTGACTTTGCGAGTAGGAGCAGTTACAGTAATTTTTGCCGGTCTGGTAATGCGCATCCCAAAGATATCTCTACGATTAGTTGGTGCTTCCACATTAATATTTAAAGCGAGCGGTTCAATAGTTAATTCTCCTGTTTTCTGTGGATAGAGCAATGTTCTTCTCAGGATCACATAGCGATAGGGTTTCCCATTAAACGAACCATCATAAACCTTAAATTGTTTCTCATCTATACTCTGACTCCAAAAGTCTGCAAACTTAGGTGCGTCAAGCTCATTCCAGCCGTTTACAGCTGTTTCACGAGAAACATAGAGCTTATAGACCACTGTAAAAGCTTCGTTCAAATAAGGGTCAGATTTGGAAACCTCAGCAACCAAATGCACATTTTCAGTTGCGGCAACTTGAGGATCGTTAGGATCTTTCTGCAAATCTACAGCACCCGTAACATTGATCTCTATGGGTATGGTTTTGTAAACCGTACCTTCTATTTCTATCTCTGCCTGACCTATTTTTAATTTTCCGGTGGCTTTGGGTTGTAAAAAATAGGAGAATGTTTTTGAAAAACTTGCTTTCCCATTAATCCATTGCTTGCTGATTGACTGATTGGGACCACCTACCACTGTAAATCCCTGAAAGCTGGGAGGTCTAAAATTATCCCCATCTTTATTCATCTCAAAGTCTACACGCAGGCGCTCATTAACACCCAATGTTTCTTTACTCACTACGGCATCAAACGCTACCTGTGAGTATGCAGAGAAGCCTGCAAAAAAGACAATCAGCAAAAATTTTAACTTCATCTTCATCGTAATTGCTGCTTTATCGCTCAGCTGTAGCTTACCAGTCTTTATCTGTTTTAACTTTAGCACCTTTAACTTTCTGAGCATTCATTTTATCCTGTACTTTATTTTCCTCGTTTTTCATAGCCTCTAGCAAACTTTTAACTTGCTGAGGAGATAACTGCCCCTGACCCGGTTGTGGCTGAGGCTGTTCTTTTTCTTTATCGCCATCTTTACCCTTATCTTTCTGATCACCATCTTTATCCTCAGGCTTTCCTTCATCGTCTTTTTTATCGTCGCCCTGATCTTTCTTCTCATCTCCCTGATCATCAGAATCTTTTGGCTTGCCATCATCGCTTTCTTTATCATCACCATCGCCTTCCTGATCTTTTTTATCTTCGTTCTGATCCTGATTTTGATCTTCTTTATCGTCGTCACCACCGCCACCACCGTTCTTCTCTTCTTCTTTTTTAGCTAGAGCTAAATTATAACGGGTTTCTTCATCTGTAGGATCATTACGCAGCGCATTTTTGTATGCTTCTACGGCTTTCTTGTAATCTTTTTGCTGATAAAACGCATTGCCCAAATTGTGAAACGCTTTATGCTTTTCAGTCTTCGTTTGTGCTACTTCAGCAGCCTGAAGATATCTGTTCATACCCTCACCATATTTTTTGTTTCGGTAATAGTTATTACCCATATTGTATTTTGCGGTCGTATTTGCAGGGTCTTTAGCAACAGCTTTTCTGTAACTAGATTCTGCAGCAGCAAATTCATTAGAAACAAAGTCATCATTTGCCTCAGCTACATAATCTTGCGCCTCTATAATCGCGGGATCTGGTTTTTCGCTTTGCGCGAAAACAACACCCACTAAAAACATAAAGAATATGGCTAGTAGCGTATGTATATTTTTAAAATACTTCATCTTCAATCAGATTAAGGTTTAGTCTTATTTTCATTAAACAGATTCAGTTTTCTAACCCAAGCTGTTTTGCGCTCAAGCAAGAAGACATCTATAAATAACAAGAATAATGCCGCAGCGACAAACCACTGAAACTGATCTTTAAAATCTGCAAATTGCTTGGCCTCAAACTCTTTCTTATCCATCTGGCTGAGCGCAGTTTTCATCTTATCTACAACCTTTTGTGTACTGTTTCCGTCAATGTATTCTCCGTTGGCTTCTGCTGCAATTTGCTTAAGGGTTTCAGCGTCTAATTTTGTAATCACGGTCTCACCGTTCTGGTCTTTTTTATAAGACTGTACCACTCCGTTTCGCTTAATAGGAATACGATCACCCGCTTCAGAACCTACTCCTACCGTAAAAATACGAATGCCTTGCTCTTGTGCAGATTCAGCAATTGAAGCGGCATCTCCCTCGTGATCTTCCCCGTCTGAAATGATAACCAAAACTCGATTAGTCTGCTCTTCATCATTGTAATAGGTCTTCGCAAGTTCTATAGCATCTTTTATTGCAGTACCCTGGCTTGACAGCATGTCTGTATTCATCGAGTTGAGAAACATCTTTGCACTGCTGTAATCTGTAGTTATAGGCAATTGTGGATATGCACTACCTGCGTAAGCAATAATACCTACACGGTCACTACCCAGATTATTAATGATCTGAGTTACCAGCTGTTTTGCTTTATCAATTCGGCTGGGTGCAATATCTTCTGCATCCATACTTTTTGAAACGTCTACCGCAAAAACCACATCTACACCTTCACGTTTAACCGTTTCTAATTTGGTCCCTATCTTAGGATTTACCAGAGCTACAGTCATACAAGCAAGTGCGAGACAAAACACAATAAGCTTCAATACAGGTTTAAAAACCGATCGTTGCGGCGTTAATTTCTCCAGCAATTCGCGGTTTACTACAAAGCGTTTTTGTGCAGTTCTTTTCCAAAGTGTAACTGCAAAATAAAGCAGAACCACTACTGGAATAGCTAAAAATGCCCAAAACCATATTTTTTCTTCTAGTAAATACACAAATTAAAATATTACTGTTATTACTATTTTTTAAACGAAACTCTTGAAAACGGTATACCTCAGCAACAGCTCAAACATAAGCAGCAAACCAGCCAATAAAACTAGCGGTCTGTATTTCTCCTCATAATTGGTATACTTAAACTCTTCAACGTCTGTTTTCTCCAATTTATTGATCTCATCGTAAATCTCTTCAAGCGACTGGTTATCTGTCGCTCTAAAGTATAATCCACCCGTTTTATCTGCGATTTCCTTTAATAGTTCTTCATTGATTTCTACAGGAACATTTCCGTATTGAAATCCTCCATCACCTCGCAATGCAATAGGAGTAAGTGCTGTGCCATTAGTTCCTAAACCTATGGTGTACACTTTAATCCCAAATTCTTGTGCCAACTCACTCGCTGTGGTCGGTTCAATAAATCCAGCATTGTTCACCCCATCAGTCATCAAAATGATCACCTTACTTTTTGCTTTACTGTCTTTTAATCGGTTTACCGAAGTAGCAAGCCCCATTCCTATTGCCGTTCCGCCTTCAATAATAGTGTTATACTGAATATCATTTAACGAACTCAACACAATGCTTTTATCGCTGGTTATTGGAGTACGTGTATAGCTTTCGCCGGCATATTCTACTAGCCCAATACGGTCATTGGGACGATCTGCAATAAATTGTGCCGCAACATTCTTAAGTGCCTCCAAACGGTTAGGCTTTAAATCTTTTGCAAGCATACTCGCCGAAACATCTATCGCAATCACAATATCAATTCCTCTCGTGGTATTTGTTCTAGTTGAAACATCAACCGTACGCGGTCTTGCTAAAGCAGTAATTAAAAAAGCCAAAGCCAGCAAGCGCAACACAAAAAGTATAGGTCTAAACTTTGCCAGTAAACCACTACCCGTTTTAAAACCTTTTAAACTGGAAATTTTAACCTGTGCAGTAAGTTTATTTCTTTTAAAAAAATACCAAACCACAACTACCGGTAGTATTAAAAACAACCAGAAAAACTCAGGATTTTGAAATTCAAAATTACTTAACATCGGTAGGTACTGTTTTTTGAAGTTCTACTGAATTTATGATTCGGGCGGCCATTTCTTTTGCATATTGATCATCTTCACGATGCGCTACTAGTACCTGCTGCAAAACTCCCGGAGCTGTAAATAGCAACATCTCGTATGCCCCAGGACTGAATTTCTGTGCATTAATACTGTTTGGAAATTCACCTGTACCGTAAACGCGTAAACCTTCAGTGCCCTCTGGTGTTGTGTACTTTTCAGATTTTACAATCAGATTCTTGGCCCCACTCGCTTCTAGTGTACTTATAAATCCTTGTGACGAAGCTTCTAAATCAGCTTCATTTTTACCACCAAAACGGGTATTATTTACCACAATATAAAACTCATCTATGAGGCTTCCGTATGTAAAAGTGCTCATATCCATCTGAGTTTTTAAAGAATCCGGCAGCGCAATCTCATTGCGTTCTAATACGCGCGGTGTACTCACAATCACAGGTGGATAACCGTACTCACTACGCACCCAATCACCTTCTAATAAATCTTTAGACGGGTGACCTATAAAATTATCTTTTACGTAATCAAAACCTTTAGTTGCAACCAAAATACCAGTTGCAATAACTAAAATTCCAAACACTCCAATTACCGAAGTTAAAATGAGCTTTCTCTTACGACGTTTTGCTAATGCCTCCCTATATGCTGCATCCCGCATCAACTCTTCCTCAGTAGGCTCTGGGATAGCTTCTTTAGTTTCTTTTACAATTTCTTCGGCTACAAGTCGATCTGCCTCAGCTTGACCGGTTCCCGGAGAGGTACGGGCAAACTTAGTAAGGTCGGCACGTCTTAAGATTTGATCCAGTTTGAGAATTGTTTCTTTACTCAAATCAATCTTGCCTTCTTGTTTTTCCTGCATCAAGCGATCTATCAACTCAGAAGAAGTACTTTCCATAGAGCGATCATAGACTTCTTCATCAAGATAACGTCTTACAATGTCTGTAAGTTTTGAGTAGTAAGCCTTAGTTACATCACGCTCATCAACACCCCGAGCAGGTTCTTTATATTCCTCGTCTAATTGTTTAAGAGAAAATATTGCCTGTTCAAAGGGAGGTAATTTTTTTTCGGCTTCAGCCTTTTTACGACTTCTACGGATTATGAAATATAAAAAAGCACCTATTAAAGCGGCAAGAATTAGAAAATACAGTAAATACGTCCAGAATTTACTAGTTGCACGTTCTACTGAAACAATATCTTTAATGTCGTATAAACCTTGCTTGGTTGTGTCAACGACTACATTGTTCACTTCAATCGCAATAGAATCTGTATAGAAAGGTTTCTGATTAATGGAAACCAACTGGCGTGGAATAGTATACGATCCGCTATCAAACTGAGTTAAGCCGTAACGTTTTATCAAATTCATTTTTGCACCGGCGAAAGAAGTATCTATTTTATAAGCCTCTATCATCTCTAAAGGCTGAAAGGTTTGCCCTTCTGGAAATAATACAAGATCTGTAGAATCAGCTTCTACCGAAACTTCATAGGTGATTTGTTCTCCAATACGGATTGAAGTCGTATCGACAGCTCCTGTAACCTGCTGCGCCTGTACCTGAGTCAATGCAAAAACTGAAAGTACAAAACCTAAAACTATAGATTTGTATTTTAAGAAGCAGGTTGTATTTTGAAGTGTATTAGGGTTACTATTCATTTTATTTTTATCCTCTTCGTTTAAAATAACCTAATAGTTTTTTTACATAACTTTCATCAGTACGCACATCGATCACACCGGCACCACTACGGGTAAAGCTCTCTTTGTAATAATTAACGCGGTCCTGATAATATTTTGAATAATTACTGCGTACCTTTTTTGAAGTCGTGTTTACCAGAAGTAATTCACCAGTCTCTTCATCCTCCATCTGAACAACTCCGAGGCTAGGGATCTCTTCTTCTCGTTTATCATAAATGCGAATCCCGGTAATGTCGTGTCGCTTTGCAGCGATTTTCATCGTATCGCGGTAACCGTCTGCTATAAAATCTGAAAGCACAAAAACAATTGCCTTTTTCTTCATCACACCAGACAAAAACTTTAAGGCTTGCGTTAAGTCGGTTTTTTTACTTTTTGGTTTAAACTCCAGTAATTCACGTATAATTCTTAAAACGTGAGATTTTCCTTTTTTAGGAGGAATATAAAGCTCTATTTCATCAGTGAATAAAATGAGACCTATTTTATCATTATTCTGTAATGCCGAAAAAGCAAGCGTTGCAGCAACTTCGGTAACAATTTCAGACTTAAACTGCTGGTCTGTACCAAAGAATTCTGAACCACTCACATCGGCTACAAGCATCATGGTGAGTTCGCGCTCTTCCTCAAAGACCTTAATGTATGGTTCGTTGTAACGCGCGGTGACATTCCAGTCTATATTACGCACATCATCGCCAAACTGATACTGACGCACTTCACTAAAGGTCATACCTCTTCCTTTAAAGGTAGAATGGTATTCCCCACCAAAAATGTGATCAGACAACCTTCTGGTTTTGATCTCAATTTTGCGTACTTTTTTTAAAAGCTCTTTAGTGTCCATAAGCCCCCTGGCCCCCGAAGGGGGAATTATTAATTACTCTTTTTTGATTAGCGTTCAAATCAATTTTGTTTTCAGAAATTTTAAGAAATTTTTTCGGTCTGATTGGCGTTCCCCCCGCGTGGGGGTTAGGGGGCTAGGGTACTTCGATCTCGTTTACGATCTTGTTTATTATTTCTTCTGTAGTTACATTTTCGGCTTCTGCCTCATAGGTAATTCCAATACGGTGACGCAATACATCGTGTACTACCGCACGCACATCTTCTGGAATCACATAACCACGACCTCTTATAAATGCAAAACACTTAGAAGCTGTCGCAAGGTTAATACTACCTCGAGGAGAAGAGCCAAAGCTGATTAACGGCTTTAAATCTGCCAGTTTATAATTCTCAGGATAACGGGTTGCAAAGATGATATCGAGGATATATTTCTCAATTTTCTCATCCATATACACTTCTTTAACTGCTTCCTGAGCACGTAGAATTTGCTCAACAGAAACCACAGGATTTACTTTCTCATACGACCCTTTTAAATTTTGTCTCACGATAAGTTGCTCGTCTGCTAGTTTAGGGTAGTCAATTACAGTCTTCAACATAAAACGGTCAACCTGAGCCTCAGGAAGTGGATACGTACCTTCTTGCTCTACTGGGTTTTGAGTTGCCATTACTAAGAACGGCTTGTCTAATACAAAAGTCTCATCACCTATGGTAACTTGTTTTTCCTGCATCGCTTCAAGTAGCGCACTCTGTACTTTTGCAGGAGCACGGTTGATTTCATCTGCTAATACGAAATTTGCAAAAATGGGACCTTTTTTAATACTAAAATCATTGAGCTTCATATTGTAGATTAGCGTTCCCACAACATCGGCAGGAAGTAAATCTGGCGTAAACTGAATACGACTAAAACTACCTTGTACTGCTTGAGAAAGTGTATTTATTGCTAAGGTTTTTGCCAGTCCGGGAACACCTTCAAGCAAAATATGACCCCGGCCCAGAAGACCTATCAACAAACGTTCTATCATGTGCTTTTGTCCTACGATGACTTTATTCATCTCCATAGTAAGAACCTTTACAAATGCACTTTCTTTTTCAATCTTTTCGTTAATCGCTCCTATATCTACAGATGCGCCTGTATCTTCCATATGTTTATGCTGTTTAAAATATGACTCTGAGGTCTACAAGGTTAAATTTTATTACTAATGATATTGTTAATCAATCGTTAAAAACCCCATATTTTAAAGGCTTCAGGAAGCTGAATAAGGGGTGCTTTTAAAGACGGTCTTTAAAAATAAATGTTGCAAAAAAAAAAGCAACCTTTTTCAGATTGCTTTTCAAATATACGTGATATTTAAATTTTATTCAATTGTAATACTTCCTAGAGCGGTAGTTTCTCCATCTACAACAGCTACATCTTCAACAGTAATACTGGTAATAACATCTGCTACAAGTTCTGCATCTATAGTTAAATCATACACTCCTTTCGGCAGGCCATTTAATACAAAGTCTCCGTCACTATTTACATTAGTACTCACTACAATACCTTCTCCTGCTGCAGTTATTGTTGCAGGCACATTAAGTGGCAATAAAGAACCAGAGATCATGCCGGTTGCTTCAATAGCACTTGCACGAATAACAGGCTTTAATAAATAACCGCCATCACCTTGCTCTACTATAGACTCTTCTACATTAAAGTCAAGAACTACAGTATACACAACACCAGCTTCTAGCGTTTGGTTAAACTGAACTTTAAGTCCAGATTGCTGCGCACTTGGAGTTTGCAATGGGAATGTTTCACCATCTACAACAACCGTATTATCATCACCAAGAATAAGTCTCACCTGGCTAATTGAACCTGCAGGGATATCTTCATCTGCCAGTATTGCATAAGCTCCACCAGTAAGCTCAAGAAGATCGTAAACCTCATCATCAGTATCAAGCTCTAATTCACCATCAACAAGTATAAAGTCATCATCATCGTCAAACTCATCGTCGATGAAATCATCACTATATTTCACAACAACAGCCTCTACATCTACAAAGACATTGTTATAATCTCCAGGCGCGTCTACAAGACGAACAGCCATCTTAGCAGTTCCGCGCTCTGAGCTTGAATTATTATCATCATCACTACACGAACTTAATCCCAGTATTCCGGCTAATAACAGCCCATATTTCAAAGTATTTTTCATAATATTCTATTTGTTTTTAAATACATTTTCAAAAATGAGGTGATTTCTTACTGTCAAAAAAATCTTTAACAGCAATTAACGAAGTTTAATATTCCTTTAATAAACTCTAAAAAGTGAATCACCAACTTTATACTTAATACTTACTCAAACAAAATAAAAAACCATGTCTGCTAAAACAGCTTTAATTACAGGTGCTACTAGTGGTATAGGCGCTGCAACTGCAAAATATTTTGCAAAAAATGAAATCCATCTAATTCTCTGCGGAAGACGTCAGGAGCGACTTACTGCTTTAAAGGAAGAATTAAAAAATCATGTAAATGTTCATACGTTAAGCTTCGATATACGTGATAAATCAGCAGTTAAAGAAGCGATCGAAAACTTGCCGGAAGACTTTCAGAAAATAGATATTCTCATCAACAATGCCGGAAACGCTCACGGTCTAGACCCTATTCAAGACGGAAACTCAGATGATTGGGATGCGATGTTTGACATCAATGTAAAGGGGTTGCTTTATGTAAGCGATATGATCATCCCAAAAATGATTGCTCAAAACAGTGGCCACATCATCAATATTGGTTCTACCGCGGGTAAAGAAGTTTACCCTAAAGGCAATGTGTATTGCGCAAGTAAACATGCTGTAGACGCCATTAATCAAGGAATGCGTTTAGACCTCAACGGTTACAACATACGCGTAGGTGCGGTAAATCCGGGAATGGTAGAAACCGAATTCAGCGAGGTACGCTTTAAAGGTGATTCAGAAAAAGCAGATAAGGTATACCAAGGCTTCAAACCTTTACAAGCAGATGATATTGCAGATATCATTCATTTTGTGGTAACAAGGCCTTATCATGTTAACATCGCAGATCTTGTGGTAATGAGTGTAGATCAGGCTTCGAGTACAGTGGTGAATAAGCAATAATTATTATTTTTATTGCTATTATTATTACTTTTTGATAAAGTATTCAGTGATGGCACATTACAATTCATTTGAAGACCTTGAGGTTTTTAAGAAAGCTCGTTTGCTCTCTCAAAATGTTTGGAAAATTATTCAAACTATAGAGTTGAAACAGGATTTTGAATTAAGGAATCAAATAAATACTTCCTCTGGATCTATTATGGATAATATTGCAGAGGGATTTGGAAGAGGAGGTAACAAGGAGTTTATCAACTTTTTAGGTTTTGCGAAAGGTTCGTGCTGTGAAACAAAATCGCAATTAATAAGATGTTTAGATCGAAACTACTTAGATAAAGGTTCATTTCAAAAACTTAATACTGAAGCTCAAGAATTGATAGATCAAATCGGTAAATTCTCAAACTATTTGAAAAAATCAGAAAAACGAGGAAGTAAATTTGATTAACAGAATAGCAATAAAAATAATAATTGCAATAACATAATGATCAACAAACGCCTTCTCATTAAAAACCTGCTCGCTCATAATGACGAGAACAGTTTTTATGATAAAAAGCGTAAAGTTGATATCAGCAACAAAGAAGGAAAAGCCAAATTTTTAAAGCACGTCTGTGCACTTTCAAATTCAAACCCCAAGAACAACAGTTATATTGTAATTGGTGTTGAAGATGAAACCAACGAGATTCAAGGTGTCCCGTTTTTTGATGATAGTAAGATTCAAAATCTGGTTAATGCGTATTTGACAAATCCACCGTTGATCTCTTATGAAAATATTCCTTTTCCGCATTTACCATCAGATCAGGTTGTGGGTTTAGTTACCATCAGACCCATTAATAAACTCACTGCACTACGGAAAAACATTTGGAAATACTGGGGCGGAACAGCTTTTTTTAGAGACGGAAGCATCTCGATGCCTAAAGTTTTTGAAAGTGAGATCAAAGATGTTAATAGCGAGATCGTAGCAACTATTGAGAAACACGCACACAATAGCATAGAACTCACTCTTGACGGAGTGATCGACTTTATAAATGTGCGCCACGCAGACCTTTTCACGCAATACAAAGTTTTTAAAGAGCAATTTGTGGTTTGCTGGGCTGGAAATAAAAAAGAGGTAAAAGGCAATACGTATTTCAGTCGGGTAGATATTGAACTTATAAATGAGCAGGTACGCCTGTTTTATTCTGCTTTAGACGAAGTCTCCATCTCGATGACCGATGATCATTTTACCATTTTAGAATATGTATTGCTTGGTATACAGAATGATTACAAATATTATCCGTTAGAAGAACTTACTATTAATTTTAAGGAAAACGGCTCTTACAACATAGATAGTAATCTGGTTTTTGAACCGCCTCAATTTGATAAAAAACTGCTTCACCACATCTACAACAATAACAATTCGATTTTAAAAAAAATATTGACAAATAAAGCACTTAACAAAGGTGAACTTGAAGATTTATACAATCTGCCGGCCACCTATCTTATTTGCTATTTAAACGGTCTGGAGCCGGCCCTAGACAAGCTTGAAAGCATAAGACCTTATTTACGCAAATACGGTACTAAACTTTATAACGCATACAAAGAAAACATTCGCATACTGCGAAAAGTAAAATACAATTCATGACACGCACATTAGCAATAGGTGATATTCACGGAGGATTAAAAAGCTTAAAACAGGTTCTAAAGCGTGCAAATGTCACAGCTGAAGACACCCTTATATTTTTAGGAGATTATGTTGACGGGTGGAGTGAAAGCGCAGAAACAGTCTCTTATTTAATAAATCTGGCTCAAAAACAAAACTGCATTTTTATAAAAGGTAATCACGATGAGCTTACATACAATTGGCTTAAAGAGAACGACCTCAATGAAGTTTGGCTCAATCATGGCGGTAGAAGCACTATTGAATCTTACAATAAGCTTACTGAAGAAGATCGCAAAGCACACGTAACATTTTATGAAGATTTACTAAATTATCACATTGATGATCAAAACAGAATGTTTGTTCATGCCGGTTTTCAGAATCATAACGGACCGGAACATGAGCACCACAGTACTGCTTTTTATTGGGATCGTACCTTCTGGGAAATGGCAGTCGCATTAGACAAAACCATAAAACCGGAAGATGTCGCATACCCCAAACGGCTTAAGCATCACAAAGAGATTTACATTGGCCATACGCCCGTCACCCGCATCGCAAAAGACAAACCCACACAGATGGCAAACGTTTGGAATGTGGATACCGGTGCTGCATTTAAAGGAACACTTTCAATAATAGATGTTGATACTAAAGAGTTTTGGCAAAGCGATCCAGTTTACACTTTATATCATGATGAAGACGGACGTAATTAAAATAATTTGAAACAATTGAAGCATTTTGGCTACTAACAATTTATAACCTAAAAACATATCATGAAAAAACTGATTTTTACTGCCCTATTAATTACAAGTTTTGCATTAAACACTCAAGCTCAGGATGCAGACCCTTATAAAGATACACTCAAAGAAATGCTTGTTGCATCTGGAAGCATGGGTACTTTTCAAGTAGCGATCAAACAAGTTTTTAATATGTATAAGCAGCAAAAACCGGGTGTACCTGATGAAGTTTGGGGAGAACTTGAGAGTTCATTTAGTAAAACTTCTATTAATGACTTAGCCGAAATGCTAACCCCTGTTTACAAGAAAAGTCTAACGCAATCTGATCTGCAAGCTATAATAGATTTTTACCAAACTCCGGCAGGAAAAAAGTTTGCTGAAAAAACTCCAGACATTACTCAAGAATCCATGCAGGTAGGGCAAGAATGGGGGATGAAACTTGGTAAGGAAGTAATGGGTAAATTAAAAGAGAAAGGATATTAAAAAGTATAGATTATGGGAATTTTTGACACAATAAAAGAAAAACTCAGCCACGAATTTATCGATATCATCGAATGGCTCGATTATACAGATGACACCATCGCGCACCGCTTTGAGCGCTATCAAAACGAAATTAAAAACAACGCAAAACTCATCGTACGTGAAGGACAAACGGCAGTTTTTGTTAATGAAGGGCAGCTGGCAGATCTTTTTACTCCGGGAACCTACACCTTAGACACGCAAAATCTACCCATACTCACTACACTCAAAGGCTGGAAATACGGTTTTGACAGTCCGTTTAAAGCCGAAGTTTATTTTGTAAACACGCATTTATTTACCGATGAAAAGTGGGGTACTAAAAATCCGATCACGCTAAGCGATGAGCGTTTTGGCCTGGTAGAGATCAGAGCTTTTGGGACCTATGCCTTTCGCATCAGTGATGCCGGAAAATTCATCAAAGACATCGTGGGTACCGATGCTAACTTCACCAACTTTGAGATCAACGAGCATTTAAAAAGCCTAATTGCTACTCGTTTTACAGATACCGTTGGTGAAGCCAATCTTCCTATAGAATTATACGCAGCAAATACTTCTGAACTTTCTGAGACTTGCAAGGACGTGATGCAGCCCGAGTTTTTAAGCGTTGGGATTTCGTTAGAAAAATTCTATATCGAAAATGTCTCCATGCCTGAAGAACTCAAAAAAGAAATCTTTGAGTACAGCCGTATCGACAAGCTAGATCTTGATAAATTGACCAAGTTTAAAACCGCAAAAGCTATTGAAGCGGCTGCCAATAATGAAGGTGGCACTGCCGGCGCCGGAATGGGAATGGGAATGGGCTTTGCCCTCGCACAACAAATGGGCGGCGCAATGCTAGGCGGCGGTACACAAGCACCACGACCTGCACAGCCCGCGGCAACTCCACCGCCTATGCCAGCAGAAACCCAGTATTTTTACGCACATAACAGTCAACAACAGGGACCGGTAAGTTTTGAACAATTACAGGCACTTTTTGCTTCACGCACCATTAATAGGAATTCTTTGATCTGGAAACAAGGAATGACTGAATGGAAAGCGCTGCAGGAAATCGAAGAGCTTAAGCCCTTTTTAGGCGGAAACACACCACCACCTTTACCAGGACAATAGATAGCTAGTCATTTTCGTCAACCTGAACTTGTTTCAGGTTCTCACTAGTATTTAATCAAAAGCTTAGTAATCTTCAAAATTACTGAAGAATCAGGGGTTTTGAATGACGATTTTCAATGTTTCGTTGATACGTATTAATCTTTTTAAAAGCATCAAACCAAACCTCCAAATCAGTGCCTGAACCTGTAATTCAAAAATCGGAACTTAAAAAAGCCTGTAAAAACTGTGGTGCTGAGCTAAAATACAAGCCCGGCACTACGAGCATTACTTGCGAGTACTGTGGTCACGAAGAGCACATCAATCTGGATACCGATCCTATCAAAGAATTACCACTACGTGTATATCTCGAAAGTCAGGGAAGCCAGGCAAACAGTGAAGAAATAAGCATTCTGCATTGCAAAAACTGTGGGGCTAATCAGCACGTAGAAGAAAATTACAAATCCCTGCATTGTGTATATTGCGGCACACCGCTTATTCGCGAAGATGCTAAAACAGAGCAGTGGATCTTGCCTGGAGGAGTTTTGCCCTTTCAGCTAACACAAGACGAAGCTATATTACGCTTCAAAAAATGGGTCAAAGGACTTTGGTGGGCGCCTAACGATTTGCAGAAAGCTACACTAGACCCGCAATTTACAAAGGGATTATACTTGCCTTATTGGACGTTTGACGCTCAACTTTACGGCCGGTATACTGGCTCTAGAGGGGATTATTACTATGAAACGCAAAGCTACCGCGACAGTAATGGCAAAAGGCGCACGAGGCGCGTGCGCAAAACCCGTTGGACACCGGTTTCGGGCAACATCTCAGGCTTTGTAGATGACACATTGATAAATGCGTCTAAACAACATACGGGTAAAGTTCCGCGTGGTGTCGCACTATGGAATCTCAAAAAACTACAACCTTTTGAAAGCAGTTTTCTCGCTGGTTTTGTGACTGAAAAATATACCATTCCCTTAAAGGATGGTCATTTGGAATCTCAGGATGAAATGCGACGCATTGCAGACACCTGGGCCCGCCGGGATATTGGCGGTGATGAACAACGCGTATCGCACCTCAATATGCAGCTGGAAGAAGAAACTTTTAAACACATTTTGCTTCCGGTTTACATAAGCGCCTACCGTTATAAAAACAAAGACTATAGTTTTTTTGTAAACGGAGAAAACGGAAGCATCTCCGGTAAACGACCGTATTCCTTCTGGAAGATTTTCCTAGCAGTACTTGCCGGCTTATTTGTTTTTGGCTTGGTTTATTTATTTAATAAATAAACCAAGCCGCCCAAAAGCGGCTCTTGTATTTCATATTATTTTGATTGATTACAGATCAAACTTAATCCCTTGCGCTAGCGGAAGCTCTGTTGTATAATTAATGGTATTGGTCTGGCGACGCATGTAGACTTTCCAGGCATCAGAGCCGCTCTCGCGACCGCCACCGGTTTCTTTTTCCCCTCCAAAAGCACCACCTATTTCAGCACCACTGGTACCAATGTTCACGTTTGCAATTCCACAATCGCTACCGGCAACACTTAAAAAGCGCTCAGCTTCACGTAGATTGTTGGTCATAATCGCAGACGATAGTCCTTGTCGTACACCGTTTTGCAGTTCGATGGCATTTTCTACGCTTCCACTGTATTTCATTAAATACAAAACAGGTGCAAAGGTCTCGTGTTGTACAATCTCAAAATTATTTTGAGCTTCGGCGATGGCCGGTTTTACATAACAACCGCTTTCATAGCCTTCGCCTTCGAGTACTCCACCTTCAACAATAATTTTTCCGCCTTCTTCAACTACTTTTTTCAAAGCATTTTGATAGTTCTTTACCGCATCGGTATCAATTAACGGACCCACGTGGTTGTTTTCATCCAGCGGATTCCCGATACGCAATTGACCATAGGCATCTACAATCGCATTTTTTACTTTATCGTAAATGCTTTCGTGAATAATCAACCTGCGGGTAGAGGTACAGCGTTGCCCGGCAGTTCCTACCGCACCAAATACCGCCCCGATTACCGTCATTTTTAAATCCAAATCCGGTGTCACAATAATCGCATTGTTTCCGCCTAATTCTAAAAGCGACTTACCCAATCTTGAACCTACAGCCTGTGCAACCTGTTTTCCCATTCGGGTAGAGCCTGTGGCCGAGATAAGCGGCACGCGCTCGTCTTGAGTCATCAGTTCGCCTACTTTATAATCGCCATTAATAAGGCACGAAATACCTTCCGGTAGGTTATTTTTTGCAAACACACGCGCAGCTATTTTCTGGCAGGCAACACCGGTTAAAGGTGTTTTTTCTGAAGGTTTCCAGATACACACATCACCACAAACCCAGGCCAATACCGTATTCCATGACCACACAGCAACCGGAAAATTAAATGCCGAAATAATCCCTACAATCCCAAGCGGATGGTATTGCTCATACATGCGATGCCCGGGACGCTCACTGTGCATAGTTAAACCGTGCAATTGACGCGAAAGTCCAACCGCAAAGTCACAGATATCGATCATTTCCTGTACTTCACCCAGACCTTCCTGATAGCTTTTTCCCATTTCATACGAAACCAACTTGCCCAAAGGTTCCTTTAAGCGACGCAGTTCTGCATTAAACTGGCGCACAACCTCACCACGTTGGGGAGCCGGCATAACCCGCCAGGTTTTAAACGCTTCCTGTGCAGTTTGCACCACCTGCTCATACTCTTCTGGCGTTGTTTGCGTAACGCTTGCAATGGTCGCTCCGTCAACAGGAGAAACCGACTCAAAAGTTGAGCCGCCATGCATCCACTTAGAACCGGTAGAAGTACCTGAATTTTGGGGTTCGAGTTCCAAAGCTTTCAACGCTTCGGCTATTGCAACATTGGTGAGGGTATCTGCCATTATTTTATAGTTTTCTTAGAATTATATTTTAAACCTTCCGAAGTTAATAAATTCAAAAAGGGTTTTAAAGCGTTATTTAGCATATTCGCAATAAAATACCTTGAGGTAAGCACACAAGGCATTCGTTAGAAACAATTTTAATTTCGATGCAAGCCTCGGGAGTATTAAATCCGTTTGGCGGTGCCAAAAAAAGTGCGCCGTGTAGCGCACTTTTTCTTTTCAGAATTAAAAGCTTATTCCGTAAAACGCGGATCGGCTTCCATCACCGTCCCGCAATTGTCGCAGGTACGCAACTCTTTGCTTCCGTAAAATTCTTTAAAATGCTTTAAGAAGTCTTTTTCGATATCGTTTAGAGGAAAATAAACTTCATATAATTTATGATTGCAGTTGTCGCAAAACCATAACAAACCATCTTTACCCTCCAGGTCAGCGCGTTTTCGCTCAACTACCAGACCTATCGAGCCCGGCTTACGCACCGGAGAATGCGGCACTTTTGCAGGATGCAGGTACATATCGCCCGGGCCTAATTTCATCGTGCGTTTTTTGCCATCTTCCTGTATGTGTACTTCAATCTCACCTTCGAGCTGGTAAAACAATTCTTCGGTCTCATTATAATGATAATCTTTACGGGCGTTGGGTCCGGCAACAGCCATCACGATATAATCATCGGCATCTTTGTACAGGTTTTTATTTCCTACCGGCGGCTTGAGTAATTCCCGGTTTTCTTCCACCCATTGGGTTAGATTAAAGGGTTTTGCAATTGACATACTTCTTTTGTTTACAGCTAAAATTACAATATTAATTACGGTTAAAAAATAAAGGCTTCTCGTGCAATGCTGTTTTAGAAATAAAACGATTAGAAGCATTAACCCTGCTTTTTCCGTATTTTAGAAGCTATAAAAATCAAACTATGAAGAATCATTTACTCCTTTTTCTAATCCTCGTTTTTATTGTAGCCTGCAAGCAGGAAAACACAGAGACCAAAACAGCACAAAACACACCTCAACAACAGAATTTTGCTATAATTATTCACGGCGGTGCAGGAACCATCCTAAAAGAAAATATGACTGATTCGCTAGAAGCTGCTTACAAAGCAAAGCTTAGTGAAGCCATTAAAACAGGATATGAGATTCTAAAAAATGGAGGGACCAGTCTGGAGGCGGTACAGCGCACTATAAATATTATGGAAGATTCTCCATTGTTCAATTCTGCAAAAGGAGCAGTTTTTAATCACGAGGGCGTAAACGAACTCGACGCTTCTATTATGGATGGCGCTACACTTAATGCCGGAGCCATTGCAGGAGTCACAAATATAAAAAACCCTATTAATCTGGCTTACGAGGTAATGACCAACTCAAAACATGTCTTATTAAGCGGGAAGGGAGCCGAAACGTTTGCTGCCGAAAAGGGCATCGAGCTGGTAGATCCTTCCTATTTCTTTACTCAAAACCGCTATGATGCCTTACAACGCATTCTGGAGCGTGAGAAAAATGACTCCGTAACTGCAGCTTCGGCTTTTATTGATCCCTTTATCAAAGATGAAAAGTTTGGTACGGTAGGTTGTGTTGCTCTGGACAAAAATGGAAACCTCGCTGCCGGTACTTCTACAGGCGGAATGACTAACAAGCGCTATAACCGTATTGGTGATTCACCCATTATAGGATCAGGAACCTATGCCAACAACGCCACTTGCGGCGTTTCATCAACCGGTTGGGGGGAGTATTTCATCCGCGGGCAGGTTGCTTACGACATCAGTGCTCAGATGGAATATGCCGGAAAAAGCCTGAAAGACGCAACGCATAATGTCATTCAGGAAAAACTGACCAAACTGGGCGGAACCGGTGGTATTGTTGCTTTAGATCACTACGGCAACCCATCTATGGAGTTTAATACTGAAGGAATGTATCGTGCGTATATGAATGATGAAGGTGAGCTCACGTTAGGTATTTATAAGGAAAACGAGAATTAAGCAAGTATGCAGTTATCTGAAGAAGAAAGTTATTATGCGGTAATCTTTACTTCAAAACAAACGGAGCGTCATGGCTACGCCGAAATGGCCGAACACATGGAAGAACTCGCTAAACTTCAGCCCGGTTATCTAGGCATGGATCACGCACGCAGTGAACTAGGAATCACGATTTCTTATTGGAAAAATGAAGCAGCTATTCTCAATTGGAAATCCCAAACAGACCATCTAGCAGCTCAAAACAAGGGTAAACATCAATGGTATGCTGAATACAGCGTTAGGGTTTGCAAAGTAGAACGTGAATACCATTTCACTAAATCCTGATCAGCATAAAAAAGAAAAGTCCCTTAAAGACATGAGACCTTAAAGGGACTTTCATAAAATTGATCCCCACAAACTGTGGGTAAAAGCGAAACAGCAGGCCCCCGCCTGCTGCATCTAACATAACAAAACCAACTTAAAGCTGTCTATTTTGTGATATGTTGAATATTGTAATTGGCTTGTAACCTTGCTGGGTTATGAGGGATTTTAAAAAATTGTAAATGAACTTGTAATCAATTATGATTTTAGGGGTAAATCAGAAAGGATTTGGGGTTTTTACTTTGTAATAAAGATCTGCGTAAAGAATGCAATTCCACGTTCATCTTTTACCACTGAAATACCACTATGTGTGAAATTTCCTTCAATAGCTTCTTTATGTCCTTCGCTCTTTAACCAGGCAGAAACTACTTCTGCAGCGCTACGATAGCCATATGCTACATTCTCGCTAACGCGACCTGCGCCTTTTGCTTTAAGATAGTCTGATCTTTCTAGAAAATAATCATGACTAATTTTACCCTTAGTAGCCATATACTTGGTATGCTCAGTAGCTTTAACTTTAGAATCTGAATTCGCCCGAAGCTCTGTAAGGCCTATGCTGGCACGATACACATTAACTTCTGCAAGAATTTCTTTTGCAAAAGTCTCTTCAACAGTAAGGTCTGCAGATAATTCTAAGGTTGCTTCTTCAGTTTGCATTAGCTCCTCATCTTGTGAGCAGCTGGTTAAGAATACGGCGAAAGTTAACGCCATCAAAGTGGTAGTAAAAGTTCTCATGATTTGGGGTTTATGAGTTATGTTGATACAAACATAGGTAGGATATTTCATTCCTACAACACTTAAACTGTTATTTTGTGTATTTCATCGATTTTAAAGAGTTTTTTAACATAATTACATTGAATTTTAACATATTTCAACGAACATAAAATGCATTTTGTCGTTTAAATACATTTAGACGAATTATTTAAAATTTAGCAAATTGTGTATTTCATCGATTATTTTGAAGTTTTAATGACGCTTAACGGCATTTTAAGACGATTTGTAAGACTAAAAAATTGACAAAAGAAAATTAAATGATTTTACTAGTACTTTTATAAAAATTGAAAGCGCTTGGTCTTCCCAATTTTCATCAATTAATCCTTGTTTACCTCTAAGGATTTAAAACAAAATTATCTTGGTAGTTTTAATACCTATTTAATCTTTAAAACCGTTAGATCGATGCTGTTCTTAAAATGTTGCTTTCTCTTCTAGTTCAGGAATGATAAAAAAAGTATTTTACGACATCATGCCGTTTTAATAGTGATTCATAAAATTTTAGGGTTTATGAGAAGATTTGAAGTACTTCTTAGTCTGTGTTTTTTGCTGGTTATTCAATCTTGTAATACCAGGAAACACCCTGATGCTGACAATATTTTTAAGTTTAAAGAGTATATTTCTTTCAACACTTTTGGTAATATTTCAATCACAGAACCTATACGTGTGGAACTTGCACAACAAACCACACAGTTTGAATTGTCACAAGAAATTCCTTCAGAGTATTTAATTATTAATCCAAAAACCGAAGGAACGCTTCTTATCGAAAATGGTACCACGCTGACCTTTAGACCTGAAAAGAATTTACGCCCGGATACTGAATACAGCGTAACGCTGAAGTTGAGTAGATTTTTTGAAGACGTTGATCCCGATTATAAAAATTACACCTTCGTGTTTAAGACCATTACGCCTAATTTCAAAATTACTCTGGGTAATCTGCAGTCTTATAATAAAGAATGGCAATATCTCACCGGCTCAATAGAAACAGCAGATTGGGTTCCCGCACAGCAGGTAAAACAGTTGGTAGAAGCAGAACAGGAAGGCAATAAACTTCATATAGACTGGCCTACAGAAGAATTAAAAGGAACTTACTTCAATTTTACCATTGACAGTATTCACCGTAAAGAAGAAAATTCTCAGATACGCATATCGTGGGATGGAGAACCTATTGCAAGTAGAACACAAGGTCAAAGCACACTCAATATACCCGGCCAATCTAATTTTACTGTAGTTGATGTCGTAAGTGCTTTGAGCCCCGAAACTGCCATTAGTATCAATTTTTCTGATCCTTTAGAAATGTCTCAAAATTTTGATGGACTGGTACAGCTGGATAGCTTAACGGGTTTACGCTATGAAGTGCAGGGGAATGTCTTAAACGTTTACCCAAGACAGCCGCTTTCTGGCGAACTTGATTTAACCATAAATAAAGGAATCAAGAACGCTTCGGGATACAGCTTACGACAAACCTATACACAAAGCATATCTTTTCAACAACTTAAACCCCAAGTACGCCTTATTTCTAAAGGAAATATCCTACCGGCTTCTATGAAAACACCTATTTACTTTGAAGCGGTAAACCTTTCTGCGGTAGATGTGCGTGTTATTAAAGTGTATCAAAACAATATACTTCAATACCTGCAAAGTGCCAATCTCAACAGTACAGATACCTATGATTTAAAACGGGTAGGAAGAAGAGTTGCTAAAAAAACCATACCACTTATCAAAAATAGTGTTGGGCAATCTGGCTTGTGGAAAGCGTACGCCGTTGATCTATCAGAATTGTTTAAGGCTGATCCGGGAGCTTTGTACCGTGTTGAGTTCAGCTTTGATCAAAACTACAGTCTTTACCCCTGCATTAATGAAAATGAAGAGACTTCTCTCTCAAAAGAAGAGGCTTATCTTGAAGAATCTTATGAAGAGTATTACCACACTGGTACAGATAGTGATCAAGACCAGCGTGAAGAACGCTATTGGGATAACGAATTGTATTCTTGGAGAAATAGAGTTTACAACTGGGAAGAAGAAGACAACCCGTGCCATCCGGCTTATTACAACGAAGATCGTTTTGCCCAGACTAATCTTATAGGATCTGATCTGGGACTCATCGTTAAAAAAAGTGAAAATGGCACCTATGATTTTGTCACTACAAACTTATTAAACGCAAAGCCCGAAATGGGTGTAGACATCAAACTCTACAATTACCAGCAACAACTCATTAAAAGCATCAAAACAGACCTTAACGGTCTTGCATCTTGTAAAAGCTCTAAAAACATAGCTTTTGCAATTGCCCAGCAACGCAACGATTTTGCATATGCTAAGCTTGATGACGGTAACGCATTATCGTTAAGTAACTTTGATATCAGCGGAGCCAAACTGCAAAAAGGATTAAAAGGATTTATTTATACAGAGCGAGGCGTCCATCGCCCAGGCGATACTATACACCTCAGTTTTGTTCTTAATGACTTAGCAAATCCTCTACCTAAAGAACATCCTGTAAAACTTGAAGTTACAGATGCCCGCGGAAAGCTCGTACAACGCAGTCTATTAAGCTCTACACTCACCAATCAAAATGTTACCGGCGGGAGCAGTAACGGATTTTACTATTTTCCAATTTCTACAAACACTACAGATCCTACCGGAAACTGGAATGCGACCATTACTGTAGGCGGTGTAAAATTTAGTAAGACGCTGCGGGTTGCAACGGTTAAACCTAACCGACTTAAGATAAAACTTGATTTTAATCAGGATCTTTTAAGCGCTACCACTCCTATAAATGGCACAGCACAAGCGACTTGGCTTCATGGCGCACCTGCTCGTAATCTCAAAATTGATATGACTGCTACGTTGAGCAGCACAACGGCATCATTCATAGACTTTAAAAATTATCAATTTACAGATCCGGTTAGACGCTTTAATGAAGTAGAAATACCCATTCTCAATCAAAAAACATTAGATAACTCCGGACTTATAAAGTTTTCGGAGAAAATAGACCTGAGTAAAAAAGCACCGGGAATGTTAAAAGCTACTTTTCTCACAAAAGTATTTGAAGGCGGCGGTGATTTTTCGGTTGATGTATTTTCTAAAAATCTTGCCCCTTTTACCTATTTTACGGGTATTAAGGCTCCAGAAGCTCACGAATATGACTCGTATTATACAGATGAGGATGTGACCTTTGATCTGGTTAGCGTAAATGCAGAAGGCAAACCCAGTGCAAACAGAACACTCAACGTTGAGATCTTTAAAATTGAATGGCGCTGGTGGTACAGCCGTGGCGGTGATAATTTATCGCGTTACGAGAACAGTTCGGTTTATAAGCCCGTGCAGGATTTTGAAGTAAAAACCAATAATAACGGTAAAGCTCAGGCAACTGTAAATATTCCGGAGAAAGAAGGTGGTCGTTATCTCGTGCGCATCATAGACAAAGCCTCTGGTCACGCAACCGGACTCACTACTTATTTTTACCGAAACTGGGGCAATGCACCGGCAGGAAGTTCTGAGAGTGCAAAAATGCTGATATTTAAAGCAGACAAAGAGCATTATAAAGTTGGTGATGAAGCAACAATCACTTTTCCATCTGAAGCTTCAGGCAATGCTCTCTTGAGTATTGAAAACGGCACCCAAGTGCTTTCTAAACAATGGGTAAAAACTAAAGCTAAAGAGACAACTGTGCGTATTCCTATTACTAAGGAAATGGCGCCTAATGTTTATGCGCATATCACTTTATTGCAACCCCACGCCCAAACCTTAAACGACAGACCTATCCGATTATACGGAGTAATTCCGTTGCTTGTTGAAGATCCTTCGACCCTGTTAGAACCACAACTCAAAATGCCTGAAGCACTCAAACCCGAACAGGATTTTACCATAAAAGTTAGTGAAGCTTCTCAAAAAGCAATGACCTATACTGTGGCTGTTGTAGATGAAGGCTTATTAGATCTGACCCGTTTCAACACTCCGGAAATTCATAAATCTTTTTACGTACCACAGGCGCTAGGTGTCAAAACTTTTGATATCTATGATTATGTAATAGGTGCCTATTCTGGCAGTGTAGATAATATCTATGCCATAGGTGGTGGTGATATCGCCGCTGGTGCAAAAAACCGAAAAGCCGATCGCTTTAAACCAGTGGTCAAGTTTCTAGGACCATTTCATTTAGAAGCAGGTAAAACCGCTACTCATAAATTGCATATGCCTAATTATATCGGTTCAGTGAAGACGATGATCGTGGCTGGCAATAATGAAACGGGTGCATACGGCAGTGTAGACCAAACCACAGCTGTAGAAAAACCATTAATGGTATTGGCATCGCTTCCGCGAAAATTAGCTCCTCAGGAAAAATTAACGCTTCCGGTAACGGTATTTGCGATGGATAAAAAAGTGAAACAAGTTTCTGTTCGAGTAAAAACAAGCAATTCACTAAAAGCCCTAAACGGAAGTTCTAAAACTATAAACTTCAACGAGCCAGGCGAACAAATTGTAAATTTTGAATTTGCCGTAACAGCTGCTGAAGTACCACAAAAGTTTAAGATCACAGCTTCAGGAGGTGGCGAGACTGCATCTTATTCCGTAGAAATTGATGTTGAAAATCCGAATCCAATTTCACAGAAAGCAACCTATTATACCCTTGAACCTAATGAGTCTCTCACCATTGACTATGAAAATTTTGGCATCTCCGGAAGCAATTCTGCAACGCTAGAACTATCTACCTTACCACAAATTGATTTTACAAATCGCTTGCAATACCTTATCAGTTATCCCTACGGATGCGCAGAACAAACCACATCTAGTGGTTTCCCTCAATTGTTTTTAGATTCTCTTTTTGATCTGGATAACAATCAGCAAAAAGAAGCACAAGAGAATATCAAAGCAACTATAGCGCGTCTGGGAATGTTGCAAAATCCATCGGGCGGTATAAGCTACTGGCCGGGAGAACGGGATTCTGATGCATGGTCGACATCATATGCGGGGCACTTTATGCTCGATGCTCAGAAACAGGGCTACACGCCGCCGCTAACCTTTTTATCTAACTGGCTTACTTATCAAAAAAATGCGGCAAAACAGTGGCGTAATGGTGCGACCTCATACAACAGCAGTCTCACTCAAGCTTACCGCTTATACACACTGGCTCTGGCCGGTCAGCCTGAACTTGCAGCGATGAATCGCCTGCGCGAATCTGGATATCTTAATAACGATTCTAGGTGGCGTCTGGCAGCGGCTTATGCACTTGCCGGTAAAAAGCAAGTAGCAACAGACCTTGCTGCAAAGGCTAACTTTAATTTTGATACAGATCGTGAGTTACAATATACTTATGGCTCTGTACTGCGCAACAAAGCAATGGTGTTAGAAACACTGGTTTTATTAGAAGACAAACGCCAGCAAGACTTAGCCAAATCAATTGCCAAAGATCTAACAGCATCAAGCTGGTACAGTACACAAACTACATCTTATGCATTATTAAGTCTGGCAAAAATGCTTATCGCCAATGGCGGAAAAGCAATTGCTGTTACAGCAAATACCACTTCTTTAAAAACCGAAAAAGGCTTCATAAAAATGCCTTTAAAAGTTTCTGAAAATAAGAATATAATTGAACTTAAAAACATGAATGACAATACTGTTTATGTGAGCATCATTCAGCAAGGTAAATTGCCTTTAGGAGAAGAGTTAACCGAGCAAAATAATCTTACGCTTGCTACTGAATTTTTAGACGGAAACAACAAAAAGATAGCGGTTGATCAACTCCGTCAAGCAACGACAATAAAAGCGCGTATTACGGTTACAAATCCTACCTCAAATGCTGTAGAAAATGTAGCCTTATCTCAAATATTCCCAAGTGGATGGGAGATTGTAAATACGAGCTTTACGAGTCTGGGAGGCGGTGCATCAGGGAAAGCACGATACAAAGATATTAGAGATGACCGCGTATATTTTTACTTTGATTTGAAACCCAAAACAACCCGAACCTTTGAAGTTGACCTCAACGCATCGTATCTAGGCACCTATTATTTACCGGGAACGCAAGTCGAGGCAATGTATGATCATGATTATTTTGCGCGTACAAAAGGAAAATGGATCGAAGTGCAGCAGTAAACAAATGCTCTTGAGAAAAGCTTAGAAAGCTTTAAAATGAAACAGTTTTGACTTCGGGGATAGTCTTGATGTATTTAAACCTCGATTATCGAGTAAACTTTGAAAACAACACTCAGCAATCGCATATTTCACATTATAAAGCGCTATAAATTTGTAGTAAGCGGATTCTTGATACTGGTTTTGTTTTGGTTACTGTGTTTGCCTAAACCACTTTTTAAAGATCCTACAGCTACTGTGGTTGTAAGCCAAGAAGGTAAACTTCTTGGGGCTCGCATTGCAAGTGATGGCCAGTGGCGATTTCCTGCAGTTGATAGCGTCCCAAGTCGTTTTAAAAACTGTATTCTGGAGTTTGAAGATGCTTATTTCTATAAGCATCCGGGGTTTAATCTTGTGGCGATGAGTAAAGCTTTATGGAGCAACCTTACAACAAATAACCGCCGCGGCGGAAGCACATTAACCCAACAAGTAGTGCGACTTTCACGCAAAAATCAAAAGCGCACATACTTCGAAAAAATTATAGAAACCTTTATGGCGACCCGGGTTGAAGCTGGTTACTCCAAAGAAGAAATTTTAAACCTGTATGCTTCTAATGTGCCCTTTGGCGGCAATGTAGTTGGGCTGGAGAGTGCCTGCTGGCGGTATTTTGGTATTCCTTCCAGTGAATTGAGTTGGGGACAAGCTGCAGCTTTAGCTGTTTTGCCCAATGCACCTTCACTTGTTTTTCCGGGGAAAAATGAAAGTCTTTTTAAAGCAAAACGAGATCGCTTACTTCAAAAATTAAAAAACGAGAATTATATAGACAAGACGACTTATGAGCTCGCTGTTGCTGAAGATCTTCCGGGGAAACCCAGAGAGTTACCAGATGAAGCTCCTCATTTTACTGAAAGGATGGTGCGGGAACAATCTGGCAACTATGTAAACAGCACGATTCAGTTCAATTTACAAAAGCGCATCAATCAGATCACTGCTGAAGCCTATTACCGGTTGGATCAGAATCAAATACACAACCTTGCTGTTTTGGTTCTGGATGTAAATTCCCGTAAAGTTTTGAGCTACGTAGGCAATGCTCCCACAACCGCAGAACACGCCAATTATGTAGATATCGTCACCCGAGAACGCAGTACCGGTAGTACCTTAAAACCGTTTCTTTTTGCTTCGCTGTTGAGCGCAGGCGAGTTATTACCCAACAGCCTGGTCGCTGATGTTCCTACCAGTATTAATGGCTACAGTCCACAAAATTTTGACCGAAGTTATCACGGTGCAGTCCCTGCTTCTGAAGCTTTGGCCCGATCTTTAAATGTACCGGCTGTAAACCTCTTGCGCGAATATGGTCTGAAACGTTTTTATAATAATCTGCACCAACTCAACTTTAAAAGCATTGATAAAGCTGCAGATTACTACGGCTTGTCCCTCATTTTAGGAGGGGCAGAAAGCAATCTGTGGCAATTGACCAATGCCTATGCAGGTATGGCTGCTACGCTCAATTTTTTTAACAATACTTCTAGTGAATATCCTTATCACGCTTTTGATGAACCGGTTTATTTAAAAACGGAAACAAATCGTGTAGCTTCAAAAAATCAGAATCCAGAGCTTTTTGATGCAGGAGCCATTTATCAAACCTTACAAACCTTGCGCGAGGTAAACCGGCCGGAAGGTTCAGAAAACTGGGAATTTTTTAGCGATGCGCAGCCCCTCGCCTGGAAAACCGGAACCAGTTATGGCTTTAAAGACGCTTGGGCAGTAGGAGTTACCGGCGACTATGCAATAGGTATTTGGGTAGGAAATGCAGACGGTGAAGGTCGCCCGGGTATTACAGGGATTCAAGCTGCTGCGCCCATACTTTTTGAAGTGCTTGATGTGCTTCCGGATTCAAACTGGTTTGAGATGCCCTATGACGAACTCGTAGAAGCTGAAGTTTGTCCGCAGAGCGGAAAACTTGCTGGATTGTTTTGTCCTATTTCAAAAAAGGAATGGATCCCCAAAAAAGGTACACGTACTGAAGCATGTAAATTTCATCAGCAGGTATTTCTTAATCAAGAAGGTAACCAGCGTGTAACGGCTTCTTGCTATCCGCTAGGAAAAATGCTTTCAAGATACTGGTTTAGTCTTCCCCCGGTATGGGAATATTATTATGCACCTTTGCATCCTGAATACAAACCGCTACCAGAGTTTGCTCCGGGTTGTTTCCGCGAAAGCGAAAAGTTAATGGAGTTTATTTATCCTAAACGTGGTGAAACAATTCTATTACCTAAAGATTTTGATGGCGAACAAGAAGTGGTTTTAAGAGTTGCACACCGAAACCCCGATACTAAACTTTACTGGTATCTTGACGAAGTATACATAAGCACCACGACCAACTTTCATGAACTCTCTTTAGAGCTTTCTTCTGGAATTTATAAACTCCTTGTTACAGACAGTGGCGGAAACAGTATTGAACAACAAGTAGTTATAGATAAAGCTTCTTAAAAACCTTCTCCTTGTGAGCCCTTACTAGGCCTAAGATAACGATAACTTACATTTAACAAATTTTTAAGTCTTATTGGTTCGGTAAAAACCGAACCGCTCGTAATTTTGCGCTTTCAAATACAATAAAAATGAAGTTGGAAGAGCTAAATGCCGAAAAGCAACAATTAATTGAACGCTTAGGAGTGCATATTGAGAAGAAAGACAATATTCCTCCTCTTGCAGCGCGCATTGTCTCAACCTTAATTTTAACGGGTAAAAAGGGGTGCACATTTGATGAGTTTGTAGCCAATTTACAAGCCAGTAAAAGTACCATTTCTACCCATTTAAATAATCTTCAGCATCAGAAGACCATAACCTATTATACCGTTTGTGGGGATCGCAAAAAATACTTTGTGATGAATCCAAATCACATCCTTATTCATATGGGTGAAACCCTTGATACCTGGGAAAAAGAAAAGCAACTGCATGTTGCTGTTATGAAATATAAGGAGCAAATAAATCACAATAACCCCGAAAACGAAGAGCTGCACTTTGATCTGGAATTTCATTTAGAATACCTACAATATCTAGAGCAAGCCAGTGAATCACTAAGAAAGATTCGAGAAAAACTTTCAGCAAAAAATAACAATGAATAAACCCTCAATAATGAAAAAAAGAGTTTTATCTTATTTAATTCCTGCTCTGGTAGGAGTTTTTATAACCACAACATCTTGCGGTGATTCTAAACAGGCTCAGAAAGGAGAGGAACAACAGCCTCAAGCGCTGCCGGTAATTACTATACCTCAACAAACTGTGACCGGTTATAGTTCTTATCCTGCGAGCATAGAGGGTATTGTAAACAGTGGCGTACGCGCTAAAATACAAGGCTACATCTCTAATGTACTGGTAGATGAGGGTGAAAAAGTAAGAAAAGGTCAGGTTCTTTTTAAACTAGAAACTCAGTCTCTTTCTCAAGATGCCAATGCTGCAAAAGCTAATGTAAATGCTGCACAGGTTGAAGTTAATAAACTAAGACCCCTGGTTGAGAAAAAAATCATTAGTAACGTACAGTTAGAAACGGCAAAAGCCCAATTACAACAGGCACAAAGTGCTTATGAAAGTATTGCAGCAAATATAGGTTACGGCACTGTAAGAAGTCCTGTAGATGGTTATGTAGGTGCTATACCATACCGAGAAGGAACTCTTGTAGGCCCTAGTGATTCTACCCCGTTAACAACGGTTTCAGACATAGAAAAAGTGTATGCATTTTTCTCTATGAACGAATCTGAATATCTTGACTTTATTCAGAATACTGAAGGAGCATCGCTTCAGGAAAAGGTAAATAACTTCCCCCAAGTAACTCTTGAACTGGCAAACGGAAAAGAATATGATCAAAAAGGGAAGATACAAACGGTAACCGGCCAGGTAGATCCTACTACCGGTACGGTAAGTTTCAGAGCAATTTTTGACAACCCAAATCAGCTGATCACAAATGGTAATAGTGGCACTCTTAAAATTCCTATTGTTTATAGTGATGTTGCCGTAGTGCCTCAAAATTCAACTTTTGAACAACAGGGAAAGATCATTACCTACAAAGTAAGCAGCGAGAACAAAACAGTGACTTCTGAGATCACCACAAAAGCGACTGTAGGCAACTTATACATCGTAGATTCTGGTTTACAAGCCGGTGATAAAATCATTGCAAAAGGAGCCAATAAGGTACGTGCCGGGATGACTATACAGCCTCAAGAAGTTCCTTTTGACAGTATTGCAAAACCTGTTAAACAACTATTCCAATAATCTAAGCAGCAAATCATGTTAAAAACATTTATAGAAAGACCGGTACTTTCTACTGTAATATCTATTATCATAGTTATTCTTGGAGTACTTGGACTTACAACCTTATCTGTTGAGCAATATCCTGATATTGCACCGCCAACAGTTCAGGTAACTGCAAGTTACACCGGTGCCAGTGCTGAGACCATTCTGGAAAGTGTAATCATTCCTATTGAGGAACAAATTAACGGTGTTGAAGGGATGAGCTATATCACCTCTACAGCAACCAATAATGGTACTGCTGAGATCACGGTATATTTTGATCAGGATACAGACCCTGATATTGATGCGGTAAACGTACAAAACCGGGTAGCTCTTGCGAGCCCATTACTCCCGCAAGAAGTTACACAGTCTGGTGTGGTAACCCAAAAAAGACAAACAGGAGCGTTGATGTTTATGTCTATGTATTCTAAGAATCCAGACTATGATGCGACGTTCTTAAACAATTACCTGAATATTAATATCATTCCGGCATTTAAGCGTGTAAATGGTGTGGGCGATGCAAACGTATTCTCACAACAGGATTATGCAATGCGTATCTGGTTAAAACCAGACCGTTTAAAAGCGTATAACCTAGTACCTGCAGATATTACAGCGGCATTAAACGAGCAAAGTTTAGAAGCTGCTGCGGGAACTTTGGGACAGAATAACGGAGAAACTTTTTCTTACACTATTAAATACAGTGGGCGTTATAAAGAAGAAGGACAATATGAAGATATCATCATCAAAGCTCTCGAAAACGGACAGTTTTTAAGACTGAAAGATGTTGCAGATATTCAGCTTGATGCGCAATCTTATGCGGCAAGCTCACAAACTAAAGGGTACCCTAGTGTGAGTTTTGCTATCTATCAAACTAAAGGTTCTAATGCGCAAGATATTATTGAAACCATTCAGGGTGAACTGGAAACGATTAGAAAAGATCTGCCAGAAGGTGTAGAGATCTTTGTGCCGTATAACACCAATGAATTTCTGGAAGCTTCCATAGAAAAAGTGGTTCACACCCTTATAGAAGCCTTTATTTTGGTATTTATCGTTGTGTTTATTTTCTTGCAAGATTTTAGATCCACATTAATCCCGGCGATTGCGGTTCCGGTTTCGATTATAGGTACATTTTTCTTCTTAAACTTATTTGGGTACTCTATAAACCTGCTTACGCTATTTGCACTCGTATTGGCAATTGGTATCGTGGTAGATGATGCAATTGTAGTTGTTGAGGCCGTTCACGCCAAATTAGATGAAGGCGCTAAAAGTGCATCTGGTGCTACTCTAGATGCAATGCACGAAATATCTGGAGCGATCATCTCGATCACCTTAGTTATGGCTGCGGTATTTATACCAGTAACCTTTGTACAAGGTCCTACAGGGGTTTTCTATGAACAGTTTGGTATCACACTTATTGTTGCGATTATAATTTCAGCAGTTAACGCATTGACTTTGAGTCCGGCATTGTGTGCCTTATTCTTAAAGCCGCATAATGAAGAAGACGAGCATAAGAAGAAAAGCTTTTTACAGCGTTTTTATGACAGATTCAACAGGGGTTTTAATGCCACTATTAATCACTACGGAAAGTCTTTAGGTTTCTTATACAAAAACAAATGGATCACCTTTGCGATGATCATACTTGCAGGTATGGGAATATTTTGGGCTTCAAGTACGACACGAACCGGTTTTGTACCTAATGAAGACCGTGGAGTATTATTTATTGATATGTCACTTGCACCGGGTTCTTCTTTAGATAAAACTAACGAAGTACTTACCGAACTTTATAATGACATTAAAGACATACCAGGCATTGAAGGTATCAGCACCGTTTCTGGTCGTGGTTTAATAAGTGGTCAGGGTAGTAACAACGCTTTAGGTTTTATGAAGCTTGATGACTTCTCTAAGCGTGATGCAGATTCTTTATCTGTAGATGCTATAACCGCAAAGCTCTTTGGAGTGGCTGCTCAATACCCTGAAGCGAATATTATTTTCTTTGCTCCTCCTAGTATCCCTGGGTTTAGTATTTCATCTGGAGTAGAGGTAAACTTATTAGACCGAGCTAGTGGTACATTAACAGATCTGGATCAAGCCAATCAGGAATTTATGGGTAACATTATGTCTCATCCTGAAGTGCAATACGCACAATCATCTTTCAACACAAAATATCCCCAATATCAATTGGATATTGACATTCCCCTTGCTAAACGTACAGGAGTGACCGTTAGTGATATATTCTCTGCAATGCAGGGCTATATAGGTGGGATTTATGCTGCAGATTTTTCACGTTTTGGTAAACAATACCGTGTTTACATACAGGCATATCCAGATTTCCGCGCAGATAAAGATGATATAAACTCCATGTTTATCAGAACTAAAAATGGAGATATGACACCACTTAGTGAATATGTAAGTTTTGAGCGTGTTTACGGTCCGCAGGCTGTAACCAGATTCAACCTTTTTAATTCGACTAAAGTAAACGTATCTATGAACCCGGGATACAGTTCCGGTGATGGTATTAAAATCGTTGAGCAAGAAGCCTCTAAACTTGCAAATAATTATGATGTAGCCTACTCCGGTCTGACTCGTGAAGAAGTAAGTTCTGGTAATCAAACCCTAATGATATTTATGTTGTGTGTATTGTTTGTATACTTTTTACTATCTGCACAATACGAAAGTTACTTACTACCACTGGCAGTAATCCTTTCTTTACCACTGGGTATTTTTGGAGCTTTTATCTCAACCAAATTAATGGGGCTTGAGAATAATATTTACTTCCAGATCGCACTCATAATGCTGGTAGGTCTATTAGCAAAAAATGCGATTCTTATTGTAGAATTTGCCATACAGCGGCGTAAAAATGGGGAATCTATTGTAGACGCTGCTATAGATGGAGCAAAAGCGCGTCTACGCCCAATCTTAATGACCTCGTTTGCCTTTATCCTGGGGCTTATGCCTCTTGTACTTGCTACAGGTGTAGGTGCTGCTGGAAACCGCTCAATAGGTACCGGAGCTGTTGGTGGATTATTAATAGGGACCGTACTCGGTGTGTTTGTAATCCCTATTCTCTATATCATGTTTCAATGGTTACAAGAGAAAATTTCTGGAAAACCAACTACTCAAACCGAAGAAACTCATTAATATGAAAAAGCAAACAATATTTAGATTTTTCACACTGATTGCTGTTCCCTTATTGCTGGCTTCGTGCTTTGCTGCTAAAGAATATGAGCGCCCGGAAGAAGTGATTAACGATCTCAACTACCGCACAGATATGCTGCCGCAAGACAGTACAAATGTGACGCTGATTTCTTGGAACGAACTTTTTACAGATCCTGCTCTTCAGGAATTGATTCAAGAGGGACTTCAGGAAAATATAGACATTCGTGTTGCTTTAGAACAGATCAGAGCTGCTCAGGCTTACTTTAAGCAAGGCAAGCAGGGCTATTTCCCAACCCTTAGCGGAACCGGGCAATACACACATCAGGATTTATCGTCAAACAGTCAGTTTGGAAGTCAATTCTCTAGTTTAGATGTTTTTCAGCTTAGCGGAAGTCTTTCGTGGGAGGCTGATATCTGGGGAAAAATAAGAAGTAATAAACGCGCTTATGCCGCTTCTTATTTACAAACTGTAGAAGCTCATAAAGCTGTAAAGACTGCTTTGATTGCTAATATCGCGTCCTCTTACTTTCAGCTTTTAGCTTTAGATGAACAACTTCGGGTTACCGAAGAAACCATCGAAACCAGAAGCAGTAGCCTCGAAACTACAAAAGCTTTAAAAGAAGCCGGTAATGTTACTGAAGTAGGCGTAAAGCAAACAGAAGCGCAACTGTATACGGCAAAAGCCTTACGATTAGACATCCTTAAACAAATACGCCTTTTAGAAAACAGTCTTTCTATACTTTTAGGCAAAGAGGCGGGTGCGATTGAACGCGGTAATCTTGTTGATCAGAAAATCACAACACCGCTAAAAACCGGTGTTCCTGCTGAATTGTTGAGCAACAGACCAGACGTTATGGCTTCAGAATTTAATTTACTGAATGCGTTTGAACTCACGAATGTAGCCCGAAGCAACTTTTACCCTTCGCTTACCTTAACAGCAACTGGTGGTTTTCAGAGTTTAGAATTTGACAAGCTTTTTGATTCGAGTTCTTTATTTTCAACTATTGTTGCTGGTCTGACTCAGCCTATTTTTAACGGAAGACAAATACGAACAAAATATGAAGTAGCCCAAGCAACGCAAGAACAAGCTAAACTTCAGTTTAGAAGCGCCTTGCTAACTGCAACTCAGGAAGTCTCTGATGCTTTATATTCATATGAAATTGCCACTGAAAAACTGGAAGTGAAGAAAAATGAATTTGAAGCCTATGATCTGGCAACAAACTATTCTGAAGAGCTTTTAGATAACGGTCTCGTAAACTACTTAGAAGTACTAACCGCGCGTCAAAATGCTCTTAGTTCTAGCTTAGACCTTATAGACACCCGTTTTAACCAACTGCAAGCAATCGTAGACCTCTACGAAGCTCTAGGAGGTGGATGGCAATAGCCAAAATTTTTAAAATTAATCGAGCCTTTTATCCCTAAAGGAACAGCTTAAAGCCGGAACACTTGATGTTTCGGCTTTTTGTTTTTAGCGCAATGGGAATCCCTTTGCGGCCCACCACGGGTGTAACTCAATCTCTAATCTACCTGCTTGAACCATAGGGTCTAGATTTGCCAGACTATCTGCCATCTTCAGTGTTGGCGTATTGTAAATAGTAATACCGCGTATAGTGCTATCATCTCCAAAAGGTCCTGAAATATCTGCATAGCCTAACTCATACATTTTACCTAAATGTTCTAAGTGTAGCTTCTGAAGACTGTCTGCCTCAGCTTTAGTCTGGTTGCGATTAGTACCCCTTTTGAGAAAAGCCATAAAATACTGTTGCATAATCACTGTATCTTTTGTTTTCTCATCTACGTAATTCATTGTGAGATAACCTGCTTCTTTGAGTTCAGCTTCTATATCAGAAACAAGTCTTTTATGTTGTGGTTCATCCTTACGACGAGGCACTTCTTTTGCCGGTTGTTCTTTACAAGACACTAAAAAAACCAATAGAGTAAACAGTTTAAAAATTAATTTTCTTTCCATAACGTAAATGGGTTTTTACTCAGCTGTGAGTTGTAGTACCGCACGTCCCCGGTAACTTCTTCTCCCAGCCAATCTGGTTTTATAAACTTTTCATCTGAGGTGTTCAATTCTATTTCGGCTAAAACAAGTCCATCATTTTCATCAAAAAATTCATCTACTTCATAAACATGTTCACCAGCTTCAACCTCATACCTTATTTTTGAAATCACACCGGGTTCACACAGTTTCAATAAAGCTTCGGCCTCCTCTTTATCAATTTCTTTTTCCCACTCAAAACGCGTTGTTCCAGACTCGTCAGACTTACCTTTTATGGTCAAATAGCCTATTTTTTTTTTAATGCGTATACGCACAGCGCGCTCAGGACTGCTATTGAGATAGCCTTGCTTTATTTCGCTTTGCGAAAAAGCTTCTGATTTAAAAGCTTTTGTTTTCACTAAAAATTTACGTTCTATTTCAAGCATGTTTTCCTGCGATTTTTTTGATTACATCAGATTCTATTCTGTTATCTGCATATGTGTTAAAGGAAAGATACTGCATTGCTGCTACTAAAGCTTCTGGTTTTATGCTTTGAAATTTCTTTAAAGGTCCTATCAAAAAAAAGTTGAAAACCTTAAAAACCTGTATGGCCAGCTTTTCTGTCATTCGCTTTTCTTCCCGATCTCCTGCTAATAATGCCGGCTGCAATAAATAAGTTTCCTGTAGATTTTGTTTAAGTACATCACGCTCCATCTCCCCTTTCACTTTATTGTAAAAAACACTGCTTTCTGCATTTGCACCCAGCGCAGAAATAGCAATAAATTGGGGAATATTATTTTGTTTGCATAACCGGGCAGCACTTACAGGAATGCCATAATCTATCTGTCTATAGGTTTCTTTATCACTCGTTTTAGACTGAGTCGTACCAATACAGCAGAAAACAATATCACCTTTAAATAAAGATTCATATTTCTCTAAATCAAGAACATCTACTACGTGCTCTTCTAGTTTAGGATGCGTTATATTAGATTTTCTACGATGAAAACTGATGAGTTTATCATATCTGGAATCAGCTAAAACTGATTCAGCAAGAAGATTACCAGTTAGTCCTGTAATACCTAATATAATTGCTGTTTTTCCCATTTTATTTGATTTGCTAGATAATTAAAACTGAAATGCTACAAGAATTAATTATAAAGCCAATTTACAATTTTGTGCGTTTAAAAATAGAGCCGAGCGCAAAGCCCTTTGATGTATTTTTGCAAATACTATGGAAGAAGAACCTAAATCCAGAAAGATTATTCATGTCGATATGGATGCATTTTATGCGTCTGTAGAACAGCTGGACAATCCTGAACTGAGAGGAAAACCTGTAGCCGTGGGTGGTGGTTCTGAACGTGGTGTGGTGAGCGCAGCGAGTTATGAAGCCCGTAAATTTGGTGTGCGTAGCGCGATGGCAGGAGGTTTAGCACGCAGACTCTGCCCAGAACTCATTTTTGTAAAGACTCGTTTTGACAGGTATCGGGAGATAAGTGCTCAAATCAGACAAATATTTTATGAATATACAGATCTGGTAGAACCGCTGTCTCTTGATGAAGCCTATCTGGACGTCAGTGACAATAAAAAGGGAAATCCCAGCGCGTCGCTCATTGCAAAAGAAATACGCGCTAAGATCAAAGAAAAAACAGGCCTAAATGCTTCTGCAGGGATTTCTGTAAATAAATTTATTGCAAAAGTTGCTAGCGATGTCAATAAGCCTAACGGTCAAAAAACCATTGGCCCAGAAGAAGTAATCCCATTTCTCGAAGCTCTAGATATCAGAAAATTTTATGGTGTGGGTAAAGTCACTGCCGAAAAAATGTACCAACTCGGCATATTCACAGGCAATGAACTTAAAACTAAAACACTGGAGTTTTTAGAGGAAAAATTCGGTAAAAGCGGGAAGCATTATTATAATGTGGTGCGCGGTATTCACAACAGTCCTGTAAAGCCAGACCGAATTAGAAAATCATTAGGTGCAGAGCGAACATTTAGTGAAAATATTTCTTCTGAAATCTTTATGCTAGAGCGTCTCGAGAACATTGCCGAAGAGATTGAACGCCGCTTAAAGAAGTCTAATGTTGCCGGTAAAACAGTTACTTTAAAAATTAAGTATAGCGACTTCACATTAAAAACCCGAAGCAAAACACTTTCCTATTATATCAGGTCTAAAGACGTTATTCTTGAAACTGCAAAAGAGCTGCTTTACCAAGAAAAAATGAAAAATAGTGTGCGCCTTTTGGGTATTACTTTAGCAAACCTCAACACAGAAGATAAAAAGGAACAACTCTCTGACAAGAAAGAAATTGTTGTTCAGCTAAAATTTGAGTTTTAATTAAACTACCTAACGGCAAGCTCAAGAGGTATTTATAAGTAAACCTAATATTAATTATAAAGTAAGCCTTGGAGTATTATATCCTTTGGTGGTGCCAATAAAAAAAGCCCTTTCAAGTGAAAGAGCTTTATAATTTATAAGGAAGAAATCTTAGAATTAATTCCCTTGTATTTCGCGAACGCGAAGCGTATTTACCATACCTTTTTCAGTAATTGGCATAGCTGCAAGGCTAATCACCATATCACCAATATTTAAGTATCCGCTATCACGAGCAATTCGGTTAATATCTCGTACCGTTTCATCTGTAGAAACAAACTTATCGTAATAGAATGCTTTAACACCCCAAAGTAAGTTAAGCTGACTCAAAATAATTCGGTTTGAGGTAAACACTAAAATATGAGAATTAGGCCTCCAAGCTGAAATTTGAAAAGCTGTATATCCACTATTGGTAAGTGTTGTAATCGCTTTTGCATCAATCTCATTAGCCATAAGCGCAGCGTGATAACAAATTGCTTTTGTAATGTAGCGCTTGGTGCGAATATGCGGAGGCGTGTGCGGTACTTTGATCAATTCTGAATCTTCAACTTTAGAAAGGATCGACGCCATACGCTCAATCACCTGAACCGGATATTTACCTACTGAAGTTTCACCGCTTAACATAACCGCATCTGCACCATCCATAACAGAGTTTGCAACATCATTAACTTCAGCTCGAGTTGGAGTAAGACTGTCTATCATTGTCTCCATCATCTGTGTAGCGATAATTACCGGAATACGCGCTTTTTTAGCAGCAAGTACTAATTGCTTTTGAATAAGCGGTACTTCTTCTGCTGGGATCTCAACACCAAGATCTCCGCGAGCTACCATCAGACCGTCACTATACGCAACAATCTTATCGATATTTTTTACTGCTTCTGGCTTCTCTATTTTAGAAATAATAGGAATCTTATACTCAGAATGTTCTTTTATTAAGTCTTGAAGTTGAATTAAATCTCCTTCGTGACGTACAAAAGAAAGTGCCATCCAATCTACTTTTTGGCTTATTGCAAAAATCGCATCTTCAATATCCTTTTCTGTAAGTGCCGGAAGTGAAATATTTGTGTTAGGTAGGTTAACTCCTTTTCTAGACTTTAAAGGTCCTCCTTGAATTACTACAGTTTCAACTTCGTTTTCATTATCGGTCTTTAAAACTTCAAAGATCAATTTACCATCATCAAGAAGAATACGCTCCCCTTTATTTACATCACGAGGAAAATGCTGATAATTCATATAGACACGCTCTTTTGTGCCTTCAAATTCTTCTTGAGTTGAAAATATAATTTTATCTCCGGGATTAACAACTACTTCATCTTTCATGATCCCTACTCGCAATTTAGGACCTTGTAAATCTGCTAGTATTGCTGTGTTGTATCCAAATTCTTCGCTAAGGCTTCGTATCATTTGGATACGCTCTTTTACTGCATCATAATCTGCATGCGAAAAATTGATTCGGAATACATCTACACCGGCCTTGATCATATCATGAAGTACTTCCTTCTTGCTGGTTGCAGGTCCTAGTGTAGCAACAATCTTAGTTTTCTTTGTGTTTGACATTATTCAAAAATTAAATTTTGTTTAGACTTTAGGGAGCTTACCTCTACATTGTAAGCTGTAATTATTTGTGGTATTTGGTTTAGTTGTGCTAAAAGTGCTAAGGTGGGTATTTTACCATTGTCACTTTCTATTTTAAGCAAATAATCTGCGTTTTTAACTTCGGGAACTAAGTTAAGAGTTTTGTAATGTTCTGACTCAGATTCTGTAAACAGGTCACTGTTAATTGCCCGCTTATCATACTTCAACTTGTACTTATTAGCTATCAATGTATAGCTCTGGTAGTTTTTCTGATCATCAAAACGCATTACTGTAAAGCTATACTTGTCGTTTTTTACAAAAAAATCAACGTCATCAGAACTTTTCAACCTCAGACCGGCATACTTGTTAATTAAAAATGCCATCCGATACTCTTCTAAAGAACAGTGTATTGCAATGACAGTAAAGTCAAAATCAAACACATCATCTAGTAAAAGCTTCAGAGCAGGCATAATCTTAAATAAGCGTTAAATATAATCAAACTTCAAGAGATATTCTCAGCATTTAGCTTTATCTAAATGTAAATACGACTACACTTAAATCAATTTAGTTAAAGCGGTGTACATCTATTTTATTTTGAAATACATAGTACGCCCGCTTAGCAGCTTTTTCTTCTGCCTTTTTCTTAGAAGTTGATCGTGCTTTTGCTACTTGCTTATCATCAATAGATAAACGCACCGAAAAATGACGAATTACATCCTGACCAGAATCTTCATAGGTGTTGAAATCAAAGGTCCTTTTTTCTTTTTGACACCATTCTATCAAAAGACTTTTATAGCTTATTACACGTCCTTCGAGCTTTTCGATGTCTACATAAGGATCTATCACGCGTTTATTGATAAACTTTTTAGTGTATTTATAGCCTCTGTCTTGATAAATAGCTCCTACTAAAGCTTCAAAGAGATTCCCGTGTATGTTCACTCCAAAATTCTCTTTAGGAATAGCCGACTTTACTAAATTTAGTAAACCCAAATCTCTTCCCAGTTCATTAAGATGTTCACGACTAACTACTTTAGAACGCATTTTTGTCAGGTAACCTTCATCACCCTTACCTACTTCATCAAATAAATGTGCTGCGATTACAGCACCCAGCATAGCATCTCCTAAAAACTCCAGACGCTCGTAATTAAAAGCATGTCCTCTTTTATTTTGGATTGCCATTGACCTATGTGTAAAAGCCTCCTCATAATGCTGAATAGTTTTAGGCTTAAATCCTATTATTTTCTGAATGGTGACAAAAAAATTCCCGTCCTTGTCAGAACGGGAAGTAAATATGTTGCGAATCACACTCATCTGTGATTATTCGCTATACTTTTTAAATAAGACGCAAGCATTGTGACCTCCAAAACCGAAAGTATTGCTCATTGCAACGTTAACCTCACGTTTTTGTGCTTTGTTCAAAGTAAGGTTTAAAGAACTGTCTATATTCTCATCAACAGTTGTATGATTTATAGTAGGAGGTACCAGACTGTTTTCCATAGCTAATATTGAAGCGATTGCCTCAATAGCTCCGGCAGCACCTAGTAAATGTCCCGTCATTGATTTTGTTGAATTGATATTGATATCCTTCGCATGGTCACCAAAAACTTTGGTAATTGCTTTAAGTTCGGCCACATCTCCTAGTGGAGTTGAAGTACCATGGGTGTTTATAGCATCCACCTCTTCTGGCTTAATGTTAGCGTCTCTTAAGCAATTAAGCATAACGCGCTCTACACCTATACCATCAGGGTGTGGTGCTGTCATATGATAAGCATCACTAGACATTCCTCCTCCTACAACTTCAGCATATATTTTTGCTCCACGTGATTTAGCATGCTCATACTCTTCAAGAATAAGAGCTCCTGCACCTTCACCTAAAACAAAACCATCTCGTGTAGAATCAAAGGGTCTTGAAGCTGTTTCTGGACTTTCATTACGTGTAGACAAGGCATGCATTGCATTAAAACCTCCCATACCCGCTTTAGTCACAGCAGCTTCACTACCGCCTGTTACAATAATATCACAATGTCCTAAACGTATATAATTTAAGGCATCTATCATTGCGTTAGCAGATGATGCACAAGCAGAAACCGTTGTATAATTAGGTCCCATAAAACCATGTTTGATCGAGATATTACCCGGGGCGATATCTGCAATCATCTTTGGAATAAAAAATGGGTTGAACCTTGGGGTTCCATCACCTTCAGCGAAATTAATAACCTCGTCCTGAAAGGTTTCTAAACCACCTATACCAGCTCCCCAAATAACACCTACTCTAAATTTATCAACAACATCGAGATCTATGCCCGCATCTTTAATAGCCTGATCAGAAGACACTAGCGCATACTGCGCAAAACGGTCTAATTTACGGGCTTCTTTACGGTCAAAATGATCTAATGCATTGAAATTCTTGAGCTCACAAGCGAATTTGGTTTTAAACTTTTCTGCGTCAAAATACGTAATAGGGGCACAGCCACTCTTACCTGTACTCAATCCTTCCCAATATTCTTCAATATTGTTCCCGATTGGCGTAAGCGCACCAAGACCTGTTACAACGACTCGCTTTAACTCCATAAGGTAATTTGCTTTCTTCTTACTTTGCTTCTTCTATATAGGAAATAGCTTGACCTACAGTAGCTATATTTTCTGCCTGGTCGTCTGGAATCTGAATATCAAATTCTTTTTCAAACTCCATAATAAGCTCAACTGTATCTAACGAGTCTGCTCCTAGGTCGTTTGTGAAGCTAGCTTCTGCAACAACCTCGTTCTCATCAACGCCAAGTTTATCTACGATGATGGCTTTTACTCTTGATGCAATGTCTGACATAATATTTAATTTTAAATTTTAATTAGGAGGCAAAAATAGCAAACTTTACCGTTTTACCACATTACCTGTCTAAAATGTATCGTTAATTTAAACATTTCCTTTCTAAGATTCAATGTAAAGTGCTTATTTAAACGAATAATAATCCGTTGTTTTGCACCCTCGCAACACATACTATATATGAAAAAAATCGTAATTTTTGCTTCAGGAAGCGGTACCAATGCACAACGTATCACAGAATTTTTTAAAAATAGAGATGACGCGCAAGTTGTTCAGATTTTGAGCAATAAAAACACCGCAAAAGTTTTAGATCGTGCAAATAAACTTAAAATAAGTGCCTTTAGTTTTAATCGCACAGCATTTTACGACACGACACAAGTTTTAGATCTAATTAAACAAACACAACCAGATCTTATAGTGTTAGCCGGCTTTTTGTGGTTGTTTCCTCAAAATATAATAGAAGCTTATTCTGGCAAAATAATTAATATTCACCCGGCTTTACTCCCGGATTATGGCGGCAAGGGTATGTATGGCGAGCGTGTACACAAAGCGGTTGTTGAGGCAGGGGAAAAAGAATCTGGCATCACCATACATCAAGTTACAGCCGAGTATGATAAAGGCGCTATCCTCTTTCAGGCCAAGACTCAACTTGAAGAAGGAGAAACTGCAGAAAGTCTTGCTGCAAAAATTCATGAATTAGAATACGAGCATTTTCCAAGTGTAATTGCTGAATTTTTAAAGAAACAATAACCCATATAGATGATTTCCGCCTGCGCGGAACTAAAAAAAGTTTTTCATGGCTAAAAAGGAAAAATTCTATGTAGTCTGGCAGGGTAAAAAACCCGGCATTTATACTTCGTGGAAAGACTGCAAAGCGATGATTGACGGTTTTGCAGGAGCACAATATAAATCGTTTCTTTCATTTGCTGAAGCCAAAACAGCCTATAATAAAGACTTTAAAGACGTAAAAGGAAATTCTAAAAAAAAGAAAGTCCTTTCTCCTGAAGAAAAACGTAAATATGGAGAACCTAATCTTTATTCTATAGCGGTTGATGCCGCAAGTTCTGGCAATCCTGGCATTATGGAATATCGTGGCGTTGATACTCAAACTACTAAACAGCTTTTTCATCAAGGTCCTTTTAAACAAGGCACCAATAATATAGGAGAGTTCTTAGCGCTTGTACACGGCTTGGCTTTTCTTAAGAAGAATAATAGTGATCGCATCATTTATTCTGACTCTCGTATTGCTATTGGTTGGGTCAAAAAAAAGAAGTGCAACACTAAACTTAAAGAGAATTCTAAGAATAAAGACGTCTATGAATTAGTAAGGCGCGCAGAAAATTGGTTAAAAACCAATACGTATAAAACGGTAATTGTAAAATGGGAAACTAAAGCTTGGGGCGAGATTCCTGCAGATTTCGGTAGAAAATAATTCGTTTCTAAAAGAAATCTAATGTTTTTAGCTTATCTATTAATAGAATTATAACTAACGGATTTTCTACTCAATTTTCAAAATGCGCTGTACAAGTAAGTTTAGAAACAGTCTTACGACCATTGTTTAAAATTGCGTTATCAAAACTGTATATTTGCTTAAAATTTTTGAATGCAAAAACTGGTAATTGTAGGCACTTGTGCCTTTGATGAAATTGAATCTCCTTTTGGTAAAACAGGAAAAATTTTAGGTGGCGCCGGTACCTTTATAGGTCTTGCCGCTTCAAATTTTGACGTCGATCAGGCAATAGTATCTGTTGTAGGATCAGATTTTCCGCAAGAATACATAGACTTACTCAAAAATAAAGGCATAAACATGCAAGGCCTTGAGGTAGTTGAAGATGGTAAAACTTTTTTCTGGAAAGGACGTTATCACAACGACCTTAATTCACGAGATACTTTAATCACAGAGTTAAATACATTAGCAGACTTTAACCCTGTAGTTCCTGAAGATTATAAGGGTGCAGAAATTGTGATGCTGGGCAATTTGCATCCGCTGGTACAACTTTCTGTGCTAGACCAGATGAATAAAAAGCCGAAGCTTGCTATTCTGGACACCATGAATTTCTGGATGGACAGTGCTCTTGAAGATCTTAAAAAAGTTATAGCGCGAGTAGATGTTATTACTATAAATGACGAAGAAGCACGCCAGTTGAGTGGAGAGTACTCTCTAGTAGTTGCCGCAAAGAAAATTTCTGAGATGGGACCACGCTTTGTGGTTATCAAAAAAGGAGAGCACGGCGCATTATTATTTGAAGATAATGATATCTTCTTTGCTCCTGCGCTTCCGCTTGAAGAAGTTTTTGACCCTACTGGAGCCGGTGATACATTTGCCGGTGGTTTTGCAGGCTATTTGGCAAGCAGTGGTGATATTTCCTTTGAAAATATGAAAAGGGCAATCATATATGGCTCTAATCTAGCTTCCTTTTGCGTAGAAAAATTTGGAACCGAGCGTATGCATAATTTAAAACCCGACGAAATAGAAAAGCGTTTGCTGAAATTTAAAGCCTTAACGCAATTTAATTTAGACCTATAAAACAACGCGCGCCCTCTTCTTAACCGAAGGGGGCGCAAACATTAGAACAAGCTATGAGTGATGCAATTAAGCATGAATGTGGAATTTCAGTAATACGCCTTTTGAAACCTCTGGAGTATTATAAAGAAAAATACGGCAGTGCATTTTATGGTGTAAACAAAATGTATTTAATGATGGAAAAGCAGCATAATCGTGGTCAGGATGGTGCAGGTTTTGCCAGTATTAAATTAGATATGGCTCCGGGTGAGCGCTACATAAGTAGGCAACGGTCTATTGCGCAGCAACCTATACAAGACATTTTTGCACAAATAAATTCTCGTATCAACCAGACCTTACTGGAGCACCCGGAATATGCAGATGATGTGGCTTTACAAAAAAAATACGTGCCTTATATAGGTGAGTTGCTCTTAGGTCACGTGCGCTATGGTACATTTGGAAAAAATAGTGTTGAGAGTGTTCACCCGTTTTTAAGACAAAACAACTGGATGCACCGTAACCTTATTGTTGCAGGTAACTTCAACATGACCAACGTGTTTAAGCTTTTTGATAAGCTTGTAGAGCTTGGTCAGCACCCCAAGGAAAAAGCAGATACCATCACGGTGATGGAAAAAATAGGTCACTTTTTAGATGATGCAGTTGCTAAGGTTTATAAGAAATTAAAAAAGGAAGGCTTTTCTAAATTTGAAGCTTCTCCACAAATTGCAGAACGTCTTAACATTGCAAAAATCCTAAAGAAAGCTTCTAGAGACTGGGACGGCGGTTATGCTATGGCCGGCTTATTAGGTCACGGAGATTCTTTTGTTTTACGTGACCCTTCAGGGATAAGACCCGCTTATTATTATAAAGATGATGAGGTTGTAGTTATTGCGAGCGAACGCCCTGTTATTCAAACCGTTTTTAATGCAAATTTTGAAGATGTTCATGAGCTAGACCCGGGTCACGCAATGATCATTAAAAAAAGTGGTGCAACTTCAATCGAAAAAATTCAGGAACCTTTAGAGCGCAAAGCATGTTCTTTTGAGCGCATTTATTTCTCAAGAGGAAGCGATGCCGAAATTTATCAGGAGCGTAAAGAACTGGGGCGCTTATTAATGCCTGAAGTTTTAAAGCATATTCAGCATGATACGCAGAACACTGTTTTCAGTTACATTCCTAATACGGCCGAAACTTCTTTTTACGGTATGGTTGAAGCTGCACAGGCAGAACTAGATAAGCAAAAAGCAGATGAAATTTTAGAACGTAGAAACGAACTTGACAAAGAAGGCCTTAAAGAGATTCTTTCAAAAAAATTACGCACTGAAAAGATAGCTATTAAAGATGTAAAACTACGCACCTTTATTACCGAAGACAGCAGTAGAGATGATCTTGTAGCTCACGTTTATGACGTTACCTATGGTGTTGTAAAAGAATCTGACAATTTGGTGATAATAGATGATAGTATCGTACGGGGTACAACACTTAAGAAAAGTATCATAAAAATGTTATCTCGATTAAATCCTAAGAAGATTGTTGTTGTTTCTTCTGCACCGCAAATTCGCTATCCTGACTGCTACGGAATAGATATGGCTAAACTTCAGGACTTCATTGCATTTAGAGCGGCTATAGACCTCTTAAAAGAGCAAAATAAAGAAGACATCATAGATCAGGTTTATCAAAAGTGTTTAAGTCAGGTAGATTTTGAAGATACAGAAGTTGTTAATTATGTAAAAGAAATCTACGAACCATTTACCGACGAAGAAGTTTCAGATAAAATTGCAGAACTTCTTAAAGATGAAACCACTAAACCAGAAGTAAGTGTTATTTATCAAAAAGTGGCTGATCTACACAAAGCATGTCCTAAAAACTTAGGGGACTGGTACTTTACAGGTGACTACCCTACCGCAGGTGGAAATCGCGTCGTAAACCGTGCTTTTATCAATTATGTAGAGGGAAATTTGAAAAGAGCGTATTAAAACAACTGTTTAACTAATAATTAAGCACTTAATCTAAAAGATTTGGTTCTATCCTACAACATATAATACTTTAGTGACTGCCATAACATAAGTAGGTTAAGTTCATGGTAGATTTGGGGCAAAAAAGGTGGATTTATTCCACCTTTTTTATTGCCCAAAATTTAAGGGGTGGCGAGTATGCCCGGTGCTTGATATCAAAATAGACTTAATTACAAACTCATTTTCTATTAAAAACATATCTGCTGCTGCGAGCCGTTTCAGTCTTCCGCTTTTTTCCACCTTTTTTATTTGAACCAAATTGGGGTGGCGAGCTTATTTTGCGTTTTTCTATCAACTGCAATTACGATCTAAGAGCAACGCTAAATCAAATCCACAAAAATTAGCGCGAGCCGTTTCAGCCTTCTACTTATTCCACCTTTTTTATTGCCCAAAATTTAAGGGGTGGCGAGTATGCACGGTGCTTGATATCAAAATAGACTCAATTACAAACTCATTTTCTATTAAAAACATATCTGCTGCTGCGAGCCGTTTCAGCCTTCCGCTTTTTTCCACTTTTTTTTATTTGCATAAATTCGAACTTAAAAGCTAATTACTGTTGAATACGCTCGCTCAGAATCTTTAAGAGGACGTTACTATAGAGAACACGGTATTTTATTGGGCAAGAAACTATTTCAGTTCTATCAAAAGCATCCTAATAAACATTCTTCTCCAACCCTTCCTTATATGGAATGAAGTTACCTTTTCTAATAATTCCCATAATCTAAATGTTATGAATTCTCTGAGAACTTCAAATCAACTAGTATCCCTAGATTTCAAAACACCTATTCAATAAATTTTCATTTAAAAAATATGCTTTTTTAAAAAAAGGGCATAAAAAAGCCCGGTAAAACCGGGCTTTAATTACTATAAAAAAGTTTTTATTATTTGTTCTGAGCATATCTGCTAGAAACTTCTTGCCAGTTGATTACATTAAAAAATGCATCAATATATTCCGGACGCTTGTTCTGATACTTTAAGTAATAAGCATGTTCCCATACATCAATACCTAAAATTGGAGTTCCACCACAGCCTACTTCCGGCATAAGTGGATTATCTTGGTTAGGAGTAGAACAAACTTCTACTTTTCCACCTTCGTGAACACATAACCATGCCCATCCAGAACCAAACTGAGTTCCTGCAGCACTACTAAATTTATCTTTAAACGCGTCAAAAGATCCAAACGCAGCGTTAATAGCTTCTGCTAATTCACCAGTTGGCTCACCACCACCGTCAGGAGACATGACCTCCCAGAACAAACTGTGATTGTAAAAACCTCCACCATTGTTACGAACAGCTTTGTTAGACATATCAAGATTAATCAATATATTCTCAATAGTCTTTCCTTCTAAATCTGTTCCTTCAATAGCAGCATTTAATTTACTGGTATAACCTGCGTGATGCTTATCATGGTGAATTTCCATGGTTTGAGCATCAATATTTGGTTCTAGTGCGTCTTTCGCGTATTTTAATTTCGGGAGTTGAAATGACATTTTTATTTAATTTTTTTCGTTAATAGAATAGTTGATAGTCAAAGATAGTGATTCATAAGCCTTATTTAAAAGATGCTGTGTTATAATACTCTTAAGGTTTAACCTCTTAGCAATTAATTCTAAAATAAAAGCATATCTCTACAATTGGCTTGCGAGCTTCCACACGGTAATTTATTATCTTGAACCCATGCAAAATCATCCTTCAATTTCTATTTATAACGCTTCTGCAGGTGCGGGTAAAACCTTCGCTCTTGTAAAGAATTATCTCAGCATCTTATTTAAAAGTAACAACGAATTCAAATACCGTCGTATTCTCGCCATAACTTTTACAAACAAAGCTGTGGCAGAGATGAAAATGCGCATTGTAAAAAACCTTCAGGAATTTTCAAATGAAGCTATTTTTGAAAATCCAAGTCCAATGCTTCTCACAATCGAGGAAGAAACTGAACTGAGCCGAGAAGAAATTCATGAAAAATCAAAACGCCTACTGAAAAATATTGTTCAGGATTTTGCCTCTTTTGATGTGGTTACCATAGATAATTTTACACATCGCATCATTCGCACCTTTGCTTATGACCTTAAAATTCCTCAAAACTTTGAAGTTGAGCTCAACACTCAGGATGTTTTAGAGCAAGCCGTAGACAACTTGATTGATAAGGCGGGGAGAGATCCGCTTATCACACAAGTTCTACTAGATTATGCATTTGAAAAAATTGATGACGATAAAAGCTGGGATATTTCACTTGATTTCTATGAGATAAGCAGACTGCTACTTAGTGAAAATGATCGCAAATTTTTAAAGAGAATAAACAACAAGTCTTTAAAAGAATTTGCAGAACTTAAAAAGTATTTAAAAGCTTCTAATAAAAAACTTGAAGTTCAGATTAAAGAATCAGCAAAATCCTTATTAGAATTTTTCAGTACAAATGGTCTTGAAGAAGCGCACTTTAAAGGAAAATATCTTCCAAAGACAGTCTTCAAATTTTCAGAAGGAAATTTTGCATTAAATACTTCTTCTGCTTGGGTGATTAAATTGGGTGAAGAACCTATGTACACCAAAACCCAGAAAGATATCATTAAGCAAACTTTAGATCAGATCGCTCCAGAAATTACAACCAAATTCAACACTATAAGATCTGACATTTTTCAGTTGAAATTTCAGGAGGAACTTTACAAAAAACTGACACCCCTTTCTGTTTTACAAGCTATACAAAAAGAAGTTGATGCGCTTAAATCTGAAAATAACTTAGTTTTAATTTCAGACTTTAATGAACTTATTCATAAAAACATTGCTAACCAGCCAACACCATTTATATATGAACGTTTAGGCGAGCGCTATGAAAACTACTTTATTGATGAGTTTCAGGATACTTCTGTCTTGCAATGGAATAATCTAGTACCACTAATAGATAACGCCGTAAGCACCAATCAGCCTGAAAGTCTGGCAAACAGCTTAATGCTTGTAGGCGACCCCAAACAAGCCATATACAGATGGCGCGGCGGAGAAGCAGGTCAGTTCATTAGCTTATCAAAAGATGAAGTTAATCCGTTTCAAAACAGAGATAAAAAAACCATTGATCTTCCTTTTAATTACAGAAGTTATGATCAAATCATACATTTTAATAATTCCTTTTTTACTGAAATAGCATCTGTTTTTGCCTACGACGAGTATAAAAATATCTATACTTCTGGAAATGCTCAAAAGGAAAACTCCAGAACAGGAGGTTATGTTTCCATTTCATTTGTAGACGCCGATACAAATACAGATGCTGAACCGCTATACCTAGATGAAGTTGTAAAGTCCATTAAATCTTGCCAAGAAAATGGTTTTAAACTTCACGAGCTCTGCATTCTCGTGAGAAGAAATGCCGAAGGAGTTGCTATCGCGCAACGTCTTCAGGAAGAGAAAATACCAGTTATATCTAGTGAAAGTTTGCTTCTTAAACAGTCTCCTCAAGTTCAATTTATAATCAATTTATTGCACTTTACATTAGAACCAGATTCTAATGCCATCAACATCAAGTTGCTTGAATATTTGGCGAAATTCCATTTAAAAATTGAAGACAAGCATGAGTTTTATAAATATTACTTATCGTATTCCGGAGAAACTTTATTCAACACTATTTTTGAAGATTCTGATGATTTTGATTTTAATTTATGCTCTTCCTTACCCATTTATGAAGCTGTAGAATATATAATAAGAAGCTTTAACCTGAATCTGGAAGGCGGGTCTTATCTACAGTTTTTCTTAGATGCTATTTATGATTTCTCTCAAAAAAATTACGGTGGTATTCCCGAATTCATAATATGGTGGGATCGCAAAAAAGATAAATTGAGCATCAGCACACCACCTGCTTCAGAAGCTATACAGATCATGACTATTCACAAAGCCAAAGGACTGGAGTTTCGGGTGGTTATTTACCCTTTTGCACATACTGACCTCCATCCTACTAAATCTGATTCTTATAATTGGTATTTACCGGAAGAAAATGAATTCTTAGGATTTGAAGCATTGTTGTTGGGACAAAAAAGTGAACTACTAGATTACAATGAGCAGACCTCTGTTCTGTATCACCAAAAAAGAATTCAACAACAACTCGATAATATAAATGTATTATATGTAGCACTCACGAGAAGTGTTGAGCAATTGTACATAATTAGTAAAAGCAGCAAACTCAGAGGTGAACCGAAAAATTTTTCTGACCTATTGAGACTTTATTTAGAAAATCAAAATTTATTCAATACTGATCAAAACAAGTATTACTTTGGCAATCAACAGCGTATCTCTCACACTAAAGCGTTAGCAAACAATTCAAATGAATTGAAACTTATAAGCACCGCTAAAGAATCTCATGATTTAATATTAGTCACACAGGCAGAAGCACTATGGGATACCGCACGACTAGAAGCCATAAGTTTTGGAAATATCGTCCACGAATTGATGGCTGAAATCAAAACCGAAAAGCATATAGATTCTGCGCTAAAAAAGGCTATAACTAAAGGAATGATTACAACAAAGCAATTAGAACCGTTAGAGACCAAACTCAGAGAATTAATTGTTGCATTGCAGGAACACGGTTTTTTTAATCCTCAACATCAAATTCTTAATGAACGAGCAATTCTTACTTCCGGGAAGATGCTCAGACCAGATCGAGTGGAAATTGATCCCACAAATAAACTATGGCTTTTAGATTATAAGACCGGAGAGCCTCATCAAAACCACAAAAACCAGATAACAAAATATGAAAATGTATTACTAAAAATGAATTATCAAGTAGTGAAAAAAGTCATAATCTACCTGAATGCTAAAAAACCAATACAGGTTCTTTAACATTTTATATACAATCTTAAATCTTAAAATATTCATAATCAGTCATATTCACGACTCTATTTAAAATGCTAATTATAAGGAGGTAAAGTACATTTTTTATTAACTCAAAGCATATTTATACTGTCTAACAGAGACTTACAGTAATTATAATTCTTAGTAAAGGTTTAATAAAACTTTATCACTTGTGGTTTTGCAGGTATATTTTAACAAACTACTTTTACCTCAATAATTTAACAAACCATTTAATTATGATTAGAAGTACTAGTTTATTACTGGTGTTGTTT
>Ga0207888_100078_pt1 | contig 76489 bp, 65 predicted proteins | sample LinPmetageLP43_FD_184055 | JGI IMG/M metagenome (GOLD analysis project Ga0207888, IMG submission 184055) | Marine viral communities from the Pacific Ocean - LP-43 (SPAdes) | ecosystem: Environmental > Aquatic > Marine > Oceanic | place: Pacific Ocean | collected 2010-08-27
AGATCTTTTAATTACGCAATTTACGCGACTATTTTCAACAATTTTGAGCAATATAGCTATGACTTAGAAGAGCTTTTTGAGGTTGCAGAAGTGCTTTACAGTCATATTGTAGGGGTGTTTTTAAAAACCTACATCAATGAAGTGCAAACAGCCAATTTAAATATTGGTTACATTAAAGAAATTGAATTTTTATTACAATATTGCCTGTTAGAGAAAGCTATATACGAGTTGGGTTATGAGTTAAATGCTCGACCACGCTGGGCTATAATTCCATTAAAAGGAATCTCTAATATTCTTAACCAACAACACTATGAGTAACGTACACGTTTACAGTTTATTTTCAGAATTTGACATCTCGCTATTTAAGGCCGGTAAGCATTTCAGACTCTATGAAAAATTGGGTTCACACCCTATGACCGTTAACGGTGAAAAGGGAACTTATTTTGCGGTCTGGGCGCCCAGTGCAAAATCTGTTTCTGTTGTGGGAGACTTTAATTTTTGGATAGAAGGAGACCATAAGTTGAATGTACGTTGGGACGGCAGCGGTATTTGGGAAGGTTTTATTCCGGGTGTTGAGCCAGGCACAATCTATAAGTATAAGATTCAGTCTAATAATAATGATATTAAGACCGAAAAAGCCGACCCGTTTGCAAGACGGGCAGAACATCCACCTAAAACAGCTTCAGTAGTTTATGATGCAAATTATAAATGGAAGGATAAAAAATGGATGACTAACCGGGCAAAATATAATTCGCTAGACACCCCATTTTCAGTATATGAAGTGCATTTGAGTTCTTGGCGCAAGACAGGTGAAGAGAATCGGAGTCTGAGCTATACCGAGATGGCTGATGAACTGGTGGCTTACGTAAAGAAAATGGAGTTCACGCACGTGGAATTTATGCCAATAATGGAATACCCTTACGATCCGAGTTGGGGATATCAGTTAACAGGATATTTTGCACCTACTTCTAGATTTGGTTATCCCGAAGAATTCATGTTATTGGTAGATAAATTTCATCAAGCAGGTATTGGGGTGATTCTTGACTGGGTTCCTTCGCATTTTCCTGAAGATGCTCATGGCTTGGGTAATTTTGATGGCTCACACTTATATGAGCATCCAGATCCGCGAAAAGGGTGGCATCCAGATTGGAAATCTTTGATCTTTAATTATGGTCGTAATGAAGTGCGGGCATTTTTAATCAGTAACGCATTATTCTGGTTAGATCAATATCATATTGATGGTTTACGCGTAGACGCAGTTGCATCTATGTTGTATCTTGATTATTCTCGTGAAGACGGGGAGTGGGAGCCTAATGAATTTGGCGGAAGAGAAAATCTAGATGCGATTTCGTTCTTAGAAGAATTGAACATGACGGTTTATAAAAACTTTCCTGATGTTCAAACCATCGCAGAAGAATCTACAAGTTATACAGGGGTTTCAAAACCAGTATTTCTAGGAGGATTAGGTTTTGGTATGAAATGGATGATGGGGTGGATGCACGATACACTTGAGTATTTTAAAAAAGAACCGGTTTATCGAAAGTTTCATCAGAACGATATAACCTTCAGTTTGACTTATGCATTCTCAGAAAACTTTATGTTGCCCTTATCCCACGATGAGGTAGTATATGGTAAGAAATCTTTATTTGATCGTATGCCGGGAACTGAATGGGAGCGTTTTGCAAACTTACGCTTGATGTTTGGTTATATGTTCACACATCCCGGGACTAAACTGATTTTTCAGGGAGGTGAATTTGCTCAAAGTTCAGAATGGAATTTTCAGGAAAGTTTAGATTGGCATTTGCTTGAATATGATTTTCATATCGGCTTACAGCAATGTGTTATTGATCTTAATAAATTATACAAGACACATCCTGCTTTATTTGAAAAACAATTCAGTCAGGAAGGTTTTGAGTGGATCGAGTGGGCAGATGGCGAGAACAGTGTGCTTACATATATTAGAAAAGGGTATAAGTCTAAAGAAGCTGTATTAGTAGTTTGTAATTATACTCCCGTTCCTCGAGAAAATTACAGGGTGGGAGCACCGGCAGAATTATATAAAGCAGGAGGCAAACTCCGAGAGGTCTTTAATAGTAACGCTAAAAAATATGGCGGTAGCGGTGATTATATTGCAGAAAGTGTTGCTGTAGAAGCTGTACCGTGGAATAATAGAGAAAACTCTATAAAAATAGATTTAGCACCACTTGCAGTAATGGTTTTTGCACTTTAACTATATTGAGCTGATTGCAACGTTGTAGTTAATATCTTTTACTTTAGTAAACTAGATTCCCCGTAGAAACCCTTAATTTAGTAATCCCAACACGTTATAAAGACTACTTATGATTATTAATACGGAGTTAGAACAAAAGGGTAATCAGTTTCCCAATGCCGTTGTAAACGTCCGGCAAGAAGTAGATACACTATATTTTACCACTGAAAATAATATCATACTAGAATTAACGGTTTTACGCGACAGCGTGATTCGGTTTAGATATGGTACGCGTGGTATACTAGAAGATGATTTTTCATATGCAATAGATCCTGAGAGTCACATAGGCTACAACCATCTGGAGCTTACGGAGAATAAAAATTTCCACATAATTACCACAGCTAAACTTATCATTAAGGTCGAAAAGATAAGTCTGCAGACTAAAATTCTTGATATTGAAGGAAATCTGATCAATGAAGATGAGATAGGTTTTCATTATGAAGAAAGTTTTCCTTTAGGTGGAAATATAGTCAAAATGAGTAAACGCTCACATCCGGGAGAAGCCTTCTACGGTCTGGGTGATAAGCCGGTTCATCTCAATTTAAGAGGGAAAAAGGTTTCTAACTGGGCTACAGATTCGTATGCGTTTGGTAAAGACACAGACCCGATCTATAAAACGGTTCCTTTTTATATCGGTTTAAAAGAGAAGCGAGCTTACGGAATTTTCTTTGACAATACCTTCAAGTCTAATTTTGATTTTTGTCACGAGCGATTAGATGTAACCAGTTTCTGGGCGTCCGGAGGTGAAATGAATTATTATTTTCTCTACGGTCCCGGGATGAACGAAGTAGTAGAAAATTACACGCATCTTACCGGTAAACCAGAATTACCTCCACTGTGGACTCTCGGCTTTCAGCAGTGTAAATGGAGTTATTATCCTGAAAGTACTATAAAAGGAATTGCTCGAAAATTTAGAGATCTTAAAATTCCTTGTGATGGCATCTATCTGGATATAGATTATATGGAAGGTTTCAGGTGTTTTACCTGGAACAAAGAATATTTTCCTGATCCAAAGCGTATGGTGCAGGAGTTGCTTGATGATGGTTTTAAAACCATAGTTATTATAGATCCGGGAATTAAAATCGATCCGGATTATTGGGTTTATAAAGAGGCTTTAGAAAATGATTATTTCTGTAAACGTGCAGACGGTCCTTATATGATAGGTAAAGTATGGCCGGGTGAATGTGCCTTTCCAGATTATACTAATCCTGAAGTCCGAGAATGGTGGGCCGGCTTGTTTAAAGAATTAGTAGGTGAAATAGGAGTGCGCGGAGTTTGGAATGATATGAACGAGCCTGCAGTAATGGAGGTTCCCGGGAAAACATTTCCTGATGATGTGCGACACGATTATGATGGTCATCCGTGTAGTCACCGTAAAGCCCACAACGTCTATGGTACACAGATGGCACGAGCTACTTATGAAGGGGTAAAAAAGTTTGTTTACCCAAAAAGGCCTTTGGTCATTACACGTTCAGCATATAGTGGTGCGCAGCGCTATACTTCGTCGTGGACGGGTGATAATGTTGCAACTTGGGAGCATTTATGGATTGCTAATAACCAAGTGCAGCGTATGTGTCTGTCTGGTATGTCTTTTACCGGTACAGACATTGGCGGTTTTGCAGAACAACCTACTGGTGAATTGTTTGTGAGATGGATTCAGCTTGGAGTTTTTCACCCGTTTTGCAGAGTGCATTCTAGTGGGCATCATGGGGATCAGGAGCCTTGGTCTTTTGATGATGAGGTTACAAATATCACGCGTAAGTTCATCGAAATGCGTTACACGCTTTTACCGTATTTATACACGATGTTTTACGAGTACGCCACAGATGGCGTACCTATGCTAAAACCTTTAGTGTATTACGATCAGGATGATGTGCATACCCATTACCGCACAGACGAATTCATTTTTGGAAACAATATCTTAGTTTGTCCTATCTTAGAGCCTAATTCTAAAGGGCGTAGAATGTATTTGGCACGTGGGAACTGGTATGATTACTGGACTAATGAAGTCCTTGAGGGTGGTCGCGAACTTTGGGTAGATGCAGATTTTGATACCATCCCGATGTTTGTAAAAGCAGGTTCAATTATACCAAGATACCCTGTTCAACAATTTGTAGGGGAGAAGGTTATTGGAGAGTTAAAACTCGATGTTTATTTCGCCGAAGAAACGATGAAATCTCAGGTTTATGAGGATGCGAATGATGGTTATGATTATAAGAAAGGGCGGTATAGTTTACGGAGTTTTAAATTGACCGGTAAGAAAAATGACTTGACGATACAGCAACACAAGTCTGGGACTTATGAGACTGAATACGATATTATAAAACTTAACCTGATAGGTTTGCCCTTTGTTATCAAAAATATTAAAGTAGATAATGTTACCTATGATTTAAACAATCTGGATAAAAAGGATAAGTATCTTAAATTACCTAAGGGCTTTTCAGTTGTTCATTTAATAGGATAATTTTCACAAGTTGTACTAAAATTTAGCTAAATGTTAAAATGCAAGAGGTTATAATTTGTAATTTCAACTCGCTAATCTTTAATAAACTAAAATGAAATTAAAACAAATACTCGTCGCATGTATGACTATAGTGCTGGTTGTAAGCTGTAAAACCAGTCCATTCACAGGTAAAAAGACGCTTAACGCCTATAGTAATGAGAAGATATTCCCAATGGCTTTTCAGCAATACAATCAGTTTTTATCTGAAAATAATGTTGTAAGAGGAACAGCTGAAGCCGCAATGGTTCAGCGTGTAGGAAATAATATAGCAAAAGCTGCAGAACGTTATATGACAGCTTTAGGTTACCCAAATTATCTTGACGATTACCGCTGGGAGTATAGCTTAGTAAAAGATGACGCTGTAAACGCTTTTTGTATGCCGGGAGGTAAAATCGTAGTATATACCGGGATATTACCTATAGCTCAGGACGAGACGGGTCTGGCGATGATTTTAGGTCATGAGTTGGCTCACGCATTAGCGAATCACGGAGCCCAACGTATGACTGCACAGCAAGGTCAGGCTATTGTAGGAGCAGCGGGCGGTATTGCGCTTGGCGATTCTAGAGCAGGGCAATTGTTCAATCAATACTATGGTACAGCAAGCACTGTAGGTGCTATTTTGCCATTTAGTAGAAGCCACGAAAGCCAGGCTGATGAGATAGGAACTATTATTGCGGCAATTGCCGGATATGATCCTTATGAGGCTCCTAAACTTTGGGAACGCATGAAGGCTCAGGGAGGTTCAGGTACTTCAGAAATTTTAAGCACTCACCCATCTCCAGATACACGTATACAAGCTTTAAATCAAATTGCACCGCGTGCAGTTGCTGAAGCTAAAAAATTTGGAGTTACTTCTTTTAAGTAGGATAACGCAAAAATAAAAAGTAAAAGCCGCTCTATTGGAGCGGCTTTCTTATTTTAGCCGATTCAACTAGTTATTTTTTCTATGGAAGCTTTACCAAAAGGGAGTAAGAAACTTTTAAACGCCTGGGCCTTTTATGACTGGGCTAATTCAGTTTATAGTCTGGTTATTGCGTCTGCTGTATTTCCTATTTTTTATGGAGCGCTAACGCTAGTAAAAGATGAGAACGGAAAGATCTTAGATGACACTGTAAACTTTTTTGGCTTTGACTTCAATAATGATACACTCATAAGTTATGTGACCGCTGCAGCATTTTTAGTAGTTTCTTTTTTGAGTCCTTTTTTAAGCGGGATTGCTGATTATGTTGGGAATAAGAAAACCTTTATGAAGTTCTTCTGCTATTTGGGAGCAATTTCCTGCATAGGGTTATTTTGGTTTAATATGGAGAATCTCTGGTTCGGACTCTTATGCTATTTTCTAGCATTGATCGGGTTTTGGGCTAGTCTGGTTTTTTACAACTCGTATTTGCCGGATATCGCTTTTCCTGACCAACAAGATAAAATAAGTGCCAAAGGTTATTCTCTAGGTTATGTGGGAAGTGTGATTTTACTCCTTGTTTGCCTGGCAATGATCTTGATGTATGAAACTTTTGGTTTTGAAGATGAAGGTCTGCCCACACGATTATCATTTGTATTAACTGGTTTATGGTGGATAGGCTTCAGCCAATATACCTATCACTATCTTCCGAAGGGAAACAAGAAAGAAAAGCTTACCAAAAATGTAATGTTTAACGGTTTTAAAGAGCTGCGCAAAATCTGGAAAAAGCTGAAAGAAGATAAACCGATGCGTACGTATCTCACTGCTTTTTTTGTGTACAGTATGGCGGTACAAACCATAATGCTTGTTGCAACCTATTTTGGTATTGAAGAATTAGATTGGGGTACTACAGACAGTACAACCGGACTTATCGTTAGTATTTTGCTTATTCAACTGGTTGCTGTTTTAGGAGCGTGGTTAACCTCAAAAGCTTCGGCAAAATATGGAAACATTCAGACGTTAATTGTGATCAACTGTATTTGGATCGCGATCTGTGTTTATGCATATACAATTACTACGCCTTTTCAGTTTTATTTTACAGCTGCTTTTGTAGGGCTTGTTATGGGAGGAATACAGTCATTATCACGCTCTACGTATTCCAAATTAATTCCTGAAGGGGAGAAGGACACTGCTTCTTATTTCAGCTTCTATGATGTTTCAGAAAAAATAGGTATTGTAATTGGGATGTTGAGTTATGGCTATGTGGCTCAATTAACCGGAAGTATTAGATATGCTATTCTGTTCTTCATCGTATTCTTTATTGCTGGTGTTATCTTGTTATTATATGTTCCTCGTAAGCGCATAACTGAACAGACAGAATAAGAAAAAGGCTGTCTACTAAGACAGCCTTTTTCCAGATTTGATTGATGAATTTACTCGATAATCGAGTTTTAGTTTCTGACGCTTCCAGAGCCTACGACTTTAGAATCTACTTTATTAGGCTTGCCGCTGTAAACGACATCACCAGAACCAGCTACAGAAGCTTTAAGCGTCCCTTTATCACAATTAAGACTGATGTCGCCACTACCTGCAATACTGGCTTCAGCATCAATACTGCTCAATCTTGAAGCTTCAAGATCACCGCTTCCGGCAACTTTTAAATGTGTTTTTTGAGCACTACCGCTTATCGAAAGATCACCAGAACCAGCTACTGATGCGCTAATATCCTGAGCGTTTACTTCTAAGATCATATCACCGCTTCCTGCTACAGCGCAAGAAAACTGCTGCGAATGAATAGGATCTTTCCCTATAACATCACCAGAACCAGCCATGCTTACTTTTTCAATATCTTTAAAAGGAACAGTAACTGTTATGTCTTTATTTCTGCTGGTTCTCAGGCTAATGCCATCTTCAGTATAAATCTTTAACTTATTGCCTTTTACTTCTGTGATAATATATTCCTGAAGGTTTTCTTCTGCTTCAACACTTATTTGACCTTCATTTCCGGCAACTAGAATAACAGTGAAAGAACCGGCGACACCTATTTCATCATAATCTCCAACGTTACGATCATTGGTGGTTAAATTACCATTGCCTTCAATTTTTTTTCCTCCCCACCATTGTGCATTTGTAGAACCTGAAACTAATGCGATAGCAACTATTAGTACTAATTTTTTCATTTTTTGATTGATATTTAATTAATTGACTTTATAAAAACTTACACCACCATACTCTGAATTGATGCTTAAGTTATTTTTAGCAGAAGCACTACCGTAATAGCCTTCATAGTATTTATCTGATGATTCAATTTGACGTTTTGTGATCTCAAACTCTTCTTCACCTTTAAGACTAGCGTAATCAAGCTTGATTATAAAATTGAATTTATAAGCTGTGTTGTAACCAACTTTAACTCCGGCATATTCTGTATTGATGCGTACATTACCTGCATTTGCGGTAAGCTCATCAATACGTAGCGAACCATAATCCATATTCAAATCAAGATTACCGCTTACTTTACCCAGTTTTACACTAAGGTAATCAGAGCTTCCTTCTATATTATTTACAGCGTCTAATGATACTCCACCATAATCACAACTGTATTTGAGGTTTTTGACGGCACCAAAATTTGACTTGGTATAATCTGCATTAAGCACTACATTTTCTGCTTTTTCAAGTGTGAACGAACTGTAGTCAGCGCTTATTTTACCACTTTTCATATAAGTGATATTCGAGTTATTGGTGTAATCAAAGCTCAATACGTTATTATCTGCTAAGAGTTCGCCTAGATCCAGATGTCCATAGTCACAAGATATTTTAGCAACACCTTTTATTTTATCTATCGAAATACCACCATAATCATTGCTCAAGTCAACCTTATTTGTAATTGGAACTTTGATCTTATAGTTGATTTCCATATTTACATTATTGTTGCTTGAAGTCCAGCTGCTCCACCACGAGCTTCTGCCTTCTTCAATCTCTGTTCGAGCAGAAACCATATCGGCGCTGGCATCAAATTTTACTTCGATTTCATTAAGTTTTTTCGTCACTTTATCCTCGTCATTACCGTTTGTTTTTACAATAACCTCAATAACGACTTTGTTCTGTTCCCAAGAAATCACGTCTACATTTCCGTAGCTATTATTGATCTTAAGCAACGCATCTGAATTAACGTTGTATTCTTTAGTAATCTTCTTTTCTTTAGTATAGCGACCTTTAAAGTGATCAGGATCGTTTCCGTTAGCAAAGGTCACCGCGCTGGTTACCAAGAAAAGTAGTAGGGTTTTATAGTAATTGATCTTCATAATCGTTTGTTTTAATTTTTTTGATTGATTCTATTTCTTCTAAAACAGTGTTGAGTAAATCTATACGTGCCTGAAAATTGGCAATCATCGCATAGATAACGCGTTTATCCTCCCCGCTTGTGGCCAAATCATTGGTAAGTTTATTATAATCTTTTTCAAGAATTTCGAGTTGTACAAGCGCATCTTCAACCAGTTTTTGGGTTTGTGGAGTGCGTGCTTCATTAATATTATAAAGCTCTTCTTCAATTGCTTTTGTAAAGAAGTCTTGTGTTTTAGCCATTTCTGGAGAAACGGCTGCAAGACCTACATTTGAAACTGTGGGTTTTACGGTAGCATAACCTGCAAATACAAGGAGTACAATTGCGGCGGCGGCTGCCAGAGGTTTCCACCAGCCTAAAGTACGGGTGGTAACAACTTTTTCTTCTTTTTTACGTTCTTTGAGTTTGTCTAAAAAGCGCAGTTCATGACCATCGCCGGGCTCGGCAATGTCAAAACAGTCTCGCTGTTCTTCAAACCAGTTTTCTAAATTCGTTTTCATAATTCTTTTATTCTGTGATTATATCACTTAATTTTTTTCTTAAACTTTCTTTCGCTCGGGAAATAGTTGTTCTGCAATTGGCATAACTTATTCCCAGTATTTCACTCATTTCTTCATAATCATAACCTTCTATTAGGTTTAAGGTTAGAGCTACTCTGTAATTCTCTTTGAGGTGATTCATAGTATGCATTACACGCTGTATTTCAAGATTATCTGTATCACACTCTGTAATGCCTTGGTTTTCATCTTCCAGTCTGTACATTGTGTCTTCAAGATCATCTTCTTTACGGCGTACACGTTTATTGTAGCTGCTTATACTATTGTTTACCACAATACGCTTAAGCCAACTGCCAAATGTAGCTTCACCGCTATAACTCTCAAGCTTCGTAAAGGCACTTAAAAAAGATTCTTGCATAACATCTTCGGCTTCAGCGCTATCTTTTACAATACGTAGCGAAGTATTGTACATGGCTTTGTAATAGCGCTTATAAACCGCAAGTTGCGCTTGCTGATTTCCGTTTTTACATTGCTCTATGAGCAAGTCAATATGATGGTTAGTAGTATTCAATAGGTTAATGCTTCACTATAAAGATACAGTTCGTTAGGTTTTGTTACAGTTGTTAGAATTTTTTTTCAAATCTTTAAAAAAATTAAGGTGGCATAACAATTGAATTATATTTAAAACAAAATACCTCTAGAGGCTCAATAGCCCGTTAATAAAGGGGTTAAACCAAATAAAAAAGATCGCATTGTTCTGAATATTTAAAAATTATGACAATGTGGCGTTAAATAATATGGCTAGAACAAAATTTACAAATCTTGACAATCTGTCATTGCAGGACTTTGAAGGAGATGCTGAATTAATCCCGTTGATGACCCCTGAAGATGAAGATGAGATAAATCGTGAAGAATTACCAGAAACCTTACCTATTTTACCACTAAGGAATACAGTTTTATTTCCCGGTGTGGTGATCCCCATTACTGCAGGACGTGATATGTCTATAGACTTGATCAACGAAGCAAATAAGGGGTCAAAAATTATAGGTGTTGTTTCTCAAAAAGATGAGACTGTAGAAAATCCTTCTGCAGACGATATCAATACTACAGGTGTAGTGGCTCGTATTTTACGAGTTTTAAAAATGCCTGACGGGAATGTTACCGTTATCATTCAAGGAAAGAAACGTTTTAATGTAGCTGAGGTTATTACCGAAAAACCGTATCTGGTTGCAACAGTACGTGAAGTTCCTGAAACACGCCCCGAGAAGAATTCTGCTGAATTTAAAGCGATCATAGAGTCTATAAAAGAACAAGCTTTACAAATCATTAAGCAGTCGCCCAACATCCCAAGTGAGGCTGGTTTTGCTATAAAAAACATAGAAAGCGAATCGTTTTTAATCAATTTTGTGAGTTCTAATATGAATCTCACGGTTTCTGAAAAACAAGGACTTCTAGAAATCAATGATTTGCAGGAGCGTGCTTTGCAAACTTTGCGTCATATGAATACCGAAATGCAAAAACTGGAGCTGAAAAATGATATTCAGAGCCGGGTGCATAATGATATGAGTCAGCAGCAGCGCGAGTATTTCTTACATCAGCAGATGAAAACTATTCAGGAAGAACTGGGGGGTGTTTCTCAGGAAGATGAGATTGATGAAATGCGCCAGCGTGCAAAGAAGAAGAAGTGGGATGAGAAAGTAGGTAAGCAGTTTAAAAAAGAGCTTGCCAAAATGCAGCGTATGAACCCACAGGTTGCAGAATACAGTATTCAGCGTAACTATTTAGATCTGTTTTTAGACCTTCCTTGGAATAAATTCAGTAAAGATAAATTTGATCTTAAACGTGCTAAGAAAATATTAGATCGGGATCATTATGGTCTTGACGATGTTAAAAAGCGTATCATAGAATATCTCGCAGTTCTTAAACTACGTAATGATATGAAGTCACCTATTCTATGCCTTTACGGACCTCCTGGAGTTGGTAAAACTTCTTTAGGAAAATCTGTAGCTGAGGCCTTAGGACGTGAATATGTGCGTATGAGTTTAGGTGGTTTACGTGATGAAGCTGAGATACGTGGTCACCGTAAAACCTATATAGGTGCGATGCCGGGTAGAATTCTTCAGAGTTTGAAAAAAGCAGGCACCAGTAATCCTGTTTTTGTATTGGATGAGATTGACAAGTTGAGCAACAGCAATCAGGGAGATCCTTCTTCGGCTTTGCTAGAAGTTTTAGATCCTGAACAAAATTCAGAATTTCACGATAACTTCTTGGAGTTAGGTTTTGACCTTTCTAAAGTGATGTTTATCGCTACTGCAAACAATCTCGGAAACATTCAGCCTGCATTGCGTGATCGTATGGAGATCATAAATGTAACCGGTTATACGATTGAAGAAAAAGTTGAGATTGGTAAACGCCACTTGCTTCCGAAGCAATTGAAAGAACATGGTGTTACTGCAGATCAACTTAAAATCGCTAAACCACAATTAGAGAAAATAGTTGAGGGGTATACCCGTGAGTCTGGGGTACGAGGACTAGAAAAACAAATCGCGAAAATGGTGCGTTATGCTGCTAAAAATATCGCGATGGAAGAGGAGTATAATGTGAAGATTGATAATGCAACGGTTATTGATGTGCTGGGTTCTCCTAAACTACAGCGTAACAAGTATGAGAATAACGAAGTTGCCGGAGTGGTAACCGGTTTGGCTTGGACGCAGGTAGGTGGTGATATTCTTTTTATAGAATCGATACTTTCTAAAGGTAAAGGAAACCTTACGGTTACCGGGAACTTAGGAAAAGTTATGAAAGAGAGTGCAACACTTGCCATGGAATACATTAAATCTAATGCCGAAGAACTGAAATTAGATCCATCGGTATTTGAGAAATACAATGTGCATATTCACGTGCCAGAAGGTGCAACTCCAAAAGATGGTCCTAGTGCGGGTATCACCATGTTAACTTCATTAGTTTCATTGTTCACCCAACGTAAAGTGAAGAAAAATATAGCAATGACTGGTGAGATCACGCTTCGAGGAAAAGTACTTCCTGTGGGAGGAATTAAAGAAAAAATTCTTGCAGCAAAACGCGCCCATATTAAAGAGATTATTATGTGTGCTGAGAATGAGCGTGATATCAAAGAGATCAATGAGGAGTACTTAAAGGGGCTAACTTTTCACTATGTAAATGATATGAGTGAAGTTCTGGAGCTGGCTTTGACCAATCAGAAGGTTAAACGAGCTAAAGAACTCTAGTATTTAAGATTTATAATTCAAAGCCCGCTTTCTAATACAAGCGGGTTTTTTTGTGGAGACGAAATAAAGTAAATTATCTTTGAGCGTACTTGGGATACCTTTTTAATTTCGACTATCGTGTAACTTTGTTAGTCTTTAGAAGGGTATTGTTGCAAACGAACTTATGTTAAAAAAGCTATTACTGCTTCTTACTTTACATATGGGACTTACTGCTTTTGGGCAGTTAGGCGGTCGTGCAACGTACCAGTTTTTAAATTTGGTTTCTTCGCCTAAGCAAGCTGCCTTAGGAGGAAAATTGCTTACCGATCAAAGTTATGATCCCACTTCCGGCTTGTTCAATCCGGCTTCTATAAATACGGAAATGGATAACCAACTCTCTTTAAATTACGTCAATTATTTAGCAGATGTAAATTATGGTACGGTAAGTTATGCGTATGAGTATGACCGCCGTACGCAAGTGATTCACGCAGGAGTAACTTATGTAAATTATGGTACTTTTCAAGGTTTTGATGAGCGAGGTAATGCAACCTCAGACTTTAGTGGGGGCGAAGTGGCTTTTTCTGTGGGGTATGCCTATAATATTCCACGAACTGATTTTTTTATAGGTGCACATGCAAAATTGATTTCGTCTAAGCTTGAAGAATACACCTCACTGGGAGGAGCTGTTGATCTCGGGATTTTATATGTCAATGAAGATTTAGATCTCAATATAGGCGGCGTGGTGCGTAATATAGGAACGCAGTTTACCGCTTATGATGTTACCTATGAAAGGCTTCCGCTAGAAGTTGATTTTGGGATTTCTCAAAAGTTAGAACACGTTCCGCTTCGGTGGCATTTCACTCTGGAAAATTTACAAAATTGGAATGTAGCTTTTGCCAATCCGGCACGAGAAACTTCAGATTTAAGCGGCGATACAACTTCAGAAAATATAAATTTTTTTGATGAAGCTTTGCGACATATGATTTTTGCAGCAGAATTATTTCCTGATAAAGGCTTCAATATAAGGTTGGGTTATAACGTAAGAAGAGCTGAAGAACTACGCATTGTAGATCAGCGTAGTTTTGCAGGGCTCAGTGCCGGTTTCTCTATTAAGTTTAATAAATTGCGCCTGAGTTATAGCTATGCCAGATACAACAGTGCTGCAAGCTCAGGTTTCTTCGGTTTGAATATTGATTTACGATAAATGAGATTCAAGCCGATTAGTTTTAATATTCAACTCTAAACTTTTGAAAAAAATCACCATTGCCATAGACGGTTATTCTTCTACCGGAAAAAGTACAGTTGCTAAAATGTTAGCTAAAGAATTGAGTTACGTTTATGTAGATACGGGTGCGATGTATCGCGCGGTAACGCTTTATGCGATGCGAAAGATTTTTATAAAAGAAGGTCATTTTGATAAAGAAGCTCTGATCAGACATTTGTTTATGATTTCGGTAAAATTTCAAATGAATGAAAAGACCGGGATCGCTGATATGTATTTGAATGGTGAGAATGTAGAAAGAGAAATCAGGACCTTGGAAGTATCTAATTTTGTGAGTCAGGTTGCTGCGATTCCTGAGGTGCGTAAGCTTATGGTAAAAAAGCAACACGAAATGGGAAAAGAAAAAGGTATTGTGATGGACGGCCGGGATATAGGTACCGTTGTTTTTCCTGATGCAGAATTAAAGGTTTTTATGACTGCAACTGCAGATGAGCGTGCTCGCAGACGTTTTGAAGAACTGAAAGCTAACGGCGATGATGTGAGTTATGAAGCCGTTTTAGAGAACGTTCAAAAACGGGATCAGTTAGACACGAGTCGCAAGGATTCGCCACTAGTTCAAGCTGAAGATGCGATACTTTTAGATAACACAGATACAAATATCGAAGATCAGTTTCATATACTACTTCAGTTGGCAAAAGACCGCATCTTTGGCAGATGCTAATAAACTCGAAGTATAAAGCTGTTTTCTTTTATCCCTTGTGGCTTACTTGAAATCGTTTATTAAAACCTTCTAATTCCGTTGATGAAAGCTACCCAACTCAATAAATCCTTGCTGTATCTTATGGCAGCAGGAGCAGGTCTTGTTGTTGCCAATAACTATTACAACCAGCCATTACTCAATTTGATGGCAAATACATTTGACGTTTCCGAAGCTCAGGTGAGTAATATTCCGCTTGCGACACAATTGGGTTATGCTTTTGGGTTATTGTTTATCATTCCTCTAGGCGATAAATTTTCAAGGCGTAAAATTATTCTTATTGACTTTATTGCAATTATTGCAGCATTACTTGTTACTGCGATGGCTCCCAGTTTATTGGTGTTGACGATTTCAAGCTTTTGTGTTGGGTTTGCCTCTGTAGTGCCACAGTTGTTTGTGCCTATGGCTGCGCAATTAGCTACAGAAGAAAAACGAGGTAAAGCTATAGGGATCGTGATGAGTGGCTTGCTGATTGGAATTTTAGGCAGTCGGTTTTTAAGTGGAATGATAGGTGAATATTATGGCTGGCGGTTTATGTATTATCTAGCAGCCGGAATTATGGTTATTTACGCCATACTCCTGTATTTTAAACTTCCGGATGTTGCGACTGATTTTAAAGGAACTTATGTGCAACTTATGCGTTCTTTGCTGAAGCTTTTTAAAACCAAACCTGATGTACGTATTGCTGCATTGAGAGGTGCACTGGGCTTTGCAGGTTTTAGTGCGTTCTGGACCACACTGGTTTTTCTGATGGAAGCTAATTTTGGTTACGGTAGTGGTGGAGCCGGACTTTTTGGTGTATTGGGAATGGTGGGGGCATTAGGCGCAACTCTAGCCGGAAAACTGAATGATAAATACAATTCCCAAAATCTAATTTATATGTTTTCCGGTATTTTGGTCGTATCATGGATTGTGTTTCAATTTTCAGGAAGTTCATTAATCGGTTTGATAATAGGCGTTCTTCTTGTAGATTTTGGACTACAGTGTTTACACGTCACCAATCAGAATATCATTTTCAACCAGAATCCAGAAGCACGCAATCGCGTAAACACCATTTATATGGTAATCTATTTTATAGGAGGTGCTCTAGGTACTGTTACCGGAGCGTATGCCTGGCAACATTATCAGTGGGCAGGTGTTGCGACTTTAGGTCTGGCTTATTCTATACTCATTATTCTATTTCAGCTTTTGTTTCAATGGCGGTATAAACGATGAATTTTCAGTTTTAGGGATTTTTAGAAATCTGTTATGCTAAATTACCCATAAGATGTGCTTAAGGCTTTATTAAAACGACTTGCTTGAGCGGGGCTACTCATTAACTTTAAATAAAACAATCGGCAGCTTGTTAATACAAGTAAAACCGAAAACTATTTAAAAGATAAATTATGAGTACAGATATTTTAGAGAAGCCCAATGCAACGCAAAAAGCTTCAAGTAGCAATACAATCCAAACGATAAATCCAGCAACCGGTAAACTACTCAATAGTTATAAAATGATGACTGATCAGGAGGCTAGTGACGCTGTCAAAGCAACTCACGAAGCTTTTTTAACATGGAAAACTTTTTCGCTAGAAAAACGAGCTGACTATATTAAAAAAATTGGAGAGAGTTTAATTAAGCATAAAGACAGTCTTGTAAAATTAATGACTGAAGAGATGGGGAAACTCACGAGTCAGGGAGAGCAGGAAGTTGACCTGTCTGCCGGAATTTGTGAATATACCGCAAAGAATGGCCTGGAAGAGTTGAAAGATAAGGAGCGTACTTTACCGCAAGGAGGTAAGGGGTTAATTACATATTCGCCTTTAGGTGTAATTTATGGAATACAACCTTGGAATTTCCCAACCTATCAGGTGATGCGTTATACGATAGCGAACTTAATGGCAGGTAATGGTATTTTGCTGAAACATGCAGAGAACGTTACTGGCTCTGCGTTATTGATTGAAAAGATCATAAAAGATGCTGGTTTGCCCGAAAACATTTTTACGGTTCTGAGAATTTCTCACGACCAATCTGATGATATTATAGAAAATGATTTAGTACGCGGAGTAACTTTAACTGGTAGCGGAGTTGCAGGTAAAGTTGTAGGCGAAAAAGCAGGGAAAGCTTTAAAGAAGACTGTTTTAGAATTGGGTTCTAACGATGCATACTTGGTGTTAGATGATGCTGATATTGATGTTGCGGTAGAATGGAGTATTAAGGGTAGAACGTATAACAACGGCGAGACTTGTGTAGCTGCAAAGCGCTTTGTTGTGACCGAAAAAGTTTACGATGAATTTAAAGAGAAGTTTGTCGCCGGAATGAAAGAATTAAAATATGGTGATCCTAAAGATGACGCTGTAGATATGGGACCAATGGCACGTAAAGATTTACGTAAAAAACTGCACGATCAGGTAGAAGAAAGTGTTGCCAATGGAGCTGAAATTTTATGTGGAGGCAAGGTACCAGAAGGTGATGGCTATTTTTATCCTGCAACTATTTTAGGTAATGTAAAACCCGGTCAATCTGCATATGATGATGAATTATTTGGTCCGGTTGCTTCTTTAATAAAAGCTAAGGATAACCAAGATGCTATGCGTATAGCTAACGATAGCCGATTTGGTTTAGGTGGGGGTATTTTCTCTAAAGATGAAGATGCTGCATTTGAATTGGCTAAGAATCATTTTGATACTGGGATGGTATTTATCAACAGTTTTGGTCTGGCTCAGCCCAATATGCCTTTTGGTGGAGTAAAAGCATCAGGTTATGGTAGAGAACATGGTGGTTTTGGTATTAAAGAATTTGTAAATGAGAAAGCAATCATGAGACTTAATAAGTGATTTTAATACCTCTTGAAACAAAAATCCCCGTTCAGTGATGAGCGGGGATTTTTTTGTTAACTTTTCGTTATTGAATTTCACTCAAAATCCAATCAACATAATAAGTCAGAACTTCTTCTTTGTTGAGCTCGTTATGGGTCTCGTGTCTCAAATCTTTCCAAGACTTAAATTTAATTTGATCCTGATGTCTTGATGCTAATGTTTTGGATGCTTTGTACTTTGTGATTTTATCCGCTGTGCCGTGTGCTAATAAAACAGGAGCTTTAAAATCAAAAGTTTTATCCATAAGATAAACGCCGTTATCATTCAGACCGAAAAAAAGCCGTGTAGAAGCGTCACCGTGCACCAACTCATCTTTAAGATATGCTTTGCCTACTTCGGGATCGCGGGAAAGATCGTCAGGATTTAATTTGGTTTGTTGAACAGGATTTAATGCAAAGGTTAACGCCATTCTCCCGAGAATAATTTTTAAAGCTCCGGGATTTTTCACAAGTTTTAGCCAGGGCGAAGTAACTAGAGCCCCTTTAGGTGGTAAAGCGGTAAGAAGAAGATACCTTAAAACAATGCCGCCTCCCATACTGTGACCGTATAGAAACACAGGTGTGTCGGGATTTTCATCAACTGCTTTTTCATAAATAAAATCTACTGCAAGAATAAAATCTTGTAACGAGCGTACCACTCCGCGTTTTCCACTTGATTTACCATGACCGGGAAGATCTACCGCATAACAACTTATCTTTTTTATATTGAAAAATTGAGCGACGTGCTCATACCTGCCTAGGTGCTCGCCAAAACCATGAATCATACACACAACAGCTTTTTGATTAGGTACTTTCCATAGCTTTCCAAAGAGCTCATGTCTAGCAGTTTGTCCCTTAAAAGTTTCCGCAGAAATTTCTTCTTGCATATTTTTTATTTTAGAATTGAAAATATGAAAAGTTTATGTAATTTTGCACTCCTTTTGACAACAGTTAGGAAGCACAAAAGGCGCAGAGAAGAATTTTATTCTTAGCTGTTGAAAACAAATATTCTAAACCTCTTTTATGGTTTTGTGTTGTTTAGTTTCCGCGAAAGCGTAAAATACAAATTTTTAATCAGCAATGGCTGAAGAAAACAAAAACCCGGAAGCTCAAGAAGCAGTAGAGCTTAAAACAAATGTTGCAGCAGCAGAAGAACTTGCTACTCCTGATGCAATTGAAGAGCCAAAAGGTTACGAAAGTGCTGCACAAGCAAACCCTGAGAAATTTCTTAAAGAATTTAACTGGCATAACTACGAGGAAGGTATTGACCCAATCGATGATGACAAGTTAGATGAGTTTGAAAAGCTTGTGGCAGAAAACTTTGTTGACACTCTTGATGACGAAGTTGTAGAAGGTACCGTAATCAACATCACAGATCGTGATGCTATTATAGATATCAATGCAAAATCTGAAGGCGTAATTTCTCTTAACGAGTTTCGTTACAACCCAGATCTTAAAGTAGGTGATACTGTTGAGGTATTAATTGATGTGCGTGAAGATGCAACTGGTCAATTAATTTTATCTCACCGTAAAGCTCGTGTAATCAAAGCTTGGGAGCGTGTAAATAAAGCTCACGAAGATGGTACTATTGTTACCGGTTTTGTAAAAGCACGTACTAAAGGTGGGATGATCGTTGACGTATTTGGTATAGAAGCGTTCTTACCAGGTTCTCAAATTGATGTTAAGCCTATTCGTGATTACGATGCTTATGTGAATAAAACAATGGAATTTAAAGTTGTGAAAATCAACCAGGAATTCAAAAACGTTGTTGTCTCTCACAAAGCGCTTATCGAAGCAGATATCGAAGAACAGAAAAAAGAAATCATTGGGCAGCTTGAAAAAGGTCAGGTTCTTGAAGGTACCGTTAAAAACATTACTTCTTACGGAGTATTCGTTGACCTTGGTGGCGTAGATGGATTGGTTCACATTACAGATCTTTCTTGGTCTCGTATCAACCACCCTAATGAGATCGTTGATCTAGATCAGAAATTAAACGTTGTTATCCTTGACTTTGATGAGGATAAAACACGTATCCAACTTGGTCTTAAGCAGCTTAAGAAGCACCCATGGGATGCTCTTAGCGAAACCTTAAGCGTAGGGGATAAAGTAAAAGGTAAAGTAGTTGTAATCGCAGATTACGGTGCTTTTGTAGAAGTAGAAGAAGGAGTTGAAGGTCTTATCCACGTTAGTGAGATGTCTTGGTCTACGCACTTGCGCAGCGCTCAGGATTTCGTAAATGTTGGTGACGAAGTTGAAGCTCAGATTCTTACTATGGATCGCGAAGATCGTAAGATGTCTCTTGGTATCAAGCAATTATCGCAAGATCCTTGGACAGACATTACTACTAAATATCCTGTAGGATCTCGTCATACCGGTATTGTACGTAACTTCACTAACTTTGGTGTATTCGTAGAATTAGAAGAAGGTATTGATGGTCTTATCTACATCTCAGACCTTTCTTGGACTAAGAAAATCAAGCATCCATCAGAATTTACAAACATTGGTGATAAACTAGAGGTTGTAGTTCTTGAGCTTGATGTAGAAGGACGTAAACTAAGCTTAGGTCACAAGCAGATTGAAGACAATCCTTGGGATAAATATGAAGCTGAGTTTGCAGTAGGAACGAAGCACACCGGTACAATCGGAGAGATTGTAGATAAGGGAGCAACTGTAGAATTCAACGAGGACATCGTGGCATTTATTCCAGGGCGTCACTTAGAGAAAGAAGATGGTAGCAAACTTGGTAAAGGTGATGAAGCAGAGTTCCAGATCATTGAGTTTAATAAAGACTTTAAACGTGTAGTTGCATCGCATACTGCATTATTTAAAGAAGAGGAAGCTAAGATTGTTAAGCAGGCAGCTAAGAAAGCAGCTGATTCTGCAGCAGCTAGTGCACCTACTTTAGGAGACGCTAATGATGCTCTTGCAGCATTGAAAAAGAAAATGGAAAAAGGCGGTAACTAAGCCCTAATGTTTTTAATATAGAGAAGCCCTTTAGCATTTGCTAAAGGGCTTTTTTTATATCTAAATCTTAAAGTGATTTAATTTTTACTACAGAGATTCTCTAGATATAAATGTTTAATTTCGCTTACCAAATCAATTAGAATCACCAGAATGAACTACATCCTCTTTGACGGTCCTGTACGCAATCAATTATTACCTTTTACGTATACTAAGCCGGTGGCAGATTTAAGAATCGGTATTTTGACTATTCGTGAAAAGTGGGAAAAGCATCTGGGCAGCACAACTTCCACAATTACTGAGGATTATTTGTCTGATAAATACCCAATGGTTGAGTTTGAAGAAAATGTGATGATTAATGCGGCTTATCTGCCTACTGAAATCTTAGTGGAAATGATAGTTGACCTTCAACAAAATCAAGCGATTTTTGATGGTGAAGATCTTGTTGCTTTTTATAGCGATGATAGTCAGGAAGAAATAGATTTTGATACGTATGAGCAGTTAGAAATTCCGGAAGAGGCTGTGTTTAAGGTTGAGAATACTTGGGATATTTTCAGTAAAAATCACGATGCAATTCGGTTAGATTATGATTTGTTAACTGAAGACCGAAAGTCAGCTCTAATTCCTTCGACTGTGCAAACCCTCAATCCTGAGAATATATTTATTGAAGAAGGAGTAAAGCTTAACTTTTGTACGCTTAACGCTTCAGAAGGCCCTATTTATATTGGTAAAGATTCTGAAATAATGGAAGGTGCTCTTATTAGAGGTCCTTTTGCAATGTGTGAGCATGCTACCGTAAAAATGGGAGCTAAGATTTATACCGGGACAACCATTGGCCCGTATTGTAAAGTAGGGGGAGAGGTTACTAATTCGGTTTTGATGGCCTATTCTAATAAAGGTCACGATGGATATTTGGGGAACTCGGTTTTGGGGGAATGGTGTAACATAGGTGCTGATTCTAATAACAGTAACCTGAAGAATAATTACGAAGAAGTGCGTCTATGGAATTATGAGACTGAAGGTTTCTCAAAAACCGGACTCCAGTTTTGTGGTTTAATTATGGGAGATCATAGTAAGTGCGGTATCAATACGATGTTTAATACCGGTACGGTTATCGGTGTGAGTGTTAATATATTTGGAACCGGATTTCCACGAAATTTCATTCCATCTTTCAGTTGGGGTGGCGCTGCAGGTTTTACAACTTATAAAACAGTAAAAGCTTTTCAGACGGCAAAGCTGGTGATGGAACGCCGCAACATACCATTTGATGAGCAAGAAGCGGCGATCTTAGAACATGTTTTTGAAGAAACTGCTAAGTACAGAAGGTATTAGTGAACTGAAGAAGTATCTACTTTTCCGGCTCCTTTTTTCAGCATTAAAACAAAAGGTACGCAAATAAGGAATAAAATTCCTAAGTATAAGAACACATCCATATACGTGAGTACAGTACTTTGAAGCATAATTTTTCCCTCTAAAACCTGATACGCACGATCTAAAGCTTCATTAAAACTGAAGCCTTTGCCCATAAACATGTGTTGCAAGCCTTTTAGCTGTTCTTGAGTTTGAGTATTTACAGCGCTGATATTTGGTATCAGGTCTACGCGGTGTTGTTGATTCAGTCTGCTGATCATTGTCGTTATGATAGCAATACCAAAAGAACCACCTAACTGACGCATCATCCCGGTAAAAGCTGCTCCTTCACCTATTTCAGCACCTTTTAGTGTGGATAAAGCTAAGGTAGTAATAGGCACAAAAAGCAATCCTAATCCCATTCCGCGTACCACAAGTGGCCAAAACATGGCCTCGCTAGAAGTGTCTGGGGTGAGCAAGTTGTGCATCCACAAACTATAGAGGAAAAAACCTATAAAACCGCCCGCAACCAAATACTTTGCAGGAATACCGCGTTCTAAAAGCTTACCGATAATTGGCATCATCAACCCGGTAGTTATCGAACTTGGAATTAACAAGAGCCCTGCATCTGTAGCGGTCCAGCCCAGGATAGATTGAGTGTAAATAGGGATTACAAACGTAGAACCATACAGCCCAAAACCTAAAATAAACGTCATTATGGTACCTGTCCATAAATTTGTATTACGGAGTACTCTCAAGTTTACAATTGGATATTTATAAACCAATTCTCTCCAGATAAAAGCCACCAGGCCAAATGCTGAAACAACACTTAGCGTTACAATCATATGATCTTCAAACCAGTCATCTTGTTGCCCATGTTCTAATACAAATTGCAATGAACCAATAAATGCGGTTAGAAATACAATTCCCCACCAGTCAACTTGATTAGCTCTTAATTTTTCACCATATTTTGGACTTCTTACATACATTATCGTAAGAATGGTGGCAATGATTCCTATTGGGATATTGATGTAAAAAATATAAGGCCACGAGTAATTATCTACTAAATAACCGCCTAATGGTGGACCTAAAGTAGGTCCCACAATAACACCCATTCCATAAATGGCTTGTGCCATACCACGTTTTGCGGCTGGATAACTTTCGGTAATGATAGTTTGTGCAGTAACGAGAAGTGCTCCACCTCCTAAACCTTGTACAAATCTAAAAGCTACCAATTCCCAGATATTTGTGGCGTTTCCGCAGAGAAAAGATGAAAACGTAAATATGACAATCGAAACGGCAAAATAATTACGTCTACCAAATTGTTTAGAAAGCCAACTTGTCATCGGGATGATGATGACGTTTGCTATTGCATAGGCGGTAATTACCCAGGCAACGTCTGTTAAAGTTGCACCCAGACTACCGCGCATATCATTTAACGCAACGTTTACAATGGTTGTATCTACTATTTCCAGTAGGGCACAGAGAATAGCGGTAATCGTAATAATCACGCGTCTAAAACCGTACTCAACCAGACTGTCTTGTGCTTCAATAGCCTCAGGCATGATTTTTTAATTTAGATGAACATCTATTTCGGCGTTCATTCCGGCGCGCAATAGCGCCAGTTTTGCTGCGTCATTTGCATTTGTAAAGTTGATCTTCACCGGAAGTCTCTGTACCGTTTTGACAAAATTCCCAGTTGCATTATCGGGAGGTAAAAGCGAGAAACGTGCTCCTGTCGCCGGAGAAAAATTACTGATAATCCCTTCAAATTCTACATCAGGAAAGGCATCAATGGTAATACCTACTTTTTGCCCTACTTTCATATCGTTCAGTTGCGTTTCTTTAAAGTTTGCAACCACCCATTTGTTTTGTGTATTTACCAAATAAAATAAAGCCTGTCCCGGCTGCACAAATTGACCTTGCTGCATTTCAACCGAAGAAAGTTGGCCGTCTATAGGAGCAGTTACTACTGTATAATCCAGATTGAGTTGCGCAGCATCTACCTGTGCTTGTGCACTCTTAACATTAGCTTCTGCAACTGCTACTTGTTTTTCGGTCACCTTACTCTGAGAAGTAGCAGCCTGACTCTGACTTCTTACAGCTTTCTGCTGATCTTCTAAAACCGAAAGACGTGCAGCAGCTTCTTGTTTTGAGGCCAAAGCCTGCTCGTATTGTTGTGTGGTGATGCTTTTATTATCATAAAGATTTTTATAGCGGGTATAATCATCTGTAGCTCTTCTAAGTTGAATTTTTGCAGACTCTATACTTCCGTAAGTTGAAGAAACCTGAGCATACGATGCATTTGCATTAGCCTGTGATGAACCTATTGAAGATTCTGCAACAGCAACCTGACTTTGAGCAGCAGCCAAATTAGCTTTTGCTTGTTCTAGCTGAACGAGATAATCACGCTGATCTATAGTAAAAAGCGTGTCTCCTGCTTTAACAATATCATTATCAGACACAAAAATTTTATCGACATAACCACCCACGTGCGGAATGATCGAGTTCATATTTGCTTCTACCTGAGCATCGTCTGTCTCCTCGTGAGAAAGAGAATGTACAAACTTATAACCTCCGTAAGCAACACCAAGTATCACAAGAACTGAGATAATGATGATAAACTTTTTATTGGTTTTTTTCTTCTGTTCCATTTTTTTGAGGGGATTAATTTTGAGAAAATTGATTGGTGAGCGCGCCTTCAGCGCTTAATAATTCGTAATATTTTTGGGTAATATCTGCTTTCGCATAAGCGAGATTGATACGTGTTTGCAGTTGTTGTACATCTGCTTCAAGTAAATCATTAGTATCAGATAAACCGTTGTCGTATTTGTCTTTAACGATACGGTAGTTTTCAACAGCTTGTTCTTCAGAAACCTCATAGACTTCAAAAGTTTCTAAAGCCAGATTATATTCAGCTAATGCATTTTGAGCATTCACTTGTGCTTGTGAAGTAGCCTGATCAATACGGTAATTCATTTCTTGAGCCTGACTTTCGGCTAATTTCACTTTGGCTTTGGTCTTAAAAAGTGACGAAACATTATACGATAAACCCACACCTACATTCATCGCATTCGTTACAGTAAGTGCATTATTTAAATCAAGAGCTATATAACCCCCTACAAGAGCTAGAGATGGGTAATAGTCCCCTTTTGCAATTTTTATTTGATCTTGTAAGGCTTCTTCCTGATAATTTAAAGCCTGAAGATCATTACGCTGAGAAATATTGGGTAAAGTAGCAGCAATAGGGGTGATGGCACTTACGTCTGTATTAATTGTAGTGTCTTCTGGCAGTTTTAATAAAGCGTTGAGATTATAATTTAGAATACGGGCATTTTTTTTAGCATTAGCCAGTGACAATTCTATATTGGCTTGTTGTAATTGAGCCTTTAAAAGATCATTACGAGCAAGCAAACCATTTTCCTCCATATTCGTAAAATCTTTAACGCGTTGATCTGCGCTTTTAAGATTGTCTTTTACTAAATCTATTGTAGCATTAGCCTTATAAAGACTCAGATACATTTGAATAGCTTGTAATGCGAGTTTTTCCTGTTCATTAGCAGCATTAAATATGGATGCTTGTAACTTGTTTTCACTGGCAGAAACACTATTCTTTAGTTTAAAACCAGAAAAAATTGGTAAGGATACGTCAGCAGAGCCAATTAATAATCCGTTTACATCGGGAGAAGAACTGGTTTGTTCTGATGAGCCATCGCTGCTTTCTGGCGAACTTAACGGAATCTGAAGATTGACATTTGCATTTGTCAAATACCGATATTGACCTGAAATATTCAAGTCTGGATATTGCATATTCTTAGTGATGGTGAGTTCATTTTTAGCCAGATCTATTTGAGATCCGTTTATTTTTGAAGCATCACTTGTACTAAGTGCAAGCTTTACAACTTCTTCAAGCGAGAGATTTTTAGAATTCTGAGCTTGAGCCTGAGCGAATTTTATACTTAGCAGTACAAGTAGAACGGCCAATATAGATTTAGTTTTCATAAGTCAAGAGAGCTTTAAGCGTAGTTTGTATGTGCTTAGTAAGGGTAGTTTTTACAAAAGAGTCGGTTTGCCTTTTGCTTTTTATAGAATAGATCTGATTGAAATATTCCTGATTGTAGTTGAAGTGAAAATAGATTCCTATAAGTGTAGGTATGATTAATGGAATTTCTATGTTTTCTTTAAAAATGCCAGCCTGCTGACCTTTAATAATAAAAGATTCAAGAGTCTGATAATTTTCTTTTTTCTGATTGATGTAGTGCTCAAAGGTGAGACAGCCGGATTCTTTCGATAATTCAGTATGAATTATTTTATAAATACGCTGATTTTCATGAATGCGCATAACAAATAAGGTCACAAGCTGGTCTAGACGTTTTTTAAAACCAACATCATCTTTATTGATAACACTAAGAAGATCAATCTTAAAGTTTGCCATACGGTAAACCACTAAGTGCTCTAGTAATTTTTCTTTTGAGCCAAAATAATAAGATATCATCGCGATATTGATACCTGCCTCTTTAGCAATGTTGCGCACAGAGGTACCGGTAAAACCATTTTCTGCAAACAGTTTTTCAGCAACTGTTATAATTTGTAATTGTTTTTCGTTTAACTCCATAACATTTTAAAAATGTTAGACAAAGTTAAACGTTTGTTTAAATTAAACGTTTGTTTAATTGTATTTAAACACTTGTTTAACAGAAAACGTTTTCGTACTATGAATTGGTTTATGAGATGATCTTAAACTATTATTAGAACTTGTTTTAGTCTTTTCTAACGTGTTTCAAAACCAGAAAATCTTGTGGGTTTGCCTTTAGTCCGTCAACATTTTTGTGTACAAATTTGATCACCTGATCGTAGTAAAGGGTTACAAAAGGAGCTTTTGAGATGAGAATAGAATCCATTTTTTGATAGAGTTCTTTTCGCTTTTCTATATCTGAAATTTTAAAGCTTTCTTCGTAAAATTGATCAAATTCTTCATTAGAGAAGTGTGTGTAATTAGGCCCTCCTGGGGTAAAATTTTTACTGTAATACAGAGAGAGGTAATTTTCTGCATCTGGATAATCTGCGATCCAGCTGGCACGGAAAGCATCCAGTTTTCCAGTTGACTTCAATTGGCGTAGGGTAGAGGGCGGCATCACATCGATATTAATTGTCAAGCCTAATTTTCCCAGCTCCCGTTGAATGTATTCGCAAATATCAAGATACTGGCTGTTTGTTCCTATGTTGATAACAGGATTAGGGTTTCCTGTTTGTTTAATATATTTTTCAATTAACTTACGAGCTTTTACAGGATCATATTCAAATCCTTTAGCACCATAACCGGGTAATCCTTTAGGGATAAAGCCTGAATTGGCAGGTTCTCCTATTCCATTACGCAAATATTTGATCATCTTGACGCGATCAAATCCATAGTTAATAGCTTTTCTAAGTAAAGGAGAGCGTACTTCTTTTGAAGAGCTTTCTAAGAAAAACCCTAAGTATTCTGTATTTAAAAATGGGCCGGTAATCGTCTTTACCTGATCTTTATATTTGTCTTTTAGCTTGCCGGTAGCAGTAAGTAACTCGTCTTTGTAAGAGGGGTCTAGACTGTTGAGCATATCGAGATTGCCCTGAGCAAATTGCAAAAACTCACTTTGCTTATCTGGTAAAAAAGTGATAGCTACAGCTTCGAGATAGGGGAGTTTAACTCCGTTTTCGTCTGTTTCAAAGTAATTGTAATTCTTCCGAAGGACTAATTTAACGCCTTCTTCCCAGCGTTTAAATTTGAAAGGACCCGTGCCTATTGGGTGTTTTCTGAAATCGTTTCCATAATATTCAACAATTTCTTTTGGTATAACTGAGCAATACCGCATTGTTAACAAGCCCATAAAAGCCGGGAATTCTTTTTTTAGTTTAATAACAAGCGTACTGTCGTTAACAGCTTTATAAGTTTCAACATTATTCAACACCCAGCTTCCCGGTGAGGCGACTTTGGGATCTTTAAGGCGATCAAAACTATACACAAAATCTAATGCTGTGACCTTGCGTGTGCTGTCTGCTGTTTTAAATTGTGCGTGTTTGTGAAAAACAACATCATCACGTAAGGTAAAAGTGTATGTTTTGGTATCCTCACTTACAACCCAACTCTTAGCTATATCCGGAGCTATATTTAAACTATCATCCTGTTGTACTAGGCCATTAAATAATTGATTCGTGGGCCAGATTATAGGTGGGTTTCTGGCAAAAGCAGGATCTAAAGTAGCAACATTATAATGCTCATTGTATCTAAAAACTTTAAGTTCATTCTTAGTGTTTTTTTCAGAATTACAAGAGCTGAATACTATAACGAATATTGCGCAAAGCATATACCTGTAACGTTTTTGAAAAAAAGTAAAAAGGCGGTAGTTGTTTAGGGTCATAAGTATCTTCCGTTCATCTGTTGCCAAATAAATTTCTTTAATTGACCAGGCCAGTTGTATGAATCGCTTTACAGACTTGAGCAATAGGATTATTGTAGTTAACTTTGCACCCTTAATAGATGCGGTTATTTTTCGCTTTCGCGAAAGCAAAACAAAAGTAACCAATTGTGAAGAAGATTCTAATGAACGAAGCAGGTAAAAAAGTCGCATTTTATACGTTGGGTTGTAAACTCAATTTTTCTGAAACCGCAACCATTTCCAGAAGTTTTGAAAACGAAGGTTTTGATCGGGTAGATTTTACTGATGAAGCAGATATTTATGTGATCAATACGTGTAGTGTAACTGAAAATGCTGACAAGCGTTTTAAAACTATTGTTAAGCAAGCTCAGAAAATTAATCCCGATGCTTTTGTTGCTGCTGTAGGTTGTTATGCACAATTAAAACCAGAAGAGCTTGCTGATGTAGATGGTGTTGATCTCGTTTTGGGAGCTACTGAAAAATTTAAGATTACAGACTATCTCAATGACCTTTCTAAAAACGATATGGGAGAGGTGCATAGCTGTGAGATTGAAGATGCAGATTTTTATGTGGGGTCTTATTCTATAGGCGATCGCACGCGTGCTTTCTTAAAAGTTCAAGATGGTTGTGATTATAAATGTACGTATTGTACCATACCGCTGGCACGTGGGATTTCGCGTAGTGATACCTTAGAGAATGTTCTTAAAAACGCTAAAGAGATCTCTGAGAAAGGTATACGTGAGATTGTGTTGACTGGAGTAAACATAGGAGATTATGGTAAGGGTGAGTTTGGTAATAAAAAACATGAGCATACGTTTTTAGATCTTGTGAAAGCGATTGATCAGATTGAAGGTATTGAGCGCTTGCGTATCTCCAGTATAGAGCCTAATCTTCTTAAAAATGAAACGATTCAAGTAGTTGCAGAATCGCGAGCATTTGTACCGCATTTTCATATTCCACTGCAAAGCGGTAATAATGAGCTTTTGGGTAAAATGAGCCGTCGTTACAAACGTGAACTTTATGTTGATCGGGTTCAGGAAATTAAAAGACTTATGCCAGACGCGTGTATTGGAGTAGATGTGATCGTAGGTTTCCCCGGAGAGACTGATGAACATTTTTTAGATACGTATACATTTTTAAATGAGCTTGATATCTCGTACTTGCATGTGTTTACCTATTCTGAGCGTGACAATACTAAAGCTGCAAATATGAATGGAGTAGTACCACTTAAAACACGTAAAAAGAGAAGTAAAATGCTCCGTGGACTTTCGGCAAAAAAGAGAAGGGCTTTTTATGAATCTCAATTAGGAACTGATAGAACGGTTCTTTTTGAAGGTGAAAACAAAAAAGGATACATACACGGTTTTACCGAAAACTATGTAAAAGTTAAAACGCCTTGGGACCCTGCATTAATAAATACGACACACCAGATAAATCTGAGTGATATAGATGAAGATGGTTTAGTCCGTTTTGAATATGCAAGCGAACCTGAAATCGCATAAAAAAACCTGCTCTCAAGCAGGTTCAACTTTTTTATGTAGCAAGCAGCTTTTAAATATTAATACCCACAGGTAGTAAATTTTTGTACTTTCTACGGTTTGACCTCATGAATTTCGCAATTTCTGGACTTGTAGGAACCAGTCTGATGTTACGATCTTCAACTTCTTTGAATACAGCAACGATGAAGTCGTTCATTCTATCTTCAGTGCCTTCCGGCATATGAATCTTAGTTAAAAAGATTTTTCTATCCTGAAGTGAATATTCAATTTTAGCCAACTTACCATCAAATGTGGTTTCAAATTGTCTTAAAAAATCGTTGTCTGTTAATTCAATTGCTGTCATTACATCCATATAAAATTGTTTTAAGAAAATAGTTTACTCGATAATAGAGATATTAAAATGGTATATTCAATATATCTCGGCTTATGTTGCACGTGTTTACCGAATAGTTATTTAGTTTTGCTAAAAAGCTTTTGATAAACATTGAACATAATTGTAAGAAAATGCATCGTATAAACGTAAATATACAAAAAAATAAGCAGTTTTTCGGGCTTTAAACTGTTAAACCATTAATGTTGAGGTATATGATTCACGTATATTTAATGCCGGGTATGGCAGCGAATCCCAGTATTTTTGAGCATATAAAACTTCCTGAAGAAAAGTTTGTGTTACATCCTCTTTCTTGGAAAATTCCTGAGACGGCTGAGTCACTTTCAGATTATGCAAAGAGAATGCTTGAAGAAGTAACCGAAAAAAATCCGGTGCTTTTAGGAGTGAGTTTTGGCGGGGTTGTTGTACAAGAAATGGCAAAGCAAATTGAATTTAGAAAGCTCATAATTGTTAGCAGTGTTAAGTCTAAATCTGAATTGCCTAAACGAATGCGTTTCAGCGCTGCTTTAGGTTTATATCGTTTGGCACCGGTAAGTCTAGCTCGCAATATAGATACACTGGCTAATTATGCGGTAGGCGATAGGTTTAAGCATAAAGTTGCACTTTATCAAAAATATTTATCGATTACAGATCCTGTTTATTTGAATTGGGCATTAGAGCAGATGCTCTGTTGGGATCAAATAACTTATGATAACAGACTAGTACACATACACGGAACCAGTGATCCGGTTTTTCCGTATAGATATATAAATAATTGCATTCCTGTCCCTGGAGGAACACACGCAATGATCATCACAAAATGCAAGTGGTTTAACAAAAACCTGCCTAAAATTATTGAGAATTAATTGGTAATTTGCTACAAACTTCAAAACTAATGCGCTATGATAAATTTTAAAAATGTACTGGCCGGTATTGGCCTAGTTGCTACAACTGCTGTTTGTGTGCAGGCTGTACAACAAGAGAAACCTTCGGATCCCGAAATAAAGGAAAAAGAAAAATTAGTAAACGATTATAATGTTTATGCGATTCCGTTACCAGAAACTTTAGATTTTGCAGGAGAACCTGTGCCTTTAGATAATCCTGATATAAGAGAGCGTATGGATAGAGAGCTTTTGGTTAATACGTACTGGCAGTCTAACGGTTTGTTGCTGATCAAAAGAGCTGCGAAATATTTTCCTATAATAGAGCCTATTTTAAAAGAAGAAGGTTTACCTGATGATTTTAAATATTTAGCTGTGATTGAAAGTGGTTTGACACAGGCGGTTTCTCCGGCTCGTGCTACTGGCTTCTGGCAGATATTAAGCACTACAGGTAAAGAGCTAGGACTTGAGGTTAATGATAATGTAGATGAGCGCTATAATATTGAACTTTCAACTCGTGCAGCGTGTAAGTACTTAAAGAAATCAAAGGCTTATTTAGGTAGTTGGACGCTTGCTGCTGCTGGTTATAATGCAGGAAATGCAGGTGTAAGTAGAAGGTTAGATAGTCAGGATGTAAACGGCTATTATGACTTGTTGTTAGGCGAAGAGACCGGTCGTTATGTTTTTAGAATACTTGCACTGAAACAAATATTGTCTGATCCTGAGACTTTTGGTTTTAATTTTACAGAAGATGATCTATATAAAGATGTAGCTTCTTATAAAGTTGAAGTGGACACGGCGGTGACTGATTTTGTGAAATTTGCTCAGGGTTTTGGCATTAACTATAAGATTTTAAAGTTGCATAACCCGTGGTTGCGTGAAGATCATTTAAATAATGCATCAAGAAAATTGTATCATATCGAGATTCCTAAAGAGGGGGTTTACAATGCTAATATTGGTATAGGGCAGTAATAAAAATGTGATTACAACTTAATAAATAAATAAGGGAGCCAGCTGGCTCCCTTATTTATTTATAGACTTAGCTGTTGAATTAAAATGTAGCTAAAGATTCAGGTAATTCATTGATATTGATATTCAAGTCTATATTGATCGCTGCAATTTGACGACTTAAAAAAGTGATATTTTGGTTGAAAATCTGATTTTCACTAAGATTCATTTTATTAGGAGGTCGTCTATTGATATCTAGGATCTCCCCATCTGCAGCAAGGACAAAACTTAAAGAGATTCCCAGTGCGTGTTTTAGAAGTTTAACTGTTTGCATATAATTGTTTTGTACCTCGTCAACATATACAATCTGTATATTGGTATCAAACTGTTTAGCTAATCTGCGTACGGTTTTTTTCTGGTCCCAAAAGAGCACAACAAAATCAACCATATCGCCATATTTTTGAGCCATTTTATTTAAAACAGGAATTTCTCCTTCGTTAGGAATACACCAAGATGCATAAGTTAAAATAATAGTAGGTTTTTCTAGTTCTTCTGTCGAGGCGATAGAACTACTCAGTCTCTCAAATTTTAAAGGATCAATAAAACTTCCCTGAAGATGGTTTTTAACCAATGAGTCAAAAAGAGATTTGGCATAAGAAAATTCTCCACGTTCTAAAGCATCGTCTACTTTAGTGTTGTAGTTGTTTAAATTGAGCGATAGGGCTTCAGAGAAAAAAAGTTTTTCGCTTTTCTCTTGTGCTGAAATACTGAAACTCAATAAAAAAAAGAAAAGTAAAAGTCTTGTCATAAGGTTCGCTTGGGGTTGTTATCCAAAGTTACCTTATGCTACAAGAGCAAAAAAAAGATATCGTTAAAAGGAGTTGAGAATCCGATTAAATACTATCTAAAATGAATTCTGAGCGTTGATTATCAGTTTTTTAGGATGCTAATTGTGCTAGATTAAAAAAATTATCTACGTCCACCACGACCATATTGTTGGCGTGGCATATTTGCAGCTTGCTTCATTTGCTTTTTCATCATTTTAATTTGCTCACCAAGCATATTATTTTTGTCCAATTTTTTAGCTTCAGCGAGGAGTTTGTCTGCTTCTCTTCTGCGGTTTTTAGTCATTGCTATGCCGGCGAGATTAATTTTTGCCATGGCAAGATCTGCATCCATATTTAAGCCCAGTTCAACTGCTTTCTTAAAATACTTTTCAGACTGAATCATATTGGTTTGAGACAACATCAAACCATTGAGATAATTATAATACCCGTTTTGTTTGCGTACCAGAGCGGCTTCAGGATTTTTGATTTTGTCTAACCACTTCTGCGCACCGGCAAAATCTTGTTTTCTTAAGCGAAGAAAAGCCAGAATAAGAATTTCATTTTTAAAATATAGGAGCACAAAGATTGCGGCAAGTAAAATGAGCATAATACCATTACCTATAGATCTGTCTATAATCTGCCAGATAGCAAGACCAAGAACAAGGGCAGCAAGTACTAATTTTATATTTTTGTTGAACATGAAGATTCGTATTAAAAGACTCCTAATATAGAGTAGCTAGTTGTTATTTTTATGAGCGTGCAAATGTAATAAAAACAATCTAAAATATTTTATAGAATCTATTTGCTGATTTAGAAACTGTTTGTATATTTGCGCCCAGCTTTTGAGAAGGTAATTCTCAAATTAATAATCGAAAAGTAAAAGGATTAAAGAAGATATAAAATGAGCAAAAGAACCTTTCAGCCTTCAAAAAGAAAAAGAAGAAACAAACATGGATTCCGCGAGCGTATGGCTAGCGCTAATGGTCGTAAAGTCCTTGCTCGTAGAAGAGCTAAGGGTAGAAAGAGATTATCTGTATCTTCAGAGCTAAGACATAAAAGATAAATGGTGATTTTCCATTATTAAAAATATTAAGGTGTTACTTTTATAAGTAACACCTTTTTTTATAAATACTACAACCGAATTTTTAGATAATACTCCTAATCTCAGTATAATGCCAAAAAATAATAAACTTAAGTCTATTTTAATTATCGGTTCTGGTCCTATCGTTATAGGCCAGGCATGTGAATTTGATTACTCTGGGTCTCAGGCGCTCCGCTCATTGCGTGAAGATGGTATAGAAACCGTTCTGATCAACTCAAACCCTGCAACAATTATGACAGATCCTGTTATGGCAGATCATGTTTATTTGTTGCCTTTGACAACTAAATCACTCGTAAAAATTTTAAAAGAACATCCTCAAATTGATGCTGTTCTACCTACAATGGGTGGACAAACAGCATTAAACCTTTGTATTGAAGCAGATGAAAAAGGAATTTGGAAAGACTTTGATGTTGAGATTATAGGTGTTGATATTGATGCAATTAATATTACGGAAGATCGTGAGAAATTCCGTGAATTGATGTTGAAAATAGGTATAGGTATGGCACCTCAAGCTACCGCAACTTCTTTTCTTCAAGGTAAGGAGATTGCTCAACAGTTTGGTTTTCCATTAGTAATTAGAGCTTCATACACATTAGGTGGAGCAGGAGCTTCTATTGTTTACAAGCCAGAAGATTTTGATAAACAACTAAGCCACGGTTTAGAGATTTCACCTATTCACGAGGTGATGATTGATAAGGCTTTAATGGGGTGGAAAGAATATGAATTGGAGTTATTACGCGATAAAAATGATAACGTAGTTATTATTTGTACTATCGAGAATATGGATCCTATGGGAATTCATACCGGAGACTCAATAACAGTTGCTCCGGCAATGACCTTGAGTGATACTACATTCCAAAGAATGCGTGATATGGCAATACACATGATGCGTTCTATAGGGGATTTTGCAGGTGGATGTAATGTGCAGTTTGCTGTAAGTCCTGATGAGAAAGAAGATATTATCGCTATTGAGATCAACCCGCGTGTGTCTAGATCATCTGCATTAGCTTCTAAGGCTACCGGTTATCCAATTGCAAAAATAGCGTCAAAATTAGCTATAGGATATACATTAGATGAGTTAGACAACCAGATCACAAAATCTACTTCAGCTTTATTTGAGCCAACATTAGACTATGTAATTGTAAAAATTCCTCGTTGGAACTTTGACAAATTTGAAGGAAGTGACCGCACTCTGGGATTACAGATGAAATCTGTTGGAGAAGTGATGGGTATAGGTCGTTCTTTTCAAGAAGCTTTACATAAAGCAACCCAGTCGCTTGAAATTAAGCGTAACGGTTTAGGAGCAGATGGTAAAGGTTATACTAATTACGATACTATTATAGAAAAACTGACCAATGCAAGTTGGGATCGTGTTTTTACTATATATGATGCGATACAGATGGGTATTCCATTAAGTCGTATTCACGATATTACTAAGATAGATATGTGGTTCCTTAAGCAATTTGAGGAATTAAATGCTCTTGAGAAGGAGATTTCAAACTTTAAAATAGACACGCTTTCAAGAGATTTATTATTAGAAGCTAAACAAAAAGGTTTTGCAGATCGTCAGATTGCTCATATGCTAGATTGTTTAGAAAGTGATGTTTACAATAAAAGAGATGAACTTAAAGTGAATCGTGTTTACAAATTGGTAGATACGTGTGCGGCTGAGTTTGTGGCGCAAACACCTTATTTCTACTCTACTTTTGAAAGCGATATGCAGCTGGCAAACGGAGAGCGTTTTGCACAGAATGAAAGCAAAGTAAGCGATAAGAAAAAAGTAATTGTTTTAGGGTCTGGACCTAACCGAATAGGGCAGGGAATCGAATTTGATTACTGTTGTGTACACGGTGTTTTAGCTGCTGCAGAATGTGGTTATGAGACTATAATGATCAACTGTAACCCTGAGACGGTATCTACAGACTTTGATACGGCAGATAAACTTTATTTTGAGCCGGTATTCTGGGAGCATATTTATGACATTATCCGTCACGAAAAACCGGAAGGTGTAATCGTTCAGTTAGGTGGGCAGACTGCTTTGAAATTAGCTGAAAAATTAGACAGATACGGTGTTAAAATCATCGGTACCAGTTATAAAGCACTAGATTTAGCTGAAGATCGTGGTAGTTTCTCAAGATTGCTTCAAGAGAATAATATCCCGTATCCTGAGTTTGATGTTGCAGAAACTGCAGAAGAAGCTTTAGCTGTGGCAGATCGTTTAGATTTCCCAATTCTTGTAAGACCATCTTATGTATTAGGAGGTCAGGGAATGAAGATTGTAATCAATAAAGACGAATTAGAAGAGACTGTTGTTGATCTTTTACGTAAAATACCGAACAATAAATTACTTCTTGACCACTATTTAGATGGAGCAATAGAAGCCGAAGCAGATGCGATTTGTGATGGTGAAAATGTATACATCATCGGTATTATGGAGCATATAGAGCCTTGTGGTATTCACTCAGGGGATTCTAACGCAACCTTGCCTCCTTTCAATTTAGGAGATCTTGTTATTCAGCAAATAAAAGATCACACTCATAAAATTGCTTTAGCGCTTAACACGGTAGGATTGATCAATATTCAATTTGCTATTAAAGATGATAAAGTTTATATCATAGAAGCAAACCCCAGAGCTTCTCGTACGGTACCGTTTATTGCAAAAGCATATGGTGAGCCTTATGTTAATTATGCAACTAAAGTAATGTTGGGAGAGAAAAAGGTGACCGACTTTGATTTTAAGCCGAAATTAGACGGTTATGCAATCAAACAACCGGTATTTTCTTTCAATAAGTTTCCAAATGTGAATAAAGCCTTAGGCCCAGAAATGAAAAGTACGGGTGAAAGTATCTTATTTATAGATAGTTTGAAGGATGACGCATTTTATGATTTATACGCTAGAAGAAAAATGTATTTAAGTAAATAATTTTTGCAACATAATGCTGTGAACAACGTCTTTATGTAAAGTATAGTATAATTATGAGAAAATTTTAGCATTTTTAAGTTATACTTATTTTATCTTTACATAAAGACTTCAAACACAGTAATATGGCATGAAATTTACTTGGCTTTACATTTTTATATTTATAATAGGAGCATCTATAAGCGCTCAGGAGACACACATAATCAAGTGGGCCTCTGGGACTGATGACCTCCAAGCTCCACTAGAGGTTCAAGTGGGAGATAAAGTGCAATGGGTTTTTGGGGAGTCAACACCGCAGAATTTAATTGGTAATTCTTTAGGTGAATCTTCAGATTTTGGAATTCAACAGGTCTTAGCTAAGGGGTCTATATATGAATATGTGTTTGCAAAAAGAGGTATTTATACGTTTCAGAGCGCTGTAAATAAAGATTTGAAAGGAACCATTCGTGTAACCCAATCAAAATCTACTTTATCGCAGACTAAAGACGGCTTTAAGATTTATCCTAACCCTGTAAAAGACAGAATATTTTTTAAGAATCCTAAAGCTTCCAACGGAGTAGAAATTACATTCTACGATGTACTAGGAAAGCTTGTAAAACGGAATTCTATCGACTCTAATATGTTGCAAAGTGGTATGGATGTAAGCCGACTTAAGCGTGGCGTTTATTTGGTTCAGATAGATAATGGAGAGCGTTCTTTTACTCAGAAACTAATTAAAGATTAAGAATCACACACGAATTATAATAAAGCCCTTCTGGATTTCAGAAGGGTTTTTTGGTTTTATCCTTATAAATTGTATTCTTCAGGTTTTAGTTTATCCTGATCAAAATCTATGAAAAAATAGTCTACTTTATCCTTAGAAGAAAATCACTTTTTTATGTTGCACATATTCATATGATAGCCAAACAGGTATGTTTTACGAGTGCTAAGCATTAGTGCCCATGTTCCATAAGCAGGATGTAAAGATATGCTCTGCTGTACATGTAACGTATCCAAAAACCGTCAAAAGTATGCCTTGCCGAGGTTAGATAGGGATGAAATTATGTTGCTATCACAGAAGCTGAGGCAGCCCGTCCATGTTTGCCTGACTCCCCACTTCAAGAAAGGAGTAGGGTGGTTTGATGAGTTTGGTAACACCAATGAGCAAACCTCCATGAATGCTAATCCAGATTAAACCAATGGCAATCAGACCCGGGTTTTCAAGCGCTTTGGTCAAACCCATTTGTATACTTATGGTCGCTGCGAGAATGTAGATAAAGCGCTCACCAAATTTACTGCTGCAGGCCCCTTCGTAATTTTTCGTTCTGGTAAATGGAAGTATAATCCCGAAAGCGGTAGCAAAAACTACCATCCATAAAAAGTCTGTACGCAGCGAAGACAGGATTTTTTCTTTGTTGCGAACTACTTCAAAATTGTTATCTAAAAAGGAAGCGAAGTGTGTATTCAGATAGTGCACCAGACCTTTTTGCTGTGAGCCGAATCAGGTTCAAAGACACTCTCTCAATTCTTTTCAGAATACTCCTAAAACGAGACTAAGGATACAGATTAGGAGTCGGATCGCTTTAAATACAGCCGGTTTTATGCAGAAACAGATTTGGAACGGTTTTTTTAAGTGGACTATGTGTAACGGAGGAATCTCCTGTTTAGTATCATTTCAGGTTTTTTAGGGTACTTGTATTAATAATAGACTCCAGAATCCTACCGGGATTCTTCCCGGTAAATCCCAACTGCAACCATAGTGCAACCACACTGCAACCACACTGCAACCACACTTTACCACACTTTTTGTGGTTGAAGACGGTTGGATTAAGGTAGTATATTGGTATCAGGTATAAAGATTCAGGTAGTTATCAGGACTAAACCAGATACTAAGAAAGACGTGGTATAGAACATAGAATGGGGTGTGTAAAGTATGAATGGGAAAACCTTTTGCGAATGTGATGGGAGAAATTCATGAGTTGGCTGCTGGTCCCCCTTTCTTTAACAATGAATGCCTTATCAGGGTTTTATGTGATTCTACGGGAACAAGATCCGGGCAGCAACGGAAATTTAACTATGGCTAAAAACCGCTTCGACTTAAAGTTAGCCTAATTGGAGAAGTCTCGAACTGTTTGAGAATGCCTGCGGTTTAAAGAATCCCTAAGCTTTTCAAGCTATACTTTATGGGCTGCTAAATCATGTATTTGCACCTCAAAAGTTTTGGTGTTATTCAGCTTTGGAATTTTTGATTAATACTTCAACTGCACCTTATGTGAGTTTTTAAGTATCTCGAGATCCTCGTTGTTGATTTCGTGTTTTGCAGAAGACGCTGCCCGGTGCTTTTTCTTCATCTCCTGGCGGTTGAGGCTTTTTAAAAAGCGGCGCATCTGCTTTTCGTTTTTCAAAATAAGACCGGGCACAGGCACCGAGTCCCCGTTTTTATCTTTAGCAACCATTGTAAAATAACTAGAGTTACAGTGTTTTATAATTCCGCTGTGTATATCTTCAGATTCAACCCGAATACCCACAACCATTGAAGTTCTGCCCACAAAATTTACTGAAGCTTTCATTTCCACGAGTTCGCCCACCTCAATAGGTCTTAAAAAATCCACAGTATCTACCGAGGCGGTCACGCAATAATTGCCGCTGTGTTTTGACGCGCAGGCAAAGGCGATCTGGTCCATTAAAGAAAGAATGTAGCCTCCATGAATTTTTCCGCTGAAATTAGTATGAGAAGGTAGCATCAGTTCGCTAATGGTCACCTGTGATTGTTCAATATTTTTAAATGATTCCAAGTAGGTTGGTTTAGAGGGTTGTTTATTCGCGATTAAAATGTGGTGAATTTTCTTTGGAGATATCGGTTACAAAATATTTTGTATCACCCCAGAAAATAAAGGTTGCATAACGCTCAACGTAAGTCAACTTTACATAGCTTCCCTGATAATCTTTCAGTTTTTGAATAACTTCATCTTCACTTCCCATCACCGAAAAATCAAAGATCTGAGCACCACTAATTCCCTGACTAATCTGGCCTTCCCAGGTTTTAGATAAAATACCTTTTTTACTGAATTTGATCAGTTCGCCTGCACGTGTCCCTTCACTATAAGGAACAAAATAAACAAACGAGTAAAACAGAATGGCGAGAAGTATGATTCCGCCCAAAACAAAAGCTAAAAGTTTTTTCATAAAATACAGGGTCTAAGTTCAAATTTAGTCATTAGCTGCTTCAATAGAGTCATCTTCTGTAGCGCTGTTCAATAATTTTTGATCTATATCTTTACTGGTTTTGGCTCCAAGCTTTTTTAGACGTTCTACACGGTTGATGAGATTGCCTTTTCCTGTAAGTTTTGTCATCGTGCGATCATAGGTGTTTTGTACCGTTCCCAGTTGGGTTCCTACTTTGATGAGTTCATCTGTTAACAGTGTAAAGGAGTCATAAAGTCTGCCGGCCTGCGTTGCAATTTCTATAGCATTCTTCTTTTGACGATCGTTTTGCCAAAGGTTTTCTACCAGTTTTAAAGCGGCGAGCAGGGTAGAAGGAGTAACAATGATTACATTTTTACTAAAAGCTTCCTCATAAAGTTGCGGAGCATGGGCAGAAGCAATAGCAAAAGCGGGCTCGATGGGAATAAACATAAAAACCGTATCTGGACTTTCTTCTAAAAGAGCTTGATAATTTTTTGAACTCAAGGTATTAATATGGTTTTTTACCGAAAGAATATGCTGTTTAAGAAAGGTGTTTTTTAAATTTTCTTCAGTTTCAGAAACGTATCGTTCAAAGGCTGTAAGAGATACTTTACTGTCTACGATCATTTTTTTTCCATCAGGAAGATGGATTAATACGTCTGTCTGAAAACGTTTTCCGGTTTCGTCAGTATGGCTGTCTTGCAACGTGTATTCGCGATCTTTCTCAAGTCCAGATTTTTCAAGAACTCGAGTGAGTATTAGCTCACCCCAGTTTCCTTGCATTTTAGTATCGCCTTTTAATGCCTTGGTAAGATTATCTGCATCTTTACTCATTTGTAAATTGAGTTCTGCCAGACCTTTTATTTGCTGTCTCAGTTCGCTGTGTCTCCCTAAACTTTCCTTATTTGTGTCTTCTACCTTTTTCTCAAAACTGTTGATTTTTTCTTGTAAGGGTTTTAAAATTGAGTTTAGGTTTTCTTTATTCTGAAACATAAATTTAGAAGATTTCTCTTCCAAAATTTTATTAGCAACAATCTCAAAATCCTTTGTGAATTTCTCCTGAAGTTTTTCTAGTTCAGCAGATTTTTCTGAGATGCGCTGTTCTAAGTTTTCAAAAGCTACATTACGGCTGGTTAGTTCATTTTGAAAAAACTCTTTATCGTCCTGCAGTTGCTCTTGTTTTTTGAGCAAATCAGCTTTTTCTTTTTCAAAACCTTCCAGTTGTTGCTCTTTGAGTTGTAATCTTTCGTGTAAGCGGGCAGTTTCAGATTTTTTTTTAAGACCAGTAATTAGTTGACCTAAAAAAAAGCCTATACTTAAGGATACTATAACACTAATTATCAGGATGAGACTATCATTCATGCAACTGGGATTTATTGGCACCCCCAAAGGGTTTAATACCCCGAGTCTTGCCTCTATATTGAAAAATTGTTTCTAATAAATAACTCGTGGGCTTGCCCCGAGGTAGTTTACTCAAAGATAGGGATAAGGCTTTGGTATTACCGAATAAAAAATCGCTGGTTTTCTTTGTTGAAGCCAATAATGTTATCGGGGAATAACTGTTCAAAAATCCCAGACTCTGTCAAGTTTTTCGGAGTGTCTTGCGTTGCTTTTCCGTTGTGAATCACCAGCATTTCATCAGACATCCCTAAAACCAATTCGATATCGTGCGATGTACTTAAGATCGTTTTTTGTTGCTCGTGAGCGATTGTTTTCAGTAAAGAAAAAATAGAAGCTTTGTGATGTAAATCAAGATGAGTTGTGGGTTCATCAAGCAAAATGACTTCCGTATTTTGGGCTAAAGCACGAGCAATTAGTGCTCTTTGAAATTGGCCGTCGCTTAGTGCGTGACAAGCTGTATTTTTAAGAGCTTCTAACTCAGTTGCGTTTATAGCATTTAAAATATGGACTTTATCTTCTTCTGAAAGTTTTCCTAACCAATTAGTATAGGGCTGTCTTCCTAGCGCAACCAACTCTAAAACTGTTAGGTTTTTTGAAATATATTGTCCGGTTAGAACTACGCTCAATTGTTTAGCTTTTATTTCAGCATCAAGTGTTTTAATAGGTGATTTTTCAAGTAAAACCTCTCCGGAAATAGGATTCTGAAGTCCGGCTAGTGTGCGTAATAATGTAGATTTACCAGAGCCATTAATACCCACCATTGTTGTTAAGGTTCCTTTTTTAAGAGAAAGATTCACATCTTCAACAATGATAATCTTTTCCTGTCCATTTTTATATCCAACGGAAAGTTTTGAACTGCTTAGCAATATTTTATTAAAATCTGACATTACTTAAAATAAGAGTTTTTTCTTCCTAATTAAAAGCCAGATCACAACCGGCGCACCTATAATTGAAGTAATAGCGTTTATGGGTAGCGAGAATTCAAATAGAGGCATTTGTGCCAATGTATCGCAAAAAAGCATCAATACAGCACCTCCTAAAACGCAAGCCGGCATCAGCGTCCAGTGATTAGAAGCTGTAAACCATTGTCTGATCAAATGCGGAACGGCGAGCCCGACAAAGGCTATTGGTCCTACAAAAGCAGTTAGACTTCCTGCGAGAATACTGGTTGCTATTAAAATGATAAATCTGCTTTTTTGTAAGGAAACACCAAGCGTCTGAGCATAGTGATCACCAAGTAATAGACTGTTGAGGCTTTTTGTGACTGAAAAAGCTAAAATCATTCCTATAAAGTAGCAAAACGAAAGAATTATTAGTGCATCCCAAGAGATGTCTCCCAGACTTCCGAAGGACCAAAACATATACCGCTGTAATTCTTCTGCCGGACTAAAATACGCGAGTATGCTTACCACTGCAGCAGTAAGACTCCCAAACATTAAGCCTATAATCAATAAAGCCATCGCATCGCGAACTCTTGAGGCGACAAGCAATACAATGCTCAAAACAGCAAAACTTCCCAAGCTGGCAGCGAGAATGGTTCCCCAGCCATTAGGCACAACAAATGCAGATAAGCCCAGAGCACTTCCTCCTAAAATAAAAAAAGCAACACCCAAACTTGCACCACTACTAATTCCTAATACAAAAGGTCCCGCCAGCGGATTTTTAAATAGCGTTTGCATCATTAAACCTGCAACAGCTAGTCCGCTTCCGGTCATAATAGCCGCTAAAGCTTTTGGAATTCGATAATCGAGAATGATATATTGCCAGGCTTCTTTTACACTATCATCCCCAAGAATAATTTGAATAATAGCCTTTAATGGAATCAGTACTGAACCCAAAGCAATATTGACTACGAACAGCAAAATCAAAAGTGTTCCTAGAATTACAAATTGAACGCTATGTTTACTGGTACTATTCAAGTGGTGTGAAAAAGTGAGAGGCTTTATTACTGTTAAGTTCCGGGTGAAAAATAGTTACCAGATCTTCAAGAACCCAGTCTGGTCGAGAAGGAGCCAACTCATAATAAAGCATTCCACCGGTTTCTCCTTTTGCAGCAGCAAAGCTGTAAATAGCTTTGTTTTTAAAAGCAGCAAATTGTGTGTAGGCATCATTTGTTTCTTTTAAAGATTGGTAGCTTTCAAAAGCATTAGGAGCAATCCAAAATTCAGCATTTTGTGCCTTATCCAGAACACTTTCAATACTTAAAGAAAGGCTTCCGGTTCCCTTGGTGTCTTTATATAAATACTCAGCATTTGCATCAGCTACCAGTTGTGCGGCCCAGCTTTCACCTTTTGGTAAATACCATACATCTTTAAACATAGCACCACTTAAAACTGTAGGCTTTTTCTTCGCTTTAAGGGCTTCTTTTTTTAAAGAATTGTAGTTGTCTTTTATGGAGTTGAAAATAGAATCAGCTTGTTTTTCTTTATTGTAGAGTGCAGCAAAAAATTTGATCCATTCTGCTTGACCAAGAGGAGAAGTTTCCGTCCAATCGCCATTATACAATACCGGAATATTTGCGCGTTGCAACGAGTTTAAGCTTTTGTTCTCACCTTCAACGCCAAAGCTCACCACAACATCAGGATTTAAATCGATCGCTCTCTCTGTATTTATAGATTCATTTTGTCCTAATTCTTCAATTTTTTCAGCCTTGATAAGCGCTCTTGTTTTGGGCGAAGAAATATAATCAAGATTTGGGAAACCCTTTAGAGTTTCTTCAACACCAAGCAGTTCTAGGGCGGGAATATGCGTTGTTGAAGTTACCACGATTGAAGTAATCGGGATTGTTAGTATAGCATCTGCTTCGATGCTATCTGGTAGTTTTTGTCCTTCTTTGAGTAATGCATATCTGAAGGTTTTTTTACTTCCGGGCCATGCTTGAGAAACACTTAAAATTTTATAAGCTTCGTGGTCTAGAATGTCAAATCCTGTAGCAAACTCTACTAGTGATTTGCTCGTTTGTTGATTCTCTGAAACTTCAGGTTTTGACTCGTTTTTACACGAGTTAAAGAGTAAAAAAGAGAAGAGAAATACAGTTGTAAATAGGTTTTTTATCAAAATCGTCTGATTTGGTGTTTAGGTAGTAATTGAAATTCAAAAGTAAGATTAATTAAAAAAAGTAAGGTAGACTAAGTGATTTGATTAACTTCGCGCTTGAATTTTGGTGGTTATTTTCTACTAACGGAAATACCTTAAAAGGGAATCAGGTGCTTAATTTTTTTAATATTCCTGAGCTGTTCCCGCAACTGTAAGCTTTGTTCGGTTAACCGAACGGTAAAATCGCTCTTACACCACTGTCTTTACGATGGGAAGGTTGATTTTTATACGCGAGCCAGGAGACCTGCCAGAAGTAACTATTAACTGAAGACTTTCGGGGTAAAGGTCAAAGGGCTTATGAATTTTAGATTTAACTACATTTTTGTAGGGATTCTGTTGTGTGCAGGGTTTCTTTATTCGCAAGAGCGTACGGTGACGCCTCTAGACTCTGTGTATTTAACAGATTCTAAATTAAAGGAATATTCTACCGGTCGCGATGTCTTGACGCTTTCTGATTCGATTTTGTACCAAAACAGAGCTTTACTAACCAATACACTCAATTTTAACACGCCCATATATTTTAAAGAAAATGGCTTGGGAATGGTCTCATCACCATCATTTAGAGGTACAACTGCTTCTCAAACCGCTGTGTTGTGGAATGGGATCAATATCAATTCTCAGTTTAACGGTCAGCTTGATTTTAATACGATCAACACCGGTGCTTATAATGAAATATCAGTGCGTGGCGGTGGTGGAAGCGTCGTTTATGGTACGGGGGCAATAGGCGGAAGTGTACATTTAAACACGACGTTAAGCTTTGAAAAACTACATGAACATAATCTCTTTCTTCAATATGGTAGCTATACTACTCGTGATGCTCGATACACTTTTAAATTGGGTACAGACCAATGGAGTTTAAATCTGGCATTGTCCCGAAACAGCAGCGATAACGACTATGAGTATCCAAATGGAGGTGAAAATTTAAATGGTCAATTTGAAAATACTGCATTTAATGTAGGTCTGGGATTTAAAATAAATGACAAGAATTCTATCAGGATTTTTAGCGAACTCTTTGACGGGGAGCGCCATTTTTCATTAATACGTGCTTCAGAGACTGCTACAAAATATCAAGATCTAAATAGTAAGAATTTATTGGAGTGGGAGAGTAGCTTCGGAGATTTTATTTCGGTTACTCGACTGGCATATTTAGATGAACACTATAAATACTTCGGAAATCTCAATTACGATTCGTTCACCTTTGGAAGGGCTAAAACATTTATCGCAAAATATGATTTGAGTTATTCTGTTTTAGATAATCTAACACTGAATACCGTTTTGACCAATACCAACACGACCGGTGAAGGTTCAAGTTTAGGTGAAAATGATCGAAATATTTTTGCAGCTGCTCTTTTAATGAAACATCAGTTGGCTTCGGACTTTAAATACGAATTGGGTTTTAGAAAAGAAGCTACAGCCAATTATGATAGTCCGTTTTTGTTTTCTGTAGGAGCTACGAAAGACTTTAGTGATTTTTTCAGTTTAAATGTTAATGCTTCCCGAAACTTTAGAATTCCTACCTACAACGATCTGTACTGGTCTTCTGCCGGAAATCCTGATTTGCTTCCGGAGAAATCTTTGCAAGGGCAGATAGGAGCTGTGTTTAATTACCGCTCGTTGCGTTTAAACATCACAGGGTATTACAATTCGGTTACAGATATGATCAGATGGTTGCCCGGAAGCGATGGGGTTTGGAGACCGGTTAATGAAGATGAAGTGCAAATCTATGGTTTAGAATCGGGTTTAAACTGGTTTAAGACTTTTAAAAATAAACACCGATTTTCTTTAAATGCGACCTATGCGTATACAATTTCAGAGAATAAAGAGACGGGTTATCAACTGATCTACGTTCCTTTTCATAAAGTCACTGCCGGGATGAATTATAACTATAAGCGACTGCATACAAACCTTCAATTCTTATATGTGGGAGAAGTGTTTACACGCAGTGATAACAACAGTCGATATAATCTAGATCCCTATACGGTTGGCAACTTCAGTATGGGCTATCGCTTCGGCAAATCAGAACAATTTGAACTGGGTGGACGTATCAATAACTTTTTTGATGCTGAATATCAAAGTGTTGAAAACCGTTGGATGCCTGGTCGAAATTTTACTATGTACTTAAATTTTAAACTATAAATAATCAAAAATGAAAATTAATAAACTTAGTCTTTTAGCGCTTTTAGGCGTATTTATTTTAAACTCGTGTTCTAATGACGATGACAATCTAGAACCACTTCCTGAAGGGGATTACACTGATGGTTTTTTTGTTACTAACGAAGGAATGTTTGAAGGAAGAGGAACAGTCTCTTTTATAAGCGACGACTTACAAACTTCAGATATTGATGTGTATTCGACAGTAAATCCTTCTGAAAGTGATTTGGGTCAATTTGTACAGTCTATATTTTTTGACGAAGACAATGCGTATGTAATTTCTAATGGATCAAATTATATAACTGTCGTAGATCGCTATACCTTTGAATATATAGGAGTGATTGATTCAGAACTTTCAATTCCAAGATACGGTGAGGTTGTGAATGGAAAAGCTTATGTGACCAATCAGGGAGATTTTTCTACAGGAGCAGATGATTATGTTGTTGTAATAGATTTAGAAACCCTAACAGTAGAAAACACGTTAATTATCGGTAATAAAATTGATAAATTAGAAGAGGAAGACGGTCTGATTTATATTCAAGGAAGTGCCTTTAATGATGGTAATAGTATAAATGTTTTAGATCCAACTTCAAATTCTATTACAACTACGTATACAACTGAAGGATCTCTTAACTCATTTGATATTGAGGATGGTTTTATTTATGCTTTAACGAGAAAGGATGTTGAAGGTACAGATCCTCTGGAAAAAGTAGCTTATTTAGAAAAAATAGATCTTGCTACAGGAAATAGATCTACTCAGATTGTTTTTTCACAAGCAACCAGTGTTGCAAAAAACTTAACAATAGAAGATGATACAATTTATTATATGATTGGTACTTCTGTATATAAAATAGCTTTAAGCACAAGTGAGGAGCCGTTGCAAGATTTACTTACTTTTAGCGGTAATCTTGCTTACGGATTTGATGTAGAAGATGATCGCATATTTATTGCTCAAGGAACTTTTGATTCAGATAGTTTTGTTGAGATCTACTCAACAAATGGAAGTTTATTAAAAAATATAACAGTTGGATTAGGACCCAACGGTTTCTATTTCAACTAAACAACTTCTTACACTTTAAAGCATAAAAAAATCCGCTGATGAACTCAGCGGATTTTTAGTTTATAAAAATGAAATGCTATTTCTTAATTTCCGGAAGTCTGTTATCATACATTCTTTGGTAAGTAGGAGAAAACATGTCGGTTTCTCCAACCAATTGATAAGCAGGTCCTGAACGACGTTTAGTGCTTCGGCTTTTTCCTAAAATTTGATCTAAAGCTAACCTTAAAAGTGGTTCGTCAGGATCTCCTAACTGCCCAAGATTAGTAAGATCTTCTTCCAATTCAAAATCTGGTTCGATACCTGTAGGAGGTCCTACCAAGCCATTAGCATTTGAATAGGTGTAAATCAAAGGTTGAATCGCATAGGTATGATCTGGGTTTACGTTTTCTTTAAAGAAATTATCTCCATCATATAAAGTTGCAGACGCCTGAAATTTGCCAACTGTTGTAGTCCCAATAGTAGTAACGTCTATGTAAGGTCGTAAACCAATAATGGTTAACTCACTCGCAGAGGCTGTACTTCCTGTACCTATTACATAGAGACGACTTAGATTTAAACTGTTTATAGCTTCTTCATGATCTGTTTCGCTATAAATTGTAGAATTGAAACGATCAATTAAATTATCTGGACTTTCTAACTCAAAATAAGCTTGTGCCTCGGCATTCCATTGTTGTTTAGTTATAACATCTCCTTCAAATTGACCGGTAATCATTGAAGCCAAATCGATAGCGCTTGCAACAGAACCACCGCCATTATATCTTAAATCTAAAACTAAGTCAGTAACACCGTCTGCTTTAAAATCAGCAAAAGCAGCATTTAATTCGCCATCAAAATTAGACACGTAAGAGTTGTACATTAAATAGCCTATTTTTTGACCATCTATATCAAGTGTTTCAGCAATATAAACCGGGTTTTCAGTAAACCCTTCTTCTTTAGTGAGTGTAACACTTTCTCCTGTATTGCTCACGGTGTTATCTGAAACCGAAGCTAAATTCAGTGTATAGGTATCTTGATTAAGTAAGGTTTGATAATTATTTATAGTCATCTGGGTACGTACCGTCTACCTCCATAAAAAGATCGCCGCGCTCAATAATTGTGCTTGAAGCATTAGAATTAGGAGCAACATAACTTACATAACCAAAAATATCATTTGAATTTGAAAAACGAACTAGACTAAATTTAAGTCCATTACTTTTGCTAACTCCAGAAAAACTGTTTTCTAACTCGATATAATTATCTGTTATAAAACTGAAGCGATCTTGATCTGAAATCAACTCATCGTAATAAAAATTTTCAGGATCAGGATTCTCTGATAAATAGGTTACATATTCATTTGTATCAGTAAAGTAACCATCAGCCAATTCAGGGATGTCAGCTTTGTATAAATAATAAACATTCATCGCTTGGTAAATGAAGTCTTGAATAGGATAATCTTCTCTATCTAAAGTGACTTCTTCCGGTTCTTCAGTAGTAGGTTCTTCAACTAACTCTTCTGTAACATCATCATCATTAGAGCATGATGATAGCGCTAGAATACTTAGTAAGAGTATAAGAGTATTAGAAAGTGCTTTTTCATATTATATTTGTATTTTTTTTAATAATTGAAGAATACATTGAAATATTATTCAAAACTATCTGGGAGTTCTTCAATATACATACGTTGATAATCTTGCTTTTGGTTTTCCCGTTCTCCAATAACTTCAAAGACTGTACCATGACTTTTTTTAGATGAAACGAGACCTTTTCCTAAAATTTGATTTAAAGCTAAGCTTAAAAGTGGTTCATCAGGATCTCCTAAAGTTCCCAGATTTGAGAGGTCTTCACTCAGTTCAAAATCTGGAATGATACCGCTAGGTGGCCCCACAACACCATTTTTATTACTATAGGTATAAACTAAAGGTTGAATGGCGTATCTGTGATTCAGATTTAAGCTTTCATCATTTTTTCTAAAGTTATCAGAATCATAAAGTGTGATTGAAGCCTGAAATTTACCTACAGTTGTTGTCCCTATGGTTTGAACATCTATGTACGGATCAAGACCTATGATTGTAAGTTCGCTGGCAGATGCCGTGCTACCGGTTCCTATAACATATAATCGATTTAGATTAAGACTATTTATAGCATTACCATTTGAGATGGTACTATCAAAACGATCAATAAGCGACTCTGGTTCTTCTGCATCAAAAGCGGCCTGTATTTCGGGATTCCATTGCTGCTGAGTTACAATTTGTCCTTCAAACCGACCGGTGATCATCGAAGTGAGATCTATAGCGGTTTCTACCGAACCACCACCATTATACCTTAAATCAAGAACCAAATCTTCAATACCATCTGCTTGAAATTGAGCAAAAGCTGCATTCAACTCTTGATCAAAATTTCTTCGGTAGGCGTTGTACATTAAGTATCCTATTTTGCTTCCATCAATGTCTAATGTTTTGGCGATAAACACCGGATTTTCGGTGTATTCTTCCTGAACTAGATCAAAACGCGTTCCACTAGGTTGAAACACATCGTTAGCATCAAAAGTCCCGGTTTCTAGGGTAAAAGAATCTAACGCCAAAAGTTCGCGAGAACGTGCACTTAGAGAATAGGTCCCGTTTGCGTTTGCTGTTGTTGTTAAACGTTCACCGTTAACACTATTAAACAGCATGCCTCTTAGAACACCGCTTTCTGAAGCAGAAGTATTAGGCAACACATAACGAACAAAAGCGAAAGCAAAGTTAGGATCACCGGGATCAAGTGCAAGCCCATAATCTATACCACTGGTTTTACTTATACCTGCAAAGCTGTTCTCAAGTTCGCGGTAATCATCTGTTATAAAACTGAACCGATCTACATCGGCCACTAGTCCGTCATAAAACAACGATTCAGGAGACTCAAAACCGTCAAGAAAACCATTAAGTTCTGTTTGTGTGTCAAAAAAATCGTTTGCAAGCTCTGGTATTTGTGGTTTGTAGAGGTAATACAACTGCATCCCTGAATAGATGAAGTTTTCGATTTCTAATTCAGATAAGGGTCGTATTTCATCATCTCGGTCTGTAGCGCAAGAATTCAGTAAGAATAACGCGCATAGCGTTATAAGGATTGGGGTAATTTTTTTCATCAAAGCATTTTAGTTATCAACTCTAAATTTAAGGGTTATATTGTATTTGTGGTTTTTAATGTAACAAAATTTAGTTTAGATCGTCATCCTTGTAACTAACCGCAATTAAATATGAACCAAAACGAGTTTTTAGCAAAAGTCACTCCTGTTCAGGATCGTTTGTATCGCTTAGCAAAGCGACTGCTGGTTTCTGAAGATGAGGCGCAAGATGCAACTCAGGAGGTACTTATTAAACTGTGGTCTAATCGTAAAAAGATTAAAAAATTGAGAAGTGTAGAAGCTTTTGCCGTAACGATGACAAAAAACTATTGTTACGATAAACTGAAAGCAAAAAGTAGCAGCAATTTACAGTTAGTACACACTAACTATGAAGATCAGCACTACAACACGGTAAAAACCAGCGAAAATAGTGACAGTGTCAATTGGGTATTGAAATTGATGAAAGACTTACCCGAACAGCAACGCCTGGTTTTACATATGCGGGATGTAGAGCAATACACCAATAGTGAAATTGCAGAAGAATTAGATTTAAATGAAACAGCGGTGCGTGTAACGCTGTCGAGAGCAAGAAAAACCATACGCGAACAATTGTTAAAAAAACATAACTATGGACTTAAATAAAATAGAAAACCTGCTGGAGCTTTATTTTGAGGGAGAAACTTCCTTAAAGCAAGAAGCGCAGTTACAGGAATACTTCACTAGTGATGAAGTAGCTCCGCACCTGGAAGAGTATGTTCCTATCTTTGGCGCTTTCGCGAAAGCTAAAGAAACCGGTTTTAACCGTACTCTAGAATTACCAGAAACTAAAAGATCGTATAAATGGATACCTGTTGCAGCCAGTGTCTTATTGTGTATAGGTCTCTTTTTAACGTATAATCAGAAGCAAGGCTCTGAAAATGATTTAGGTACGTATAAAGATCCTGAAGTAGCCGCTTTAAAAACAAAACAAGCGCTGTTTATGATGGGGAGCTTTATGAATAAAGGTACCGGCCAGTTAGAAAAACTGGAAACGTTTGAAGAAACCGCAAATCAAATTGTAAAATAATCAAAATCAAAAAACGATGAATAAATTAGTAATTACCCTTTTGTTAATAGGTCTGAGCTTTACCTCTTTTGCACAAAATAGCTTTGATCAGTTTGAAGATATGAAAGACGTTACCTCAATGGTAATTAATCAAAAGATGTTTGGACTGTTATCTAAAATGGATCTTGATCTTGAAGATTCTGAGATGAAAAATTACAATGAAATGGTCAAAAGTCTTAAGGATATTAAGCTTTTTACCACAAAAAGTTCTTACGCATCAAAACAGATGAAACTTGAATTTAATTCTTATAAAGCCAGTCAACGTCTTGAGCAATTAATGAGTATTAAAGACGATGGTAAAAATGTGAATTTTTACTATAAGCCCGGCAAAAGTGAAGATTTTGTAAGTGAATTTTTAATGTTTATTGATGGTGAAAATAATGATGACGATACCGTGCTTATTAAAATCACGGGAGATATAAATCTTAAAGATATAGGCAAAATAGCAAGTAGTATCAACTTCAAAGGAAGTGAAGAGCTTAACAATGTAAAAGTAAATTAAAATGAAAACTTTAAAGCTAAGTATGGTTCTGCTGCTAATTGCGACTTGTATAAGTTGTAATGATCAACAGTCCCTGCAAGAATATTATATAGACAGCAAAGAGAGCGATGAGTTTATAATGGTTGATCTGCCTACGAGTCTTATTGCGCCTAAAAGCGAGAGTCTTTCTGAAGATCAGAAACGAATTGTAGCTTCAGTTAAAAAGGTAAATCTTTTAGCTTATGCTATGAAAGATACCAGCTTTTACAATTCTGAAACAGATAAGGTAACTGGTATTCTTAATAGTGATAATTATGACGAACTTATGAAACTTGGAACTCCTGAGCAGCGTATGCGTATATTTATAAAAGGAGATGAAGATGCTATAGATGAAGTTGTTGTTTTTGCTCAGGATAATAATAAAGGGTTTTTATTAGCCCGCGTTCTAGGCGATAATATGAATGTAGCTGATATGGTACGTTTTGCTGAAACTATGGATACCAGTAGTGCTGCTCTCAACACCGGTGGTTTTGAAGGTATAATGGACGTTTTTAAGTAAATCGAATTATATAAATAACAAATTCTAAAAGAGCGCTAAATGCGCTCTTTTTTATTTAGAATTAGTTTAAACACTGATTAAAGTCAGTGTTTTCTTTAGTTATGAAATCGTATTTTTGTTTAAACAAATTCTCCACTCCATGAACAAAGGAATTTACATTGCCACACTAGAACCTAATAGTGGTAAATCTATTGTTTCACTAGGCCTGATGCGCACACTTCTGGGTAAAACCGCAAAAGTGGGCTATTTCAGACCTATAATAGATGATAGTAAAAATACCAGCAAAGACAATCATATTAGTACGGTGATTTCTTTTTTTGATATAGATCTGGATTATGAAGATGCTTATGCGTTCACGAGTAGTGAAATCATAAAAAAAAGAAATAAAGGTAAGTCTGGTGAAATTCTGGATACGATTATTACTAAATATAAAAACCTGGAAGATCGGTTTGATTTTGTGTTAGTAGAAGGATCTGATTTCACTGGAGAGGGAAGTATTTTTGAATTTGATACTAATGTGTTGATTGCTAAAAATCTAGGATTACCCGTTATTTTAGTTGGTAGCGGAGTGGGGAAGACTGAAGATGAATTGCTAGGTAGTTTGCAAATTGCGTATACCACTTTTCTAGATAAAGATGTTTCAGTTTTAGCTGTGGTCGCTAATAAAGTTCAAGAAGAAAACCTGTTAATTGCTAAAGAAGGTCTGCGAACATTCTTGCCAGATTCGGTTGAGGTATTTGCTATTCCTTTCACTGAAAAATTAGCGCATCCTACCATAAAAGAGATTGTAGAAGAGTTAGACGGCAAAGTCTTGTTCGGTTCTGAGTTTTTAGATAATCAGACTGGTAATTTTGGGGTAGGAGCGATGCAGTTGCGTAATTACCTGACGCATTTAAAAGATGACAGTTTAGTGATTACTCCCGGTGATCGTGCAGACATTATTCTGGGAGCTTTGCAGGCCAATATTTCAACCAATTACCCCAGGATTTCTGGCATAATTTTAACCGGTGGATTGATTCCTGAAGAGCCTATTCTAAAACTGATACAGGGTCTTTCTCAGATAGTTCCTATTGTTTCAGTTAATGACGGTACGTTTTCGGTAACTAATAGGGTAGGAAATATTAAATCACAGATTTACGCAAATAGTAAACCTAAGATTGATACTTCACTTACCGTATTTGCAAAAGAAGTTTCTTTTGATAAACTCATCGAGCGTTTTATCAATTTAGAACCTAAAGGAATTACGCCTAGAATGTTTCAATATGGTTTGATGAAACGCGCAAGAACTGCAAAGAAACATATTGTAATGCCTGAAGGTACAGACGAGCGTATTTTAAACGCTGCAGTACAATTGGTTGAGTTAGATATTGTAAAAATAACCTTGCTTGGAGATCTGGAACAGGTTAAAGAAAAGGCGGTTCAATACAGTATTCCGCTTGACTTGAATAAGATTGATATAATAGACCCTGTGAAGTCTGAGCATTTTGAGGATTATGTTGAAACTTTTTATGAGTTACGGAAGCATAAAAACGTAAACCGCGATATCGCAAAGGACTGGATGGCAGATGTGTCTTATTTTGGTACAATGATGATATACAAAGGTCATGCAGATGGTATGGTTAGCGGTGCGGCGCATACCACGGCGCATACGATAAAGCCCGCGCTTCAGTTTATTAAAACAAAACCTGGAGTTTCAGTGGTTTCTTCAGTGTTTTTTATGTGTTTAGAAGATCGAGTTTCGGTTTTTGGTGATTGTGCGATCAATCCTAATCCTTCAGCAACAGAACTGGCAGAAATTGCTATTTCTTCTGCGGAAAGCAGTCTGGCTTTTGGTATAGAGCCCAAAATCGCAATGCTTTCGTATTCCTCAGGAACTTCAGGTAAAGGCGCAGATGTTGACCGCGTTAGAGAAGCTACTGAGATCGTTAAAAAAGAACGACCAGATTTAAAGATTGAAGGCCCCATTCAATATGATGCTGCTGTAGATGCAGCAGTGGGTAAAAGTAAATTACCCGATTCTGAAGTTGCAGGTCAGGCAAGTGTATTGATCTTTCCAGACTTAAATACCGGAAACAATACGTATAAAGCGGTACAGCGTGAGACCGGTGCTTTAGCTATAGGTCCTATGTTACAGGGATTGAATAAACCTGTGAATGATTTGAGTCGCGGTTGTACAGTAGAAGATATTTTTAATACCGTAATCATTACAGCTATACAGGCCCAAGGCCTATAATTAGATTTAATTTAAAATGAAAATACTCATAATAAACTCTGGAAGTTCGTCTATAAAATTTCAATTGATTCAAATGCCACAGGCTTCCGTTTTAGCTAGCGGAATGGTTGAACGAATAGGTATTGAAGGTGGTTCTATTTCTTATAAGAATGCTAGTAATGATTTTTCAAAAAAAATAAACTTTCCAGATCATGCTTCTGGATTAACAAAGATAGCAGAACTGTTAATGGACCGCGATCTTGGGGTAATTAGCAGTACAGATGAACTAGATGCTGTAGGACACCGTATCGTTCACGGTGGGAAACAATTCACAGAAACAACTCAAGTAACTGAAGAAGTAAAAGCCAATATAAGACGTTTGTTTTCACTTGCACCATTACACAATCCAGCGCATCTTAATGGTATTGAAGTTGCAGAAGATATATTTAAAAATGCATCGCAAGTTTGTGTTTTTGATACTGCATTTTTTACTTCTATACCTCAAAAAGCTTATCAATATGCTATTCCAAAACATTTTATGGATGATTCGCGTATACGTTTATACGGTTTTCACGGCACAAGTCATAAGTATGTTTCAGAAAAAGCCCTTGAGCATCTAGGCAAACCTGATGCAAAATTGATCACCATACATCTGGGTAATGGCTGTAGCATGGCTGCAATTAAGGCAGGTAAAGCTATTGATACTTCAATGGGATTTGGTCCTGCTAACGGATTGATTATGGGTACTCGTGCCGGGGACATAGATCAGAGTGTAATATTCTACATGCAAGAACATCTGGGATATTCTGTAAAAGAAGTGAGCGATATTCTGTTGAAACAAAGCGGAATGTTGGGTCTTACCGGTTATAGCGATTTACGAGATATAGAGGCTGCCGCCGCAGAAGGTGATGAAGTTTGTGGATTAGCCTTAGAGATGAATGCTTACCGCATACGTAAATTTATAGGTGCTTACACAGCAGCATTAAATGGTGTTGATGCTATTGTATTTACTGCGGGAATAGGAGAGAATAGTAGCACGATACGCAGTAAAGTGTGTAAAGAGATGGAATACATAGGCATTGAACTGGATGAAAGTCTCAACGGGCAACGCTCTAAAAAACTTCGCGAAATTCAATCAGCTTTTTCTAAAGTAAAAGTGATGGTAATCCCCACCAATGAGGAGTTGGCAATCGCCACTCAGGTTTTTGACCTGATAAAATAATATCAATCAAGCGCTTCGGGTGCGCCATAAATTGTAAAGAAGAACAATAAAAACAATCGCTAAACCTAAAAGCACTACTGTTTTTGTAAGAATTCCTGCGAGGCCCGCAATAAGAATTCCTGCATAAAGCAGAATGACTAAAATTAGATTTAGCGAATATTTTGAGTTCATTAGATTCCGGTGTAATTAGCCGGAGTGATTGCTTTTAATTCTGTTTTGATTGAATCACTCACTTCTAAAGTTTCTATAAATCGATGCATAGAATCCTGAGTGATAGCTTCATTAGTACGAGTAAGTCCTTTTAAAGCTTCGTATGGATTTGCATAGCCTTCACGACGTAAAATAGTCTGTATAGCTTCTGCCACCACTGCCCAGTTATCTTCAAGATCTTTAGCAAATTTACTTTCGTTCAATAGTAATTTATTCAGCCCTTTTAAGGTGCTTTGTAAACCTATCAATGTATGACCGTAAGGAACGCCTATATTACGCAGAACAGTACTGTCTGTAAGATCTCTTTGTAGTCTGGAGATAGGTAATTTTGCAGATAAATGCTCAAATAAAGCATTTGCAATCCCTAAGTTTCCTTCACTATTTTCAAAATCAATAGGATTCACTTTATGCGGCATAGCCGAAGAACCAACTTCTCCTTTTTTGATTTTCTGCTTAAAATATTCCATAGAAATATACTGCCAGAAATCACGATCAAGATCTAATAAGATGGTGTTGATGCGTTTAATATTGTCAAAAAGAGCAGCCATATGATCGTAGTGTTCGATCTGGGTAGTAGGGAAGGAGTGGTGTAATTTTAAAGTCCCGCTTACAAAAGAGTTACCAAAAGCTTTCCAGTCAATCTCTGGGTACGCTACGTGGTGAGCATTATAATTACCGGTTGCTCCGCCAAATTTTGCAGCACTGGGTACCTCTTTTAAGAGACGAATTTGCTCCTCTAAACGAACTACAAAAACTTCAATTTCTTTTCCTAGACGCGTAGGAGATGCCGGCTGACCGTGCGTACGCGCAAGCATCGATACGGTTTCCCACTCATCTGTAAGTTGCTTTAGATGATCTACCACTTCAAGAAGATGTGGTAAGTACACCTGATTGGTGGCATCTTTTAAACTTAACGGAATCGCAGTGTTGTTAATATCCTGAGATGTCAGACCAAAGTGTATAAACTCTTTAGAATCAGTTAAGCCAAGGCCATCAAATTTTTCTTTAATAAAATACTCAACAGCTTTAACGTCGTGATTGGTAACGCTTTCAATTACTTTTACTTTAAGCGCATCTTCAGTTGTAAAATCTTCATAAATCGCACGTAATAGAGGGTATTTTTCCTTCGGAAATTCGCTAAGCTGAGGCAAAGGGATTTCACATAAGGCGATAAAATATTCGATTTCTACTTTGACACGATATTTTATAAGTGCTTTTTCAGAAAAATAAGCCGAAAGTGATTCGGTTTTACTTGAATATCTGCCGTCTATAGGTGAAACGGCTTCTAATGAAGATAAAGACATAGTTGCTTTTATAGTTAAAAGCGCAAATATACACAGCTACTTGCTAGCAACAAACCAGAATTTGAAGTAAACTCCTTGTACGGGCTTAAAAGGACTTAATCTAGATAATTGAAACGGGTTTAGTTAAGATTCAAGCTTTCTTAAAATAGACTTAGCACGAGACTGAAAAGCAGCAGAGCTCGCATCAAACTGAAGTTCTAATTGTGCTTTGAGTTCGCCGGGAATCCAACTTTCCGTTTCAGAAAGGTTGTAAATACTTTGCATTGCAAAAACCTTAACTGCAACTTTCTCATTACCTATTAACCAATCAAAGCATTTTGAAAGAATTTGTTCACGTTCAGCCTTAGATAAGTTTTCATTTTTTAGAAATTCAGAAGTGAGCAATTCGCAAATTTTTGAAAAAATACGGGAAACAGTTTCTATCTTATTTTCTTGGAGAACATTTAGAAATGAGCTCCGGTAAGGCTTGAGAATTTTTATATCTGAACGTAATGCAATATCTAAACCATAAGCAGCTTTTGTAGCAAGTTCCTCAGAACCTTCTTGTATGAATTTTAAGCTATAGTTGATAAGCTCTGGTTCAGCTAAGATTTCTTGACCAAGAGCTTTCCGGTCGCTCAATCGCGATGAAATTTGCAAAACTTTTGCTGCCCATTTTTCTTCGGTCATTTTAATTGAGTAATTTGACTTTTAAATTAAGATTCTAAAATTAATAATATGGTCTGGATAAAACGTTTTTTGATACTTGCTTTGGTCGCATTAGTAGTAATTCAATTTATTCCCGTAGAGAAAAATGAGGGAGGTTATAAATCTCTTGATTCCTTTTTAGCAGAAACAAAACCTAGTGATGCTGTTGGGACAATTTTAAAAACAGCTTGTTACGATTGTCACAGTAATCAAACCGAATATCCTTGGTATTCTAATCTAGCTCCTGCAAGTTTTTTCTTAGCAGATCACGTAGAAGATGGAAAGAGACATCTTAATTTTTCAGAATGGGATACCTATTCTGCGAAGCGAAAAGATCACAAACTGGATGAACTAATAGAAGAAGTTGAAAGTGGTGAAATGCCCTTAGAGTCGTATACGCTCATTCACACAGCTGCTAAGTTAGATGCCGCACAAACCGAAGCTTTACTAAATTGGACAAAAGCAGCAAGACTTAACTATTCAGAAGCTTTTCAACCACAATAGGCACTCCGCTAGAGGCGTTTTCAGCAATAACACTAAGATTAGCTTGTGATTTAATATTGGGTTTAGGGTCTATAAAATAAATAGCAGCATCTGCTTTGGTATAATTTATCAAAGATGCAGCGGGATAAACTTGCATTGAAGTCCCTATTATTAAAATATAATCCGCTTCAGAAGTGAGTTGAGCAGCAGTGTCTAACAACGGAACCATCTCTCCAAACCAAACAATATGGGGTCGCAGCTGACTTTTTTTTACACACAGATCTCCTTCGCAAATATCATCGCTCCAATCTAAAACTAGATTTTCATCAACTGTACTTCTTGCTTTTAAAAGTTCGCCATGTAAATGAATTACAGAAGAACTTCCTGCACGCTCGTGTAAATCATCTACATTTTGAGTAATAATATCAACCTGAAATTGTTCTTCAAGATCTACTAAGGCTTGGTGAGCTGCGTTGGGTTCAACTGTTTTTAATTGCCGGCGACGTTGATTGTAAAAATCCAATACAAGTGCCTGATTATTAAACCAACCTTCGGGGCTGGCAACTTCCATAACATCATGACCTTCCCAAAGTCCGTTAGAATCTCTAAAGGTTTTTAAACCGCTTTCAGCACTGATTCCTGCACCGGTGAGTACTACTATTTTTTTCAAAACAAATATTTTTTTAAATATACAAAGACAAAATTTTGGTAATGAAAGAATCCTTTGAATATTTGCCAGATGAATACAGCTACACTAAACTATCTGGAATCTTATCTTACTCCGCGCCGGCAGCAGCTTTTTAAAGAGGTTTTAGCTGAGCGTACGCGCTTTTTAACGGTCGCTATAGAAGACGTGGGGCATTTGCATAACACCAGTGCGGTAATGCGCAGCTGCGATGCTTTTGGAGTTCAGGATGTGCACGTCATTGAAGAATTGAAAGGAAAGCGTATCGATAGGGAGATTGCGATGGGAGCTCAAAAGTGGACAACTGTTCACAGATATGATTCTACAAAAAATGCATTAGCTCAACTTAAGCATAACGGATATAGAATTGTAGCCACAACGCCGCATCATACTGCGCATAAATTAGAAGATTTTAAGTTAGATCAACCTACTGCGCTATTCTTCGGAAGTGAAAAAGATGGCTTAACAGAAGCAGTTATTGAAGCAGCTGATGATTATGTGTATATACCCACTTTCGGTTTTACACAAAGTTTGAATATTTCAGTTTGTGCGGCTATTTTACTTCAAGACTTAACATTTAGAATGCGCAATTCAGCATTAGACTGGAAACTGAAAGATTCTGATATCACTGAAATAAAAGCACTATGGCTTAAACGGAACCTGAAAGATTATGAGGCTTTAGTGAATCAATTTAATTCTCAACATTAATGAATTCAGTTGATTGGTTGGGTGCTCTTGGTGTATTTCAGATTTTACTGGCTTACTTATTAAATCTAAGTCAAAAAGTAAAAACTTCAGACTGGTCTTTTATTCTTCTGAATACAATAGGAGCCGGCATGGCTTGTCTGGCAAGTGTTTTACTAGATTATTGGCCTTTTATTATTTTAGAAGGCGTGTGGATGCTTGTTTCAGTAATTAGCCTTTTTAAAAAGCTCGTTATGAAAAACTAAGTTGCCTGCCTCTAAAAAGTTTTAACCTCTGTCTCGGTTAAGTACCCTATATTCTTCATAGCAGCTGCTCAATGCATCTAAAATCTGTAAATCATTAGCTGTTTTTACAAAGCTTTCAGAATAGTCACATCGACCTAAAATAGCTTCGATATCTTCACGCGGAATCTGCAAAAGTGCAGATAATGTTTCGCGATCAAATTTAGTAATTAATAAATCTCTGATGTTATCGTCTTCTTTCATCTGGCGTAGTTTTCGCATCTGCGAGCCTTTATTAGAGAAAACTTTATTGAGAAAATCTGCAGGATTAAATATAGCACTAAGAACTTTGTTAATGGCTCCTGGCTGAGAATCTCCGGCTTCATAACCGGTTTCTAAACCAGAAATACTATAGCGTACATTTTTATATACCGGGACATTACGCGCGTCAATCTCAAGATAACCTGTAAGTTCAACATCTTTAACAACAACTTCCTCAAGAGCAATACCTGTTTCAGTCATTTTTACTTTTACATCACCAAAGCGTTTCCAGTCATTGGTAACCCGTATCTGAAGACTTTTAAACCCTAAAAAAGAGAAATAGAGTGTATCTGTAGAGGATGCTCGCAATCTAAACGTACCATCTTCTTTGGTAATCGTTCCTTTTACGGTGTTGAGGTTGATGATATTAACACCATCTAAAGGTTTATCTGTTGAAGCATTGAGAACGGTCCCTTCTATATAGGTTTCATCTTCGTTCTGACTAACAGCAGAAGTTGAATTTTCCTGAGCAAAAATATAAATAGGGGCTGTTAACAACAGCAAGACAAATAAAATAGTTTTCATAGAGGATGCCAATTTAGAAAAAGAGACGGAAAAATCATACCAAACGTGACAAATCCGTCTCAATTTTATAAAAGATTATCGATCTCTTCTTCTTCTTTTACCAGAAAAAGGACTTTTGTTCTCTTTAGGCTCTGCCTTGCTTTTACCGCGACGCTCGCCACTACCTTTAGATTTTCCTCTAAAACCATCTCCAGAATCTGATCTGCGACCACCGCCACCACCAGAATCATTTCTGCGACCACGACCTCTTCCGCCACCGCCGTAACCACCACCGCTGCTTTTGCGATCATTGCGTTTGCGCTTTCCGCCACCGCCCCGGGTGTCTTTAGTGATTTCTACGTGTACTTGTCTTCCCTGAAGTTTAAAATCTTCAAATAGGGCAAGTATAGCGTCCTTATGCTCGGTATCAGTATTAAAGAAGGAGAAGGAATCTTTACAGTCTACTTTGTAAATTCCATCACCAAGACCGGTAGTTTCCTTCAAAAAGTCTTTAAGACTCATCCAATCAAAATCGTCTTTTGCTCCAATGTTGATGAAATAACGTGTAGATTCACCAGATTCTTCTTTAAGATCAGCTTTTACAGCAATATTAAGATCTTTAGTCTTTTGGTAATAATTGAAGAAACGTGTAAACTCTACAGAGAATACTTTTTTGATAACTTCTTCACGGCTTAAGCCTTCAAGCACTTCATTAATACTGAACAAATACGGATTGATCTCCTCGTTGATCTTAGTATTGCGAATGTCGTTTGCCAGGTGCATCAACTGTACTTCACAAATTTCCATGCCTGTCGGAATGTCTTTTTGTACAAACTGTTTGTTGATGATTTTCTCTAGGGTACGTATTTTTCGTAATTCACTTTTAGAAACAATCACCATTGAAATACCGGTTTTACCGGCACGACCAGTACGACCACTACGGTGTGTGTACGTTTCGATTTCGTCTGGTAACTGGTAGTTGATTACGTGAGTAATGTCATCAACATCAATACCACGAGCAGCAACATCTGTCGCGACAAGCATTTGTATTTGACGTGCTCTAAAGCTTTTCATAACCAGATCACGCTGATTCTGGCTTAAGTCTCCGTGTAATGCAGAAGCATTATAACCGTCTTCAATAAGGTTTTCTGCTACTTTCTGCGTGTCACGCTTTGTACGGCAAAATACAACTGAGAAAATCTCAGGGTTTGCATCTGCTAGACGTTTAAGAGCCTGGTAACGATCACGGGCATTAACCATGTAATATTCGTGAGAAACATTCTCAGCACCCATATTTTTGGTTCCTACTGTGATTTCAATAGGGTTATTCATAAATTGCTTGGCAATGCGAGCAACTTCTTTAGGCATAGTAGCCGAAAATAGCCAGGTTTGTTTTCCTTTAGGAGTATCAGCAAGAATGGTTGTGATGTCTTCATAAAAGCCCATATTGAGCATTTCATCAGCTTCATCTAATACACAAAAATCGATTCCTGAAATATCTACCAAGTTACGACGCATCATATCTTGCATACGACCGGGGGTCGCAACAATGATCTGAGCTCCGCGAGAAATTTGACGAGCTTGTTCTTGAATATTGGCACCACCATAAACCGCAACGGTATTTAAACCCTTAACGTGTTTGGAGTAATTTTTTAATTCGTTTGTGATTTGCAAACATAATTCGCGAGTAGGAGAGATAATTAACCCCTGTGTTTTGCGGTTGTTTGCATCAACTTTTTGAATAAGCGGAAAACCAAATGCTGCCGTTTTACCTGTACCTGTCTGGGCGAGTGCAACTACGTCTGTTGCCTCGCGTAATAGGACCGGGATGGCTTTTTCTTGCACTTCAGAAGGCTCTGTAAAACCCATATCGGTTACAGCTTGCAAGATGGCATCATTAAGTCCTAACGCTTTAAATGTATTCATATAAAATAATTATCTTAAATCAACGTCGATTTAAGAGGGCGCAAAGATACAGTTAATTGAGGTAAGAACAGAGTATTGACTAAATTGATTTAAATAATTGTAAATCAAACATTTGAAAGAATTAAAATGCGTTTAATTCGATTCTTGTAAGCTGTTGATACTGAAGCTTCCGCGAGTTAAGGCTATTTTTTGAGATAATCTAATAACTTTTGCGTTGCTTTGCCGCGATGCCCTATTTTATTTTTTTCTGAAAGTGGCATTTCGGCAAAAGTTAAGGGAAACCCTTCAGGTTTAAATACCGGGTCGTAACCAAAGCCGGCATCACCGGTTTTCTCTTTTGTGATCGTTCCTTTGCAAATTCCTTCAAAGAGCTGTTCTTTTCCATTAAGGATTAATGCGATTACCGTTTTAAATTGCGCACTGCGATCGGTTTTAGCTTTGAGCTCAGCGAGTAGTTTTTGAGTGTTATCTTCTGCATTTTTTTGTTCACCGGCATACCGTGCACTGTAAACTCCCGGTTCGCCATTTAAGGCTTTAACTTCAAGCCCGGTATCGTCTGCAAAGCAATCAAAACCGTATTTTTCTTTTACATAACGGGCTTTTATAAGTGCATTGCCTTCAATCGTGGGTGCATCTTCAATAATATCTTCATTACAACCTATATCGGTTAAGCTTTTAAGCTGAATATATTCAGGCATTAAAGCTTGAATTTCTTTGAGTTTATTAGCATTATGCGTTGCGAAAACCAGTGTCATTTTATTTGTTTTTTGGGAAGCCGCAAGTTATTAAAATTGAATTTAAAACTACCGGAAGCTTCTATTTGGAAATTCTCTAAAGTGACTTTTATCATTGTCTCGAGCCTGATGTTGTTCTAAATTAGTTGTATGCAAAACGAACAACATTATGCGCAACGTAGTGGCTGGTTGAGAGCAGCTGTTTTAGGGGCCAATGACGGAATACTTTCAACAGCGAGTCTGGTAATAGGCGTTGCTGCCGCAAGCACAACACGCGAACCTATTGTATTAGCGGGAGTAGCTGGCATCGTAGCCGGTGCATTGTCTATGGCTGCCGGTGAGTATGTTTCTGTAAGCTCACAAAGTGATATAGAAAAAGCCGACCTGGAACGCGAAGCAAACGAGCTGGCCACAATGCCTGAGGAAGAATTACAGGAACTTAAAGATGTTTACATAGATCGTGGTCTCACTGAAGAAACAGCTCTTGAAGTAGCCAAACAATTAACTGCACATAATGCGTTAGAAGCGCACGCTCGTGATGAATTAGGTATGCACGAAATAACGCAGGCAAAGCCTTTACAGGCAGCATTATCTAGTGGAGCAGCATTTACCGTGGGTGGAGGATTACCGGTTCTTGTAGCTTTTTTAGCCCCGGTGGAGTATATGGAATATATTCAATACGCTTGTGCAATTTTATTCTTGATAGTTTTGGGTGCGCTGGCTGCTAAAACAGGCGGCTCTAATATGATTACCGCAATACTTAGAATTACTATCTGGGGAACATTAGCTATGGTTGCAACCGCTATAATCGGACACTTTTTTGGTGTGAATATCGCTTAAATATAAATTTGATTAACGAAAGAAGCCTCTTCGTATCAAGTACAAAGAGGCTTCTTTTATGGGAGAATCTTATGATTTATCCTTTTACTTCGCTTTCTGTTTCTGCGAGGTATTTTGTGAATGGTTGTTTCAAAAGACGTTTGCCGGTAGCAGCTTTAATTGCGTTAGCAACCGCACCGCCCGCTGGAGGAAGTCCGGGTTCTCCAAGTCCTGTAGGAGCAATTTCACTATCTATAAAATGAACTGCAACTTTTGGAGTTTCATTCATTCTTATTAATCGATAGGTGTCAAAATTACTTGCAGAAGGCTTTCCTGCTTCAAAGGTAAAATCACCATACATTGCATGACCAATTCCGTCAAGAACACCACCCACAACTTGATTATTGGCACCGGTTGGGTTTATGACAATTCCACAATCTACAGCAGCAGTAACACGCTCTACTTTTGGCATTCCGTTTTGGATACTGATTTCTGCAACTTCTGCAACGTGTGTATTGTGGCTGTAATAAGCAGAAAAACCTTTGTAAATGCCATCTGAAGTGTTATTCCAGTCGCCTTTTTCTGCTGCTAATTTGATAACTTCTTTCATTCGAGAAGCAGAATATTGAATGCGATCATCTGCACCCTCATCTACATTGTTCAATAGATCCAGACGGAGCTGTACGGCGTCTTGATTTAAAGCTTCTGCTACTTCGTCAAAAAAGCTTTGTTCTGCAAAAGCAAGAAAGTTTGTGTAAGGAGCTCTCCACGCACCGGTTGTAATATTGCTTTTATAATTAGCACTTTCTATTTTTAAATTAGGAATAGCTCCTGCCGGAAAGAAATTAGGAATCAGCCCATACATATTGCTGTTTATAGCAGCTTCTTTCAGTTTATATCCGGTTACTTTGCCATCTTTTAAAGCTGCGGAAATACGATATTTTATTGCAGGTCTAAAAATCCCGGCATTCATATCATCTTCACGCGAATAGACGAGTTTAACCGGTTTGCCGGCTTTGCTTGAAATTTCGGCTGCTTCAAGAGCAAAATCTCCATACAGTCTGCGACCAAAACCTCCACCCATACGAGTTAGTTCTACTTCAATTTCCTCAGGGGCACGATCCAGTAAGTTAGCAACACGGTTAGCAGTTCCTTCAGGTGTTTGAATTGGTCCGGCTAACTGTACTTTTTCAGATGTTACGTCTGCATAAAAGTTCATCGGTTCCATACAGTTGTGCGGTAAAAATGGAGATTCATAAATACGATCAATTACCTGATCTGCTTCCGCAAACGCTTTATCAACATCACCATCTTCTCTGCGAACCTCACCTTCAGAACTGTTTAACAAGCCTAGTAAAAGTTCGTCATGTTTCTCAGTGCTTTCTAATGCATTGTCTTCCCAGTTTGCCTTTAAAGCTTTTTTACCTTTCATCGCAGACCAGGTGTTTTTAGCTAAAACAGCGATTTTATCACCAAATTGAAACACATCAGTTACACCGGTTATTTTTCGAGACTCGGTATCATCAAAATCTTTTAAGGTCTGACCAAAAGCCGGCGGGCGCATCACTGAAGCGATAAGCATGCCATCCTTTTTATAATCAAGTCCAAAAAGGGGTTTCCCGGTTACTATTTTATGCAGATCAATATTTAAGGCGTCGTTACCTATTATTTTAAAACCTTTAGGTTCTTTTAATGATACATTTTCAGGAATTTCAAGAGCCGCAGCTTCTTTAACAACATCACCGTAGCCTAAGGTTTCACCAGATTTGCTTGTGATTATTCCATCTTTTGCAGATACTTCAGAAGCATCAATTTGCCATTTAGCCGCTGCAGCATTTACAAGCATTTGTTTTGCTGTAGCACCGGTCTGACGTAAAACGTCCCAGTTTTGACGTATAGATTGACTACCACCAGCTACCTGCCCGCGATATTTATCAGTATCTAGGCCGGCTTGTTCAACGTGCACGTGTTTCCACGGTACATCTAATTCTTCAGCTACGATCATAGGCATCGAAGTTTTAACACCCTGACCAATTTCTGGATTTGGTGAAAAAATAGTTACGTACCCATTATCTGCAATTTTTATATAGGCGTTGAAGTCATTAAAGTTGAGGTTTGCGATATCTACAGGAGGTTTCACCTCGTCTTTACAAGCCGTTAAAAAATTAAAGCCTATTAACATACCGCCACCCGCAAGGGCAGAAGTACGTATAAACCCGCGTCTGCTAAAAGTAGTTCTGGTCTGTTTTTTCATAACGCAGGTTTTTAAGCTATTTTTTCTGCAGCGTCTGCTACAGCTTTTTCTATACGGTTATAAGATGCGCAACGACAGAGATTACCACTCATCGCATTGCGTATTTCAGATTGTGAAGGAGCAGCATTGCTGTTTAAAAAAGATGCAGCAGTCATAATTTGACCAGCCTGGCAATATCCGCATTGCGGTACATCATGCTCTTTCCATGCGACCTGAACAGGATGCGTACCATCTTCAGAAAGTCCTTCTATTGTTGTGATTTTTGCTTCTTCCAGTGAGCTAATTTGAAGTAGACAACTGCGTGTTGCAGTGCCATCAATATGAACTGTGCAGGCTCCACATTGACCTATTCCACAGCCAAATTTTGTTCCTACTAAGTTTAATTCATCTCTTAAAACCCATAATAACGGAGTGTCTGATTCGGCTTCGACACTTAGGGATTTACCGTTCACCATTAAATTATATACCGGCATAGCACTATTCTTTTTGTTTGTGTTAAGTTAATGAAATCTTAAGATATTCTATTTGACAGTTTCTTATTTATACCCGTTCAAAAAAGGACTTTGTATGCATCGCAATATATGCAGGTATTTATTTAGTTTTAAGCGGTTAAAAAAATCAATGAAAAAAACAGCAATACTTATACTTGCCGCAGGAAATTCTACCAGAATGGGAGAAGCGAAGCAATTATTGCCTTATGGAACTAAAACTCTATTAGAACACGCAATAGTACAAGCTAAAAATTCAATAGCTGAACAGATTTTTTGTGTGCTGGGAGCAAATGCTGAAACAATAGAGAAAACTATTAATAGTGATCTGGTCTTCATTCATAATAAAAGTTGGCAAGATGGTTTGAGCAGCAGTATTGCTTGTGGGGTTGAAAAGGTTAGGTTGATGGGTTTTGATGCTATATTAGTTATGCTTGCGGATCAACCTAAAATAGATACCGCTTATTTGAATCTGCTTATTGAAACTTCAGTAGAATATAAAACCAAATGTGTTGCTTCAGATTATGGAACTAGAAATGGAGTTCCGGCAGTTTTTCCGAAGACTTATTTTAAAGAACTCTTGAATCTAAAAGGAGATCAGGGAGCTAAAAATTTATTGAATGCGACTGATGAAAAGATAATCGCTCTGGATGCTCAAGATAAAATACAGGATATAGATACTCCTGAAGATTATGCCCGTTTGCTGAAAAAATAAACTTATTTTTAAACGCTAAACCACCATAAGTTTAAAATAATGACTGCTGATCAGGAAAAAAAACAAGCAGCGCTAGAAGCTGTAAAATACATAAAAAACAATATGGTTGTGGGCCTTGGTACGGGTTCTACGGCTAAGTATATGATAGAAGCCGTAGGTAAACTAGTCGCTGAAGGAATGAATCTGACTTGCGTTCCATCTTCTGACGCTACCGAAAAGTTGGCAAAAGAATTGGGTATAAAAATCGTCGCCCTCGATGCGATTGATAAAATTGACGTTACCATTGACGGTGCCGATGAATTTGACGGAAAATTTCAACTGATCAAAGGTGGAGGAGGAGCTTTGCTTCGCGAAAAGATTCTTGCCTGGAATACTAAATTCAACATCATTATCGCAGACAATAGTAAAGACGTACAGAAGTTGGGAGCTTTTAAACTTCCAGTTGAAGTCATTCCGTTTGCAACCAAACAAATCTTAGCTTATTTAGAAGCCGAAGGATTACAACCCGTACAGCGTATGCAAGGAGATGACCCGTATCGTACAGATGAGAACAACACTATTTTAGATGTTGATATTTCGGGAGTTGATGATCTTCAAGGTCTAGAGATTCAATTATTAAAAGTTCCAGGAATCGTAGAAACCGGACTTTTCTTAGACACAACCAGCCTGATCATTGTAGGTAAAGAAGGCGGACCGGAAGTTAAGGAGCGTAACTAGATCACGATAAAACACAAAAAAGCTATCAAGATTTTGATAGCTTTTTTGTATGTTTTTTTGATGCTTACCCGTAAACTTGATCCAATAAATCAGATACAGGTTTTGGTTTTCTACCCAATAATACTTCAAGATCATTAGATTCTGAATTGAATTCTCCGGCAGCAATTCCTAGTGAGAAAACGAGCATCATTCCTATTGCTTCTTCAGGAACACCGTATGAAACCATCGTAGATTTAAAGGTTTCAGCATCTGGAGAAATAAATTCAATTTCTTCACTAGTAATCGTACTTAGGATCGAAGCGATCTCTTTAAAATCAATAGCTTTTGGTCCGTCTAACGTGTAAACTCTATTGGTGTGATTTTTATAATTCTTTAGCACAATCATACCGGCTTCGGCCAGATCATCTCGCAATGCGAATCCTGTTTTTCCTGTTTCGGTAGGAAGAAATATTGTTCTAGATCCTAATAATGCTTCTTTATCTCCAAGAAACATCGGTAAGACTTCAGCATATAAATTATGTCTTAGGATGGTGTAATCAAGACCAGATTCTTTCAACCAATTTTCGGTTTTGATGTGCGCATCCATAACCATAGCAACAGGAGAATCTTTTGAATCATCTTTTCTGCCGGCACTGGTATAAACCACATGTTTTACCGCAGCTTCTTTTGCTGCTTCAACAACATTTTTATGTTGCGGTTCACGTGACGGTATATCACTTCCCGAAACAAAATAAAGCGCATCAATGTTTTTAAAAGCGGCTACAAGTGCTTCTTTATTATCATAATCAGCCACTCTCAATTCATAGCCTTTTTCCTTATATGATTTGGCTTTTTCGCTTTCGGCATCACGAATTAATACTGCTATTTCTGATGTATCAACACTTTTTGATAAATGTTTTAGTGCGCTGCTTCCTAGTCCGCCGGTTGCACCGGTAATTAAATAAGTACTCATTATTTTATATTTTTAGTTATTAGCTTACTTTTGGTAAGTAAAGGTAATTACTAGAGTTGACGTTTGGAAGAGCTTACTAAAATGTAGCTCACTTACGTTGAGGTTAGTTTAGTTGAAAATCAGTCAATTAAAATGGAAAATAATTTAGAAAAATATGCAGATGTGGCAAATTGTCCGGTGCGCAATGTGCTTGACCGTTTTGGAGATAAGTGGTCAACGCTTGTTTTACTATTGCTTGATGAAGCTGCTGTAATGCGTTTTAATGAATTACACAAAGCAATTAATGGCATCTCACAGAAAATGCTCGCTGTGACGCTTAAAACACTCGAAGCAGATGGTTTAATAATCAGAACTCAATACCCTGAAATTCCACCGAGGGTGGAATACAAATTGAGCAAACGTGGTGCATCACTTTTGCCGCATATTCAAAATCTGGTGCAATGGGCGAATACTAATTTTGATGCTATTGAAGAATCGAGAGCGTCTTATAAACGCTAAAAAGCTCAAAAGAAAATTCTTTTGAGCTTTTTAGTGAATTTGGTTTAATAAAAAATTAGTCTTCGGGTTGCTTCTCAGCCGTCCAGTTGAGATAGCCGCCTTCTAGATCATAAATCTTGGTAAAACCTGAATCTTGCATAATTTGCGCAGCTTTGCCGCTGCGATTGCCTGATCTGCAATAAATATAGACCGGTTTTGATTTATCTAATTTTTCGATTTCTGTATTGAAACTTTCCGGCGCTAAAACATTGATATTTTGCGCATCTTCAATTTTTCCGACTTCAAATTCTTCCGGTCTCCTCACATCGATTAGAACCACTTGTTTCGATTTTAAACTATCAGCAAAACTCACTTTATCTAAGATCTGATGTTTAGAGTCCTGAGCTTTTATTTGAAAGCTAAATAATGAGATTAAAATTAAAGAGAAAGCTAATTTCATATTCTAGCTTTTAAGAGTTGATGGGCAAACAAAGCTTGTTCTGGGAAGCTCAGTTTCCTTGATAGCTTTATAACCACCTTGTACATCAATAAGATTATGAATTCCACGACTTTTTAAAATACTTGATGCGATCATACTGCGGTAGCCGCCGGCGCAATGCACATAAAAATCTTCTTTGTCGGGGAAGTCACTTAGATGTTTGTTGATATAATCCAGCGGAGTGCTTTTAGCTACTTCAAGATGTTCAGATTCAAATTCTCCGGGCTTACGCACATCAAAAACAGGAGTATCTTTATCAGCAATCACTGCTTTTTCCATCTCACTTGCAGGGACAGATTTAACCGAGTCGGTTTGTTTTCCTGCAGCTTCCCAGGCTTTAAAGCCACCTTGTAAATACCCTATAGTACCATCAAAACCTACACGAGATAGACGGGTAATGGTTTCTTCTTCGCGTCCTTCATCAGCAACCAATAAAATGGGTTGCTCTGTATCGGCGATAAGTGCTCCTACCCAAGGTGCAAAACCACCGTCTATACCAATAAAAATAGATCTCGGAATATGTCCCTTTGCAAAATTTCCTGCTTTACGCACATCAAGAATAACGGCACCGGTTTCATTTGCAGCAGTTTCAAAAGCATCTGGTGATAAAGCCTGTGTACCGCGTTCTATAACTTCATCAATATCATCGTAGCCTTCTTTGTTCATTTTTACATTCAATGGAAAATAGGAGGGAGGCGGTAACAAACCATCTGTTACCTCTTTGATAAATTCGTCTTTAGTCATATCAGCGCGTAACGCATAATTTGTTTTTTTCTGATTCCCCAGCGTATCAACCGTTTCTTTGCTCATATTTTTTCCGCAGGCAGATCCCGCTCCGTGTGCAGGATAAACGATCACATCATCAGCTAAAGGCATGATCTTTTCGCGTAAGCTGCCGTATAAATAACCGGCAAGATCTTCTTGTGTAAGTTCTTTAGCTTTTTGGGCCAAATCTGGCCTACCTACATCTCCAAGGAATAAGGTGTCCCCACTAAAAATCGCGTGATCCTTTCCATTTTCATCAATAAGTAAATAGGTTGTGCTCTCCATCGTATGTCCTGGAGTGTGCAACACTTTTATGATAATTTTCCCCAACTTAAACTCCTGATTATCTTTAGCGATAATCGCTTCAAAAGAAGGGTTTGCTTTAGGGCCGTAAACAATAGAAGCACCAGTTTCTTTAGCTAATGTCACGTGACCACTCACAAAATCTGCGTGAAAATGCGTCTCAAAAATATATTTGATGTTTGCATTGTCAGCAGCGGCGCGATCCATGTAAGGTTTTACTTCACGTAATGGGTCAATAACTGCAACTTCGCCTTCGCTTTCTATATAATAAGCTCCCTGAGCTAAACAACCGGTATATATCTGTTCTATATTCATAATTCTAGATTTAATCGCCCTTAAAATTGAAAAATTAAGACTTACCTCAAAATGATTTAATAAATAATCGAGATTTAAATGCTTTAACGCTTTTCTCGAAGTAAAAATCTATTTCCATATTAATTCCTTGTGGGCTTTCCCCAAGGTAATTTACTCAACAAAGATAAGACACCTTAAGCAGTGTAGCGGTAACAGAAGTTACATAGATAAATGATTAAACACCAAATTTTACAGCAAACTGAAAACGGCCACCTTCATCTCCGGTGAAATAACCCAGGCTGCTGCTAAAGAATCCACCCATACTAAAATTGAGTCCGCCACCATAACTATTATGCCACACTTTTGAGGATTCTTCATTAAGCCAAATTCTACCCACATCATAGCCGGCAAAAATGTTAGAACGTATCGGGAAAATAGCAGTTTTTAAAGGGTTGAATTGATATAAAATATCTGCGGAAGCACGAAGCGCCTGATCACCGGTAAACCTTCCTAAACGATAACTTCTCAAACCAGAATTACCACCTAATTGAGCTGCCTGATAAAATGGAATTGTGTTACCAACTCGCAACTGACCGTCAATTTGTGTTTTTAAAACCAGATCTCGAGAACTGTCTATTGCGTTCCAAAATGTGATTTTTGGATCTGCAGCAAAAACGGTTTGGGAGTTATTCAAATCATCACTGTAAAAGCCTGAAGCTTCAAAAAGCATTCCTCTTGTAGGAAATTTTGAGTCATCAATACTTCTGTAGGAATAAATTGCTTTTAGAGTTAAATATTGATTGTTATTCAGTTGGTTGTAGTTTTTTATTTGAAGTGAAGAATCAAGTTGATAATTTTGATAAACAAGATCTGTTTGAAATGAACTGCCGTATTCTCCGTTATAATACACACCGGTTCCTGCTTCAAATTTCTGCATATTGATGCGGTTCACGTCAAAATTTGATGCTGTATTCGTTGTCTCATTCCCATAACCAAAAAAGTTTTCGGTGTAGTTATTTGTGGTCGCAAGACCCGAAATTTTAAAATTCCACTCTGGGAAAATATTTGCAAAATGCATTTCTGATTTAAATATCGCAGCTTGTGTCAATGAAAAATATTGAGCATCCAAAACAAATTGAGAAGTAAACGGGTTGCGTTCAAAGCCTAATTTTTGACGAGCAAAACGTAGATGAGGTGCTACTCCCCAATCAGGATTATAAGGCAATTCTAAACCTATTTTTTTAGCTTCATCAGGAAGGCGTTCTGAGTCATAAATATGATTTTCATAAACGCTGCTAAAGTGTAAACGAGCCCCATTATTTTCTTCAATTTTATTACCATTGGGTTGATCGTAAACTGATAGATTATTTCCATTTTTTAGGTCATAAGTATCATCATCCTGACCACCGGCAATAACTAGTTTAATTTTTGATTTGGCCGTACCTGATGTTGTAAAAACATCATCATCATCTAGACCGTAAATCCAGATTTCTTTTGTTTCTTCTGGGGTAAATACGCGGTCAAAAAGCAAAGCGCCATCCTCACCATCTTTTATACGAAAAGCCTTAATTAGAGTCGTACCGTCGTCATTTCTGGTTATGTAGAAGTGATCGTCTTTATCGGTTCCTTTTAAGGTTTGAAACCTGATATAATATTTATAATAACGTTCAACTATATCTTTTAAATTTGCTTTTCGCGCGAGCAGATCCTGTTGTAATAGTTTCCAATCTTCATTTTGAATTTCTACAGGCATCTCACTAAATGCTTTATTTACAACTTCTGGAGTAATGTTTTTCTGAAGATAATCAACGGCATCAAACCAGTCTTGTTTAGTTGTTTTCTGAAGCACAGCGCGATCAAGATTAATCGCACTCTCGCTAAACTTTTCTATAAACTCAATGTCAGGTCCATAGTTGCCAAGTTCACGGGTGCTTACCATAAATTTCTGCATCGTTTTTATGATCTTCCCGTCAAACTTAGAAAATACCTGATCACGATCTCTAGGAATGGCAATATAGGTATATACATCATCTGCATCTTTACGCTCTGCCCAGCGCCATTGATCTTCGTGACGATCCCAGTCACCAACAAGCATATCAAAGACTCGCGCTCTGATATATTCATCCTCGGCAATTTGATTTTTTTCATCCTCGCGAATCTTTTCAAAAAGATCTGCAGTACTTTCTACATCTTCATTAAAACCAAACATATGCGAACCATTGAAGTCTTCATCGGGCTTCTCTACAATCATATAGAGGCGATCTCCGTGCGTTTTGTTGAAATCACCCAGTGTTTTTTGTTTAGGCACATAAAACACTTTAGGATGGGTGTGGTTGAGATCTGCCGCTCCGGCTAATCTTGGTATGGCAAAAGCACCATAGGGATGAGAAGCTGTATAAAAATCCTCAATAATTCTTACAGGTAGCGTACCTTCAAAATATTCCTGGGCGTCTAAGTCATCGTATCCTGATGATTTTAAAAATGCTAGGGGATCTTTTGCCAAGGCACGCATATTATACTCGCGGTCATCACCATCAACCAGTCGCAAAGACTGCGTTTGATTGCCACCACCGGCACGTTCTACTGTTAGACCGCCATATAGCGTATCTAAAAGCACTGTTGGTGCATCTATATCTAAACCGTATAAATAACGGTAATGCTTTCCCCATTTTTTTTCATATCCCGGAGTGACTTCAACAAGTTCTTTGGGGTAGATACTCGATTTTTTTGACTGGGGAATGTTTTTAGGTAAAGAATCTAACGGATAAGGCTCAGGCCTAGAATAGCTTTCTTTAGAGAAGCTTACCGAAAGTCTGTTGTTTTTGTCTAAACTGTAAAAGTGAACGGTAGACGAACCATCTTCAAACAGTCTTAACTCTGAAAACCCCGGTTTAACTGAAGCAAAAAGTCCGTCTTTTCCTAGACGTGCATATTCAGTTTTACTACCGGTACCCGATATGATCTGGCGAATATTTCCGTTTTCAATATATTGCATTGAGCGCTCGTGAGCAGAGAGTACAAATAAGCGTGGCAAGCCAATAGCCATAGTTTTGATCTCACTCATCAGCTCATTCATCAACGGGTTAAACTGATCTTGCTTAGAAATTCCACCTTGTGTTCTTGCAAAGCCCCATAAAAAACCGGCTATGGGCACATACGCATTTTCTAAAGATGGCCTGTAAAATGCACGCGTACTCATCTCACCACCATAAATTCCGTTAGAAAAAAGAGGGTGATGCATCACGAGTAACACGTTTTTGTGTCGTGCTTTACGCGCTTCATCTTTAAGCAAGGTTAAGAATTGTTTACGTGTTTTTATGGCACATTTATCATTAAAACCTTCGTGTTTGCTCCAGTCTTCAATATACCATTGAGAGTCTATGATGATGATTTCAGTTTCTTTGTCAACTGTTATGGTTTCAATAGGGCAGCCATTTTCAGGTTGAAAATGATTGTCTTTCCCCATCTTTTCTTCGATATAATCTTCAATGTTTTCAAGACCTTTTAGGCCTTCATCATTCCAGTCGTTTTCCCCCGGAATAATCAGCGTTTTTCCTTTAAAATCTTTAACGAGCTGTACGATGTGCTTTAGCTGTTGTTCGTTATTGTCTTTGGTTAATTTATTAGCATACACATTATCACCCAAGATCATCAGGTAATCATCCTTTTTTGCAATTTTATTCTGCAAGCTATCAAAAGCTTGAATCAGCGCATTATTAGGTCCGTTTTTACCAGAACCCAGATTACCCAAGAGAAAAACACTTCTATAGTTTGAAGTGTCACTATTTATTTGATTTAAAATATGCTTTTGATCTCGGTATTGGGTGCGTTTACTGGCACAGGAGTATAAGAATAATAACGTTAAAACTAGTGATAAACAAGATTGTAATTTTTGCTTTTGCATTAATAGGGGTGTAGGTTGTAAAAGCAAAAATATTAAATCTCTGGCGTGTCAAAAGTTTTTGTATGATTGTTAACGTTCTCACCTCTAGATAATCAATTTACAGTTGGGTATCAAAATTTTACAACTGAGTAAATCTCTTTCTATAAAAAAACTATCTATTCTAAT
>Ga0207888_100079_pt1 | contig 75493 bp, 66 predicted proteins | sample LinPmetageLP43_FD_184055 | JGI IMG/M metagenome (GOLD analysis project Ga0207888, IMG submission 184055) | Marine viral communities from the Pacific Ocean - LP-43 (SPAdes) | ecosystem: Environmental > Aquatic > Marine > Oceanic | place: Pacific Ocean | collected 2010-08-27
TACGAGTTGAGGTTCTGCATAAAGAAACTCTTTTGCGTATCCTGTCACCCTGTACCCGCTGTATACTGGGTAGCCCTTTTCAACAATAAGCTCCTTTTTCGGCATCTTCCCATATTTCATTGAGGCTATTTCATCAATCCTTACCTCTGAAAAAATCATATCCCCAACTCCTCAAAGTTTTTCTGGATTTGAGCAGCAAGTCCAACAGCCTCTTCATTCAAGCCTTTCAGCTCAATATGAATATCACGCAGCGTTTCTTCGAAGTCGAAGTCTTCATCTTCTTCCTCAGGGGCAACGCCAACATAACGGCCGGGGGTTAAGCTCCAGTCGTTAGCTGCAATTTCTTCTTTATCAACCAACTTAACAAGACCGAGAATATCTTGAAGCTCTGCGTCAGGAAAACGTTCTTGTAGCCAATAAGCCTGCTTGTAAAAGTAGCGGATTAATTTGAGCTGCTTTACGGCATCTTTGCGAGTTTCATCGAGTGATTTCGTGAGTTTGCCAAGACCTTTCTCGCCACTGTCTTTGACTTCCTTCTCAGCAAACTTATAGAGCTGATCAATCTGTTTTACGAGATCACGACTGGCTTCCGCCAACGCTTCAGCTTTTATGGCAAAGCCCAGTAATCCCGCATTATCTTTATCTATTTGCTCCCATTCGCTGTTTTCAGCGTCAATTTTTGATTCGAACGTCGAGATATCTTCTCGCAATACATTAAACGCAGAGCTAGTGTCATCATCGACCGTCGGTAATTTATCTAGAAGCTCTTGCAGCTCAACTACAAAAGAGTCCATAACAGCTTTGCTAGCTATGGCTTCCTGCAATGCCTGAGAAAAGTATTGTTCAACCAAGCCTATAAAGCGGTCAGCTTCACCCCGATAAAGCCAAATAATTGCTGTGAGATTTGCAAGTTGCTCAGGTGAAAAGTCATAAATTTTACGAGTGACTTTACGATACACATTACGCGCATCTAACATCAGCACTTTTTGCTCATGCTTTGCAGGTTTTGCTTTATTAAAGAACCAGAGCTCGCACGGTACTGAGCGCGTGTAGAAAAAGTTTGAGCGAATAGAAACCATGGCATCGACATGACCCGTTTCTATCATTTTACGTCGCACCTCGGCTTCCTGCCCGCCAGAGCTAGACGCTTGAGAGGACATAACAAAACCAGCACGCCCTTCATCATTCAAGTAACTATAGAAATAAGACATCCAAAGGTAGTTACCATTGGAAACCGCCCCTTTTTTGTTCACTCCAGGCAAGCCAAACGGCAGTCGAGGGTCGTTTTTGATCTTTTCCGCGTCCACATCATCTACGTTGAACGGAGGGTTTGCCATTACGAAGTCTGCTTTTCCTAGAAAGTCATGAGGGTCTTCATAGTAAGAAATGGCTTTTTGAATTTTTCCCTCAAGACCATGAACCGCTAAGTTCATTTTAGCTAAGCGAATCGTTGTCGGATTTTTCTCCGCACCGTAGAAGGTTGCGACGTCCTGAGGGTTTTTGTGCATGTTCTCAATGAAATGCGCGCTCTGAACGAACATACCACCCGAACCACATGCAGGGTCAATAACTGCTCCATGGTCAGGCTCAATCACATTAACTATCATCTGTACCAATGACACTGGCGTGAAGAATTCACCACCGTCATGAGCACTTTGGTTTGCAAACTGAGTGAGGAAGTATTCATAAATACGTCCGAAAATATCGCCTGTGGCTTTCTTAAGAGCGGGATCATTAAATGTACGAATCAGATTACCCAGAACGTCATTATCAAGCTCTTGGTATTCACTCTTAGGCAATATACCTTTCAGCGTTTCATAGTCTTTCTCTATGGCATCCATCGCGTCAATCATCGCTTGAGCACGATCATCAGCTTCAGTCAGGTTTACCAGGTAATCGAATTGAGACTTCTCTTGAAGAAAGATAGAGCCCTTACTTGAAAAGTCTTCTTTTGTTAGGGGGCGAGTAACACCACCTCGCGAAGGTAGAGCGGCTTCAATTTCAGGCTTTACGGCGAGATAGCGGCTATAGGCGTGGCGAAGGAAGATCAGCCCCATAACAGGCATGAAATACTCATTACTGGCATAGTTACTATTTGCACGAAGATTATCAGCACTTCCCCAAAGACGTTTTTCAATTGCTTCCATGTTCTCTAATTGTGCCACTTACTCGATCCCCTTTTTGGTTCCTCACTTCAAGTCCATTGAGTATACCCTACGTTGAAACCCTATCGTGAGTCTAGTTACCCATTGAGCTAACAATCAATTTAGCCGTCTAGATATCTATTAGGGATTTTGATAATATACGTCCCGCATTAAGAGAAGAGCAACGCTCTCGCCAACCTGCCAGTCTGGGTAAGGTGGTTACTAAGGAAACCCTTAGGATGTGCCTGTCGATGTCAGGAACCATCAGACACACATTGCATTGCTCTCCTTATTTGCATCTTTAATTAAACGCAAATATCGGAGAAAACATGAACCACCCTCATAATTACAATCCCGGTAACGCTCCTAAGGCTTACCTAAAGCGTATTTTTATTGCCAGTCGTCCCCGCCAAATAACCATTGCAGGCTTAATTGGTGCTTATCGATTGCATGTACTTGATATGAAAGCGCATTACCAAGTTCTAAAAAATGGCAATGGTGAGCCTTTTATAGCTAACGCTATTATCAGCGATCGAGGCGGTATTCACGGTGTTTTTGGCCCGGTTAAGCATTACCTGCTCGTTATTGATAAAAAACCTATTGCACTTTATGACACCGAAGGACGCTTTATAGAGGAGGCTACCGATGAAGCATTAAGCTCAGCCTACTCCTCTGCCAGACTGGAAAGTTCTGATACCGAACTCCGACTTAAAGACGATGAATAATAATTTCTTACTCAATAACAAGGTCAAAGGAGTTCAGCAATGCTGAGTATTTGGAATTACATTGAAGAAAACACACTAAAAACCTGGAAAACGCATACAGCAAGAATAGGATGCTACGACGAAGGGATTAAACTTATCAGGGATAACTTTCCTCAATTGGAAATGAATGGGAATGAGGCTTTAGAAAACCTAAACGAAAGGATCAAGTACTTAGGTTTTAATAATAAAAAAGCTGCTGATTCATTAGTGGTTCGCAGCAAACTAAAACTACTGGAGCTATTGAGTCAACAAAATATTAATTACGGGCCAAATGTGACAAGTAAACAGCTTGTTCTATTTGAGCAATTTGAAACGGCTCAACGGGCGCTGCTCAATTACGCTAAACAGTGGAACCGAGCATTAACAGTGGCTTGTGAAGAAGAGTCTTACGGACAGCGCTTATGGTCAGGCGCTAAAGTTCATATTGAGGAAGGTGAACTAAATTTCCGCGATACTGGTTCACGAACATTCATAACACTTCCTGCGCCATTCGCTAGCCATGTATCCAGGCTTTATATGGGCATGTGGGAAGCTGTCTCTGATTTTGCCGATCACATGACCAAGTACGAATATATAGGACGTCCTGCAGAACAGGTAGGAGCGCTTATAGAAAAAGAAGAAGATCTACTCGACAAAGTGCTTTATGAAACCCTTTTAGGCGAGGCTTTTACTGTTATAGATGAATGGAAACTAAACACTATAAAAGCCATAAAAATGAATCGTCATCAGTTTGTGAAAAGTGACGTCTTTGATATCGATTAGGGGAATAAGATATGAATTTAGAAACTGTTTTCGTATATGGAAGCCTAAAAGAAGGTTTCCATAACCATTCAATTATTCAAGATGCGATTTGTTTGGGCAGAGCGATTACCAAAGAGAGTTACTTGCTTATGCCAGGCCCTGGGTTTCCATACTTACTGAAAGCTTATAATGACTTTGAATTAAAACCGATTATTGGTGAGCTATACGGCGTTGGCCCTAAGACTTTCGCTAGAATTGATCAACTAGAAGGTAATGGCATTTTTTATCAGCGTGAAAAAGTTCATGTTCATAACCGAAATGGTCAATTAACTAAAGCGTGGGCTTACTTCTTAATGAACCAACGTGACTTACCAAACGAGCCGGGAAGCTCCAATAGAAAAAACATAGAAACATTCAACGACGGGAGTTCATATTACTCTTGGACTGGGTGTGATAGATTTACTGGTAATCGGTAAAAGGAAGTTACCAATGAAAGAAGGTTCGAAAGACTCAACTCATCAGTCGCCGAAAGTGAAGGTGACTCCAGGCATAGCACTTGCTTTCGTTATGCTTACCTATGTATTCCTTAACGATCTCTTAATTGCACAAAACGATATCTTTTTAGGTCTACTTACTTTAGTTAATGTTGCGTTGCTTACTTGGATTATTTTTTCTATACGAAAAGGTATTAGGGCAGTAGTAAAAGCCAATTTTGTTGAAGGAAGCCTCCCCTACAGATGGTTCAACAGAAACGGGGTTATCCAGATCGTTATCGCTCTTTTAGCATCACTTACCTTTGCTGTTGCCTTTGTTGTGATACTTAAGTCGCTAACACTACGACACTCATTTTTAGTTATTGCTATTGCTATATTCATATCGGGATGGATAACGGGGCTGTTCAGAAGTAAATCTATAGAACGAGCAAACGGCGAGGGAACATTTAAAGACAAAGAGTCTCAAGCTGCCGTTTCAAATATTTTCAGTATTTTCGTTTCTGTCATAGTCTTCACGGTTGTTTTAGCTGCAGCTACTACAGCTAAAGATACTCACGTCTTTTTTATCAATAATGCAGAGTTTGGAAACTTTTCTGAGATAGCCTACGAAAGCTCAATTGATGCGAATGGAAATAATGATGTAGGCCGTGCTTTGGTAAATTTAAGCTTAATATTAGAGGCTTTCCGCCAGGCAACTGTTAATGAGTTTTTTATTGCACTTGGCTTAGAGAAGGATAGTGCTAAGTACTTCTGGTTCTTTAGCTTTATATTCGTATTCAACTTCTTCAAGCTTGCATCATTCTCAGCTGCTTTTGTTTTGATAACCGTTAGCGCTAGAGACCATGTCCTTGATAAGACTGTCTCTCTATTAAGTAATTCTCTAGGTTTTTTAACGGTTAAACTTGTTTGGCTTAAAAACTCAGTCACTAAAAACACGAACTCATCGAGCAAACAAGGGCCCGATACGAAAGGCGATAAATGATGATTAAACGAATTTCGACTATTGCTCAAACAACTGTTGTTTTACTCTTTATGTTAATACTTGCCGGATGCGATAAAGGTGAAGTTATCACTAAAGCAGGTAAGGAGTTAACTAACGAGCAGGCCACAAAGCTCATCCGCGAGTATGAAACAACAATAGAACGTTTAGAAGCACAAAATACTGAGCTAAAAAGCCAATCGGCTGAACAAATAAGAATGCAGGAGGATGTAGCTCGCTTAAAGAGTATGCTTACGCCTCCAGATAGGAAATCTAACCAGTAATTGGTTTAGTTGTCGCTATTTATGTCTTTGTCGTTGTCTCTGTCGTTGTCTTTAAAGACAAAGACATCCCCAGAGACATAAAGACAAAATTTGCTAAAGTGTGGGACTAATTGTGGGACTTTTTAGTAAAACCTTACTAGTGAAGCTTTAGACTCTGCTACAGGCCAGTAATGATGGCGCACCCGACAGGAGTCGAACCTGTGACCTCCGCCTCCGGAGGGCGGCGCTCTATCCAGCTGAGCTACGGGCGCGTAGTTAGGAGTCTTCAGAGCAGGCGTGGATTTTAGGGAATATCCGCTGCAATGTCCAGTGCTGCAAACCGCGCATGTACCACTAACAATAACCTATAAGCTGCTCGGCTCGGCGCCGCAAGGCTTGTTTTAAGCTGTCGGGGCTTATAATGGTGAAGTCGAAAGGTAAGCGAACCAGCCACCAGGCAAACCATTCTGTGCTGTCTACCACGGTTTCAATAAATATCGCGTTGTCTTCCTGGGTTAAAATACTGGCGCTTGTGCCTAGCTCGCGGGTCGCTGTGTCCAGGTCCGTATGTAATAAAACTCGCACTTTCAGGTTGCCTGGCATGGCGCACAGGCTTTGTTTGAACTGCTCGGCAGCGTTGTAGTTTAAAGGCCTTTCAAAGGTTGCTTTAAGTAATGTCACTTCGGCTAAACGGTCTAATCGAAAGGTACGGAGCGCTTGGCGCAAATGGCAGAATCCGCCTATATACCAATGCCCGAGTCTATAGAACATACCATATGGGTCTAGCTTGCGCGGCTGCTCGGGCTCGGCTTTGCCCACATACACAACTTGTACCCGCCGCTGGCTCTCTATGGCTTCCATTAACGGCATCAATAACGACTGCTCCTGCGGCAGTCCAGAGTCGGGCAATAACAGGTTTGTATGCTGACTAATGGAACGAGCCCTTGCCTGAATATGCTCTGGCATAACGCGCTCAAGTTTCGCCTGAACGCTGGTCAGCGCAGGCGAGGTATCGGTCAGCTGAAGACTCTTCGCGGCCAACAAGCCTAGCGAGAGCGCCAGCGTTTCTTCATGAGTAAACATCATCGGCGGCAGCTTAAAACCGGCAACCAACATATAGCCTCCATGAGGGCCATGCTCTGTGGTAACCGGAATACCCAACTCCTCAAGCGCACTGATATAGCGCCTGACCGTGCGTTTATCCACGCCTAGCATTTCAGCAATTTCAGTGCCACTCAAACGTTTGTGAGACTGCAATAACTCCAGTAAGGCGAGTACTCGTGTTGTCGGGCCGTTCATAATTTTCCTGATAAAAGGCGGCGAAAATAAATTTAGATAAATATTTTTATATAGGACTAATTATGACCTATATAACTAATATAGTTCTTATCAGACGTAAAACCCATAATAAAAAGGAGCTGAGCTATGAAAGAAAATATGTCTAAAAACACCAAAGAAATCGTTTTCTATACTAACCCTGAGTCCCGGGCACGCATTGTTCGTCGTATGCTGGAAGAGGTTGGCGAGCCGTATACGGTCAAAGTACTTAACTACAATGGCGATATGAAAACGCCCGAGTATCTGAAAGTTAACCCGTTAGGGAAAGTGCCGGCAATACAACACGGCGATTTGGTTGTTACGGAAACAGCCGCCATTTGTGCCTACCTGGCCGATCAGTTTCCGGAAAAGAACTTAGCTCCACCACTGGACAGCCCGGAACGAGGAACTTACTACCGTTGGCTATTCTTTGCGGCCGGCCCGGTAGAAATGGCAAACAGCGCCAAAGCCTGTGGCTGGAACCTCGAAGATAACCTGCAAACGGTTGGCTCTGGTAGTCACGACGATGTTCTGAAAGCTCTTGAATTAGCCGTTTCTAAAGGGCCTTATATTTGTGGCGAGCAATTTACCGCGGCAGATGTATACGTTGGTAGTCATATTAGCTGGGGCATGCAGTTCAAAACGCTCGAGGAGCGGCCTTCATTTAAAAGTTACGTCAAGCGCATTGAAGAACGCCCCGCTTTCCAGCGAGCAACAAAACTCGATGACGAATTGAGTAAAGGCTAGAGCGTCTGAAAATAAGCAGCCAGAGGGCTCTGGCTGCTGACTCTTTTAATCACCGGTTTCCTGCTTCTGTTTTTTCAAATTCAGGTTATGGAAATCGAAGCTGAAATCGGTATAAGGCGCTACGGCCTCCAGCATTGCACTGTTCACTTCATTATTTCGGTTCACGCTAAAGTCGATAAACGCATCAGCCTCCAGTAAAGGCTCGTCCCAGCGCACGATAAAAGTGTCGTCGTTATAATGCTCTAAGGTGCCTTGCAGCATAGGAGTGTGAGTAAAATTGATGCGCAGTTTGTCCTGCTCGTAGCTAATTTTTACGTCGCCGTACCAGGCGTCATTATAAGTACCGGCGTAGCTTTCCAGCGGCAGCGCGGCTCTTACTTTTTCAGGCTCTTCTACCTCGAACTCGGCTTTTCTTTTCATAAAGGCCTGATATTTTTGCTGCTCTTCCTCCACCCAGTCGCGGTCGGGCAAATCTAACAAGTCTTCTAGGGCTTCTTCGGTAATTGCGGTTAAACCACCAAAAGCCTGCTGGTTACTCAGAACTACCATGCCAAAGTTCTTTTCAGGTATCAGTGTGGTCAGCGACAACATGCCCAGAATGCCCCCGCTGTGATACACCCGCTTCACGCCCTGGTAGTCTTTTACGAACCAACCCATGCCGTAGCCACCAAAATACGTTCCTTGTTCAGCAGCTTCAGGTGATGTACCCAACGGTGTGGTTAACTGCCACATGGCCTGTTGCGAGTCTTCTGAAAAGAGGCGTTCACCCGATGGGCTCACGCCGCCCTGCAGCTGAGTGATCAACCAGTTACTTAAATCATCAACACTTGCTGCGGTCGCACCTGCTGCACCAAAATCTTCAAGAAAATCTAGCGGGAAACGATGCAGCTCACCGTTCATTTCAATAGTGCCTACCGCAACGTTGTCATTACTTTCAGGTATATGCGAAAAACCAATAACACTCTCGTCCATATTCAAAGGCTGAAAAAAGGTTTTCTCAACGTATTCTCTGTATGGCATGCCCGTAACCCGGTGGATAACTTCACCGGCCGTTACGAACATCAAGTTGTTGTAGGCGAAACGCTCGCGCAAACCGTGGTCAATAGGTACGTGCGCCAGCCCGGCAAGAATATCGCTGGTGGACTTATCGGTGTTAGGCCAGATCATTAGGTCGCCCGCTCCCAGACCAAGGCCCGAGCGGTGACTCAGGATATCGCGAATTGTTAGAGATTGAGTAATAGCCGGGTCGGCCAAACGAAACTCAGGAATGTAGTCTATAACTTTGTCGTCCCAGTTGAGTTTCCCCTGCTCTACCAGCGTTGCCATAGCCGCTGCGGTAAAAGCTTTGGTGTTTGAAGCAATACCAAACAGTGTATTGGCATTTACCGGCTCACCGCTGTCTATATCACGCACGCCGAAACCCTCGGCTAAAATCACTTCGCCGTCTTTAACCGCAACAACGGCCAGGCCCGGAATGTTAAACGCCTCCAGCGTTTCCTCGGCGGTATTGCGAATGCTGTCTGCGCTTTGCGCCCAAACAGGTGCACTGGCCAGCAAAGTAACGCCAAGCGAAACTGAACTTAATATTTTAAATAACGGTTTCATTTATCGGTTCCTTATTATCAATAGCCCTTAGTCAGCGTAAGCCGCCCGAATTTCCTCAACTTTTTTATCAATAGCTTCACGACTAAGCCACTGTCCGCGCACCATAACCCCTTGGTTCTCACGCAGGGTATCGGCGTTCTCCAGAGGATTATCCTTTAACAAAATAAAGTCAGCCCGGTGCCCGGCAGCAATGCGTCCAAAGGTATCCTCATCAGCAAAGTAATCACCTGCCGCTACCGTGGCGGAACGCAGAATATCAGCCATAGGTATACCCGCTTCTGACATCAGCTGTATTTCGTGGTGTATGGAGTAACCCGGAACACTGAATAACTGGGGTGCGTCGGTTCCAAAAATGATTTCCGCGCCGCCTTCGTGCAGGGCGTGCAACAGCTTTTGCCTATTTTCCTGCTGCACTTGCGCCTGTTCCTTATTAAAGTAACTGCTGGGGTTATCGTAATAGTTTAGCCAGCCTTCACGAACCGCCTTTGGTACCAACTGAATTTCCGGGTAGTCTTTCAGTTTGTCGGGATCAGCCGCACCTATCAGGGTTTTCCATAAGGCTTGGGTGGGCACAACCGCAACGTCTTGTTCCAGCGTCATAGAGACCAGCAAATCGAGCTCGTCCTGCGTTATTTCTCTGTTCATAGCATCAACGTAAGCGAGGTAACCGTCCAGGTGGTCAATGGTCCTCTGGCCTGCTTCCATGGAGCGCTTTAATCCGACATCTGCAGGCACATGTCCGGCAAAATCCATACCCGCCTGACGAGCCGTACTAGCCATGGCCTCATACTCTTCAAGGGTTAACCCCGGGTGCACTTTCAGTAAGTCCCAGCCTTCATCGCGTTGTGCTATAACCCGTTCTGTCACCTGCTCAACCGATTCTATGGTATTGCCACTGAAGCTGGGGCCAGCTAAATACAACGTTGGACCCTGCCGCTTGCCCGACTCAATATCGGATTTAAGCTGCAACTGGTGCGGATACCCCAGCATGCCACGCACCGTTGTTACGCCATTGGCAATATACAAAAACAACATGTCGTCGGCGTAGCGTTTAGGGAAATCACCAAAGTCTGTTGCCGGCGGCACATGACCGTGCATTTCTGCCATGCCTGGCAAAACGTATTGCCCTTCGGCATCAATGACCTGCGTATTGTCGTCAAAAGCAGGGGCTTCAGCGTTCGCAAATACACCACTGATGTATCCGTCATTAACTACCAACGTCTGTTGCTCACTAACATTGGGCTCGCCCTTAAGCCAATCAACAAGGGTCACGTTTTTAATCACGTAATCTGCACTGCGAGTATCATTACTCTGGGGCTCTGCATTGTTACACGCAGATAAAAATAAGGCCGCGACAGTTGCGGCCAGAAGGTGAGTCAATTTCATTTTGGTTGCCTCCGGCGTCAAGTCTGCCTTTAGCCTAGCGCAAGCTTACAATAAAGCCCAGCGGATAAGGCCGCCAACTAAAGTGACGGCCAGAACACCCAGACACCATAAGCCAACAAACCACAACCACTTCTTAAGTACAGGTTTCATCAGTCGTGGTATCCGCTGTCAGGGTCAACCTTGCCGCGGAACACCCAGTAGGTATAACCGGTGTAAGCGAAAATTATCGGCAACAGGAACACGGCACCCACGAGTAAGAACTTCAGGCTGTTGTCCGGTGCGGCGGCTTCCCACAGGGTAATGCTGCGGGGCACCAAATAGGGGAATATGCTGACTGCAAAGCCGGTGTAAGCCAACAGGAACATACCCAAACCCCAAAGGTAGGGCCGTCCTTCCTGTTTTCTATGCAGCGAACGCAGCAAACCAATGGTCATCACCGCCAGCAGTATTGGCAAAGCCCACAGGCCAACAGAGGCCGGGTAAGTGAACCAACGCTCGGCAATAAACATATCGACATAAGGTAAGTAAAGGCTCACAAACGCAATGCAGGCCACCAGCAATATCGTGGTGTACCAGCCGGCACGGTAGCTTTGACGCTGCAGATCGCCGCTGGTTTTCATCACCAGCCAGGTCGCGCCCAGCATCATGTAGCCAATAACTACCGCCACACCACAGAAAATAGTAAATGGCGTCAGCCAGTCGAACCAACCTCCGGAATAAGCGCGGTCTGTTACCTGAATGCCCTGCAGCATAGCGCCCAGCATAATGCCCTGACTCATTGCCGCTATCAGCGAGCCGGTAATAAAGGATAAATCCCAGATACCTTTGGCGCGTTTGGTTTTAAAACGGTACTCAAAGGCCACGCCGCGGAAAATAAGCCCCAGCAACATGGCAATAACAGGCATATACAGCGCCGGCATCAGCACCGAGTAAGCCAGCGGGAACACCGCCAGCAGACCACCACCGCCCAACACCAGCCAGGTTTCGTTACCGTCCCAGACCGGCGCCACGGTGTTCATCATCACGTCACGGTCTTCTTCTTTTTTGAACCAGGGAAACAGCAGCGCTATCCCCAGGTCAAAGCCATCAAGTGCGACGTAAGCAAATACGGCGACCGAAATTAATATTGCCCAAATCAGTGCGTAATCCATAGCTTACACCTCCTCATCGTAGATGCGCTCAGCGGCCATAGTGGGCTTGTGTTTAGCGTAATCGGGAATGGCGACCTGTTCAGGGTTCCCCGCCATTTTGCGCAGAATGTAGAAGGTACCCGCACCAAAAACGAGGAAGTACACCACAATAAAGGCTATCAGGCTGCCCGCCACACCGGCTTTGTCGATGGGCGATGCCGCATCGGCGGTGCGCAGCAGGCCATAGACCACCCAGGGCTGACGCCCCACTTCGGTGACAATCCAGCCGGCAATGACCGCGACAAAGCCCATAGGTCCCATAAATAAACTGAAACGTAGCAAGGTTCTATTGTCGTACAGTTTGCCGCGCAGGCGCTGGAAGCCTGACCAGAGTCCGGCAAGTACCATCAGCATGCCCACGCCGACCATTATCCGGAAGGCCCAGAATACGGTAGCCACCGGCGGCCAGTCTTCCCGTGAATATTGATCAAGACCGGTCACTTCTGCGTCTATGTCGTGTTTCAGAATGATGCTGGCAAGACCGGGAACTTTCAGAGCATAATCCACTTCCGCAGTTTCCTGGTTCGGCACCCCGAATAAATACAGCGGTGCCCGGGCTTCAGTATGGAAGTGCCCTTCCATTGCCGCGACTTTCGCCGGCTGATGCTCCTGCGTATTTAGTCCGTGGAAGTCTCCGACAAGAACCTGCAGCGGAGCGACAATTAACGCCATCCACATGGCCATGGAGAACATTTTACGAGCTGCGGCGTTGGTTTTGTCTTTCAGCAAATGCCAGGCACCCACTGCGCCGACCACAAAAGCCACGGTTAAATAGGCTGCCAGCAGCATGTGCGCCAGCCGATAAGGGAAAGACGGGTTAAACACCACCTCAAACCAGTCGGTGACCACGAACTGCCCTACGTCATTCATCGCGTAACCGGCGGGCGTCTGCATCCAGCTGTTTACCGATAAAATCCAGAAGGCAGAAATAGCAGTGCCCACTGCCACCATCAGGGTAGCGAAGAAGTGCAGTTTCTCGCCCACCTTATTCATGCCAAACAGCATGACACCAAGGAAGCCGGCTTCAAGGAAGAACGCAGTGAGTACTTCATAACCCATTAGCGGGCCGATAACCGGACCAGCTTTATCAGAAAATACCGACCAATTAGTGCCGAACTGGTAGCTCATGACAATACCGGAGACCACGCCCATACCAAAGGCCACAGCGAAGATCTTCACCCAGTAACGGAACAATTGTTGGTACACCGGGTTGCGGGTTTTGAGGTACAGGCCTTCGAGAACCGCCAGGTAACTAGCAACCCCGATAGTAAAGGCAGGAAAAATAATGTGAAACGCGATGGTAAACGCGAACTGGAAGCGCGCTAAAAACAGTGCGTCAAAACTTTCAAACATAGCAAGCACCCTTAATTAAGGTTTGTCTCAAGTATACGCTTTTGTTGACAAAGATCAGGGGTACCGATGTAAAACTTGTAGGATAAATACTAATAAATGCCATACTTTTTGTATGGCTAATGAACGAAAAACCTATACAAGTACTCTGGGAACCCGGCCGCTAACGCCGGTCAGCAAGTGCCAGGAAATAGTATCAGCACAGGCGGCTACTTCTCGCACGTCAATATTAGCTCCCCAAAGCTCGACGTCATCACCTAACTGCAGATTTTCAATACCGGTAACATCAATCGTCAGCATGTCCATAGACACTCGTCCGGCCAAACCCACACGCTTTCCACGAACCATTGCTGGTGTACCATTTTTCGCCTGCCTTGGGTAACCGTCAGCGTAGCCCATAGCGACTGTCGCTATGACACTGGGTTTATTGGCACTCCAGCCGCTGCCGTAACCTACCGACTCGCCTTTTTCCAGCTGGTGCAATGCAATAACCGGAGCAACTAAGCGCATTGCAGGCTTCAGTTCTGTCTGCACTTCAGTCACCGTAGAAGGATTCACACCATAAAGCAGTAAACCGGCTCTGGCCCAGTCATTGTCCTGAAGTGACCACTGAGTATCCGGGTTTAAAAGTCCGGCTGAGTTGTGGAAGCTCCGTGCCTGATAGTCTTTAAGGGTTTCCGACAACTGGCAGAACTGCTGTTTTTGACGGGCGTTTAAACGATGCTCGGCATCGGCGTTGGCTAAGTGCGACATTAAGGTCACACCGGCGACATTCTTGCTGGCACGCAGGCGCTTTAATGCTTGCGGAGCCTGCTCTTCAGACCAGCCAAGCCGGTGCATACCGGTGTCCACTTTTAACCAGACCCACAAAGGGCTAGTCAACTGCGCTTGCTCAATACTCTCAAGTTGCTGTTCGCAATGCACCACCGGGCTCAGCTGATGTTCACAACATAGGTTCAGTTCATTCGCTGAGAAGCAGCCCTCCAGTATTACCAAAGGCCCTTTGTAACCGGTTTCACGAACCGCTAACGCTTCTTCCATAAAACCCGCCGCCATACCATCAACCAACCCTGCCAACGCCTTAACCGCAGGAGCTACGCCGTGTCCATAACCGTCAGCTTTCACTACGCCCAGAAGTTTTCCACCAGCCATTTTACGACGTACCCACTTAGCGTTGTGCTGTATAGCGGAGGAAGAAATTTCAGCGCGAGTTTGGCGGTAGTGCATGGGGTTTCCTTTTTAATTTTCGTCCGGCTTTTCGAAAAGGCCTTCAGTTTACCGTATTTTCCAACAACTTGAACGGAACTCTTTGCATCGCTCCGCAAGCTTGAGTAACGTAAAGCCATAACCCAAAAGGAGAATAACAATGTGGTTAAAGCAGTCTGTCATTGCCGGTAGCTTAGCGCTACTTTTTACTTCCGTTCCAGCCTTATCACAAGAAACATTCCAGGCGGACGATATTTTCCAGCTTGAATACGCTAATCAGGTCAGTATTTCACCCGACGGCAAATACATTGCGTATATCCGCAACAGTTTTGACGACATGAAAGACAATACCCGGCGCTCATTATGGCTAATTGATACCGAAACCGGTCAACATTTACCGATTTTTGACGATCAGTTTAACTACGGCAGCCTCGCCTGGTCGAATGACGGTACTCGCCTTGCCTTTGCCTCTAACCGTTCTGAAAAAAACCAAATTCATGTGCACTGGATTAAAGAGCAACGCACCGCCAAAGTCACTCACGTAAGCGAAAGCCCCGGCAGTATTAGCTGGTCTAACGACGACACCCAACTGGCTTTTACTATGTCGGTTAAAGCCGAGCCTACGCCTTTTGCTAAAAGTGTGAAAAAGCCAACAAAACCTAAAGGCGCTAAGTGGTCTGACTCTCCCATTATTGTTCAGGAAGCCTATTATCAACGCGACGGCACCGGCGTTTTAGAGCCTGCGCACACACAAATTTTTGTCGTACCTGCAGACGGCGGTAGCGCGCGCCAGTTAACCGACGGCCCTTACCGACATGGCGGCCCACTTACCTGGGCAGCCGACGATAAGCATTTGATTTTTTCTGGCAACCGCTCTGAAGACTGGGCCTATCAGGTGAATGAAAGTGACCTTTACAGCGTAAGCCTGAGTTCAAAAGAAGTGACTCAGGTAACTAACAAACCCGGCCGCGAGTCATCACCACAGTTCTCACCAGACGGCGAACATTTAGCTTACTTACACAGCTCTAACGAGCCGGTGCCTTACCATAAGTCACAATTATGGATAATGGACTGGAGTGAGAGGTCGGAAACAGAGTTACAGGCTGACTTCGATCGTTCTTTCAGCTCGCCACAATGGACAGGCAATGAGTCGCTTGCGGTTTCATACGCCGATCAGGGCAAAACCGTAGTTGCTGATGTCACCTTGAGCAATGAGCTGACGAATCGGGTGGATGATGTTTCCGGTGTTTACGTCAGCCGTCCTTATACTATGGGTTCATTTACCGCCTCTCAGACCGGCGCAATTGCCTACACCAAAGGCTCCGAATATCGTCCCGCCGATGTCGGTTATCAGCCTCAAGGGGGAGAGTCGGTTCAGTTTACTCAGCTAAATGAAGACCTGCTTGGCCACCGTGAACTGGGTGAAGTTCACGAAATTCGCTATGAGTCGCGCTACGACGGGCAGGAAATTCATGGCTGGTATATTACTCCGCCGAATTATGATGAAAACAAAGAGTATCCTCTGCTGTTAGAAGTGCATGGTGGCCCTCATCTGTCTTACGGTCCACACTTTGCCGCAGAGCACCAGCGCTACGCAGCCGAAGGCTATGTGGTGCTGTACGTGAACCACCGCGGCAGTACGTCTTACGGTAAAGACTTTGCCATGCTGCTGGACGGCAACTACTCATCACCTTACGACTTTGCTGATCACATGAGTGGCATTGATTTGCTCATTGATAAGGGTATTGCCGACTCAGACAACCTCTTTATAGCTGGCGGCTCTGCCGGCGGTATTGCAACCGCCTATGCGGTAGGTCTGACTAACCGCTTTAACGCCGCGGCAGCCACTAACCCCGTTATTAACTGGGTGAGTAAAGTACTGACAGCTGATAGCTCTATTGGTCAAATTACAAACCAGTTCCCGGGTATGCCATGGGAAGAATTGGAGCATTACTGGCAACGCTCCCCGCTGTCTATGGTGGGTGACGTTGAAACACCTGTACTGCTGTTTACAGGAGAGAAGGACCGCCGTACGCCGATATCGGAGACCGAGCAGTTCTACCAGGCGTTGAAGCTGCAAAAAGTCGATACCGCAATGGTGCGCGTGCCCGGTGCTTTTCACGGTGTTACGGCTCGCCCTTCTAATATGATAGCCAAAATTGAACACGCTCTGGCGTGGTTTGAGCAGTATAAGAAATGAGAATAGCGACACTGGGCCCTGCCGGCACCTTTTCAGAGGTTGCGGCAGGGCTTTATCAACCCGAAAAACAGCACCAAATTCAGTTACTGGACAGTCTGGTAAGTTGTCTGGACGCTATTGGTAATGACTGCGACGCTGCGGTTGTGCCTATTGAAAACTTAACCGAGGGCTTTGTCTCTCCTGTTGTGGACTACCTGGTTCAGCGTCCGTTACATATTCAGGCGGAAATTCGCATTCCGGTTGGCTTTCAGTGCCTGGCCAACAGTGCTCAGCCGCAGCAAATATGGGCACAGTTCGTAGCCGCCGGTCAATGCAATCAGTACCTGAATGGATTGGGGCTTCCGGTTATACACACCGCAAGTAATGCGTTGTCGCTCGATGCGTTGCTGGCCACTGAAAAGCCATCTGCGGCGGTGGTTCCCAAGCACGTAAGCTGCCCCGCTTCATTACAGATTCTGAACAGCAACATTGCTGACAACCCACGTAACGAAACGCGCTTCGTGGTATTATCCGCAACATCTGAAACGCCGGAATTTGATAAAAGTACGCATTGGAAAAGCAGTTTGCTGCTCATTGACGACAACGATCACCCGGGTTTATTGGTCGACAGCTTACAGGTTTTTGCAAAACAGCAAATTAACTTAACCTCCATTGTTTCAAGACCGGCGGGAAGTCAGTTTGGTGACTATCATTTCTTTATTGATTTTGACGGGCACCTCAGCGAGCCAGGTATAGCAGCCGCGTTGCAGGAACTGGCGAAAATGAACAACATTCACTGGCTGGGTTCGTACCCGGCCGCAGCTATAGGGAATCAGTAATGTCTCTGGAAGTTATTAAACATGAGCCTGCGGGTAACGCCGATGCGGTTATTATTTGGCTTCACGGCTTAGGTGCGTCGGGTAACGACTTTGTACCCATGACAGAACACATAAAAATTAATAACGCGCAGGTTCGCTTTTTATTTCCTCATGCCCCGCAAATGCCGGTCACTATAAACCAGGGCATGGTCATGCCGGCCTGGTATGACATAACTGACATGAGCATTGATCGTCAAATTGACAGCCAGCAACTGCGCGAGTCAGCAGCCAAAGTGCATGCCATGATCGACGAGCAAGTTGCTCAGGGCATAGACAGCAAGCGCATTATTATTGCCGGGTTTTCACAAGGTGGCGCAGTGGGTTATGAAGCAGCTTTGACTTACCCTAAACCACTGGCCGGTTTAATGGCGCATTCCACTTACTTTGCCACCGCGGGTGACATTGAGGTAAATGAAGCCAACGCGCAACTTCCTATTTTGGTTCAGCACGGTACGCAGGACCCGGTCGTGCCGGAAGTTTTGGGACAAAAAGCCTGTGCGGTATTAAAAGAGAAAGGTTTTACAGTGACGTATCAGACCTACCCAATGCCACATTCACTGTGTATGGAGCAGGTTCAGGATATGCAGAAATGGCTGAATGAGCGGTTCTAACCGCTCACCCGAAGGGTTGTTACAACTCTAAAAAGTTTAGCCGGCCAGCAGTTGCAGCTTTTCCGCCCAGCTGCTGGCCAGATTCTCGCCCCGTTCAAACGAATCAATCATAATGTTCACGTGACCCACTTTACGCCCGGGACGTGCCTCTTTTCCGTACCAATGGCAGTCGGCGGCGGCAGCTTCCCACAAGGCTTCAGGGATTCCCGCGACACCAATCACGTTCACCATTAATGTCGGCGCAATCAGCAAGTCCGGTAATGGCAAGCCGGTAATGGCACGTATATGCAAATTAAACTGATCGCAGTTAGCACCGCTCATGGTCCAGTGACCGGAGTTATGAACCCGCGGTGCCACTTCGTTCACCAGCAAGTGTTGGTTGTCTCCTTCACCGACTACAAAGAACTCAATGGCTAGTACACCGACGTAGTCCAGCGCATTCGTCAGTTTCTTGTGGTGCTCTTTGGCTAAGGCTTCCAGTTCTTTAGAAAAGTGCTCAGCACCCGCCAGGCTATACGACAAAATGCCTTGGGTATGCACGTTCAACGTCAGTGGGAAGCAGCGCTGCTCACCTTTATGTGAACGCGCTCCGACAACCGACACTTCATCGGTAAAATCGATCATGTCTTCGACAATACCCGGACGTTGTCCGGCGTCTTCTGCAACGGTCGCAATGTCGTCACCCGGACGCCAGCGCCACTGACCTTTGCCATCGTAACCGCCTTTTGCCGACTTAATGACAACTGCATGGTCGCAGGCGTTTAAAATAGCGCTTAACTCAGCTGCGTTTTCGTATGCTTTCCAGGCCGATGTCGGTATATCCAAATCATCGCACAGGGCTTTTTGAGAACGACGGTCAACCAGCTGATTAAAGCGTTCAGGTTGCAACAGAAACTTGTCGGCAGCTTTAGCCACCAACTCTTCACCTAAGTGCTCGTGTTCCCAGGTAGTGACATCAGCCCATTCATTCGCTTCCGCTAACGTCATCGATAACGGCTGCTGGCTACCCAATGCCATGACCTGATCTTGTCTGTCGCTGTATAAAACGCATTCATGACCCTGCTGAATAACCGCTTTACCCAGCATTTGCCCTAACTGGCCGTTACCAACGATCAGGATTTTCATTTTGGTAGTTCCAGGTCTGAGTTAGCCATCACTTTTTCTTTTTGCGTTGTGCGGAATTCGTGTACTCGTTTGCGCACATCGCTGTCAAAGCTGCCAATAACCTGTGCCGCCAGTAAGCCTGCGTTTGCCGCGCCGGCATCTCCAATAGCCAGAGTACCAACAGCGACACCCTTAGGCATTTGCACAATAGACAATAAGCTATCTAAACCTTTTAACTGCTTGCTCGGAACCGGCACACCAAACACCGGAATAGCCGTATAAGCCGCCAGCATACCCGGTAAATGAGCAGCACCACCGGCACCGGCGATAACCACAGGTACACCATCTTGTTCCGCTTGTTCCATGGTGGATTTAAGTAAGTCCGGCGTGCGGTGTGCAGAGACCACTTTCGCCTGCCATTTAATGCCCAGAGACTCGAGCATTTCTGCCGCTTTTTGCATTACCGGCCAATCGGACTGGGAACCCATTAGAATCAATACCGGAGCCATGGTGTCACCTTTTATTTACTGTTTGGATGTGCGTGCGCATTTGGAAAGGCGGGGATTGTAGCCATTGACCGCCTTAACTGCAAATTTCACGCATAATTATTAACCAGATTTATTAACTCAGTTTAGACTTTTTGCTGATGGTAGTGTTAATCAGCTAGAGTTAGTATCTGTTATCACTTAGTACCAACAGGAATACATCATGCTACTTTCTGCGAAAGACTCTCTACTACTGATTGTTGATGCTCAGGAGAAGTTACTGCCAGCCATTCATCAACGCGATGTGGTTACTTCTCGTATGCGCTGGCTAGGCGAAATTGCCATGCAACTGGATTTGCCTATTCTTATTACCGAACAGTATCCAAAAGGTTTAGGCTACACCGTTGATAGCCTGCAAGATATTATTGAAGCGGCACGAGTGGTTGAAAAAACGCACTTTAGTGCACTGCGTGACGACACCTTTCGCGACGTACTTTCTGAATACAATAAAAAGCATGTGGTTATTATGGGCATGGAAACCCACGTCTGCGTTTTACAAACCGCAATAGAGCTTCAGGCTTCGGGTTATCAGGTCTTCTTACCCGCTGACACAGTAGGCTCGCGCCGCCCCACAGATAAAGACAGTGCCATTGAGCGAATGCGAAACGCCGGCGTTGAAATTATTACTTCCGAAATGGCCGCTTTTGAATGGTTAGAGAAGTCAGGAACCGATACTTTCCGCCATATCAGCCGTAACTGGTTAAAATAACGCAAGGTATTGTTGACTCGGGTTATATTAAGCGTATACTCGAAACCGCTGAGAAAATTTCGGCTATTGATTTGAGATTTTTTACGAAGTCCTTTTTGCTGTACCTCGTTTTGTAAGTCCAAGTAATACCTAAGTTTTTTGAGCAATACATTGATTTCAACATGCACTACGAGGAATATCAGCATGTCTACTACTACTGGTAAAGTAAAATTCTTTAACGAAGCTAAAGGCTTCGGTTTCATCGAACAAGAAAACGGCGCAGACGTTTTCGTACATTTCAGCGCTATTCAGTCTGACGGTTTCAAAACTCTGGCAGAAGGCCAGCAGGTTTCTTTCACCGTAGCTCAAGGCCCTAAAGGTCCACAAGCTGAAAACGTAGTTCCTATGTAAGGAACCTTCGTTGCCCTTTCGGGTACCGAACGTTTACACAAAGAATTTCAAAAACGTCGCTTCTAGCGGCGTTTTTTTATGCCTAAATGTTCAACTTTTCTAAACTTTTCCTGTAAAAACGCGATAACCCTACTAATATTGATATTAATCAAAATGCATAAAGGTGTTTATGAAAAATAACGGTCCGGTAACAGGAAAGGAAAGTCGCTTTCCCGACCACTATCGGTTGATATCGTCAACCGACCTAAAAGGGGTCATCAGACATTGTAACGACGACTTCGTTAATATTAGTGGTTATACCCGTGATGAATTAATTGGTTCACCGCACAACCTTTTACGTCACCCCGATATGCCGGGCAGTGTTTTCGAGCATATGTGGAAAACCATTAAACGCGGCAAACCCTGGATGGGCTTAGTTAAAAACCGCTGTAAAAATGGCGACCATTATTGGGTCAGTGCTTATGTCACACCAATAATGGAAAACGATAAGCCAGTGGGTTTCGAGTCCGTGCGGGTTGCCACCTCAGATGAGTTAAAACAGCGCGCACAAGGCGTTTACGATCGCCTTAATGCCGGCAAGGCACCCATTCCCTTTGGCAAACGATTGTGGTTAGCCTGCAAAGATCTGATGCCCGTTATTGTTCCTGGTTTGATAGCCAGCGCTACAATAGCCTTGCTGGATGAACCTATCGCTGCACTTATCGCCTTAGCTGCTACAGCGGTAACCACGTTAGCTTATGGCAGCTATGTCGGCCGTATGCTTCAGGGCTTGCTGTCCTTACGCCCCGACGCCTTCGACTCCGAGTTAGTTGGAATGACCTACTTCAACAGGAAAGGGCGTGAAGCTCAGCTTGCAATGCAGTTGGTCAGCGAGGGCGCACGTAACCGAACCGCTTTAAGTCGCATGAAAGACGCGGTCGGCGGTCTTCTGAAAGTCACCGAAGATACATACAATCAGGCGCAGCTGAGCAGTCAGTATGTTGATAAACAAACAGCCTCTACTCAGCAAACGGCAACCGCAATGAACCAGATGGCGACCGCTATTCAGGAAGTTGCTGATACAATAGAACGTAATGCGGAGCAGGCCGAATCAGCCAAAACCAACATTGATGAAAGTGTAGGCCTGGCAAGGGAAGCCAGTGAAGTTATTGTCAGGCTGCATGACGCAGTAAAAGAAATAGCCAAAACGGTCGCGGAACTTGATCAATCTACCGGGGCTATCGGCGAAGCCGCCGATTTAATCTCTTCTATTGCAGACCAGACCAATTTATTAGCATTGAATGCCGCCATTGAAGCCGCTCGTGCCGGTGAACATGGCCGTGGCTTTTCCGTGGTCGCTGACGAGGTTCGCTCGCTGGCCTCAAGAACTACTCAGTCCACCGAAAGTATTCACAAAGTTATTCAGCAACTGCGCGATCGTGCCCGTAATGCTGTAGAAGTATCAAAACAGGGCGAGCAGGCAGCATCTGAAGGGGTGGAAAAAGTTCGTCTTGCGGACAGCGCGCTGGGTGAAATATCAGTGGCTATTCAGGAGATTTCTGACATGTCAGCGCAAATGGCGTCTGCTGTCGAAGAGCAAAGCGGAGTTGCAGACCATATCAGTGAACAGATTACTCAAATTGCTGATACCGCTCGCGAGACTCAGAAAACGGCTGAACAAACTCAGCACTCAAGCAACGAACTTCAAAATACCAGCAAAGAGCTGTATTCATTGATTGAGCGCTTTAACTTAAAAAGTTAATGGTTCTGCTCATCTGATACAGAAGTATCATCTTTGTGAGCGCGTCGTTTAGCGGCGCGTTCGCTTTCTTCTAAAAACTCGACGTCATCCATATCAACTTCGGGGATCTCACTGCAGACATCGCCACCTAGCTTATTAACCGCCTGGCATAGGTCAGACACTTTGTTATCCAGCACCTGCACATGATCCAACATCCGGCCTATTGCGGTTGCCACCGGGTCGGGGTTATCTGCCGAGATAGCATAAGCATCAAAACCGTATTCCTTAGCCATTTTTTTGCGTCGTTCAGTCGTTTCTTTATCAACACCAGACTGAGCCACACGCGCCGGAATGCCTACTACCGTTGTTAATTCTGGTACGTCGCGAACAACAACAGCGTTAGAACCAATGCGGGCAGACTTTCCAACCGTAATGGGACCCAGTACTTTAGCGCCGGCACCAATAACCACACCGTCTTTCAATGTCGGGTGTCGCTTACCTTTATGCCAGCTTGTACCACCAAGAGTGACACCATGGTAAAGAGTGACATCGTCACCAATTTCCGCAGTTTCACCAATAACCACACCCATACCGTGATCGATAAAGAAGCGGCGGCCAATTTTAGCCCCGGGATGGATCTCAATACCGGTAAGCCAGCGTGAAATATTAGAGACAAAACGGGCAAGCCAGTACAGTTTCCAGCCCCAGAGCTTATGGCTTACGCGATGAAACCAGGTAGCATGAAGCCCGGGATAGTGAAATAACACTTCCATGGTATTGCGCGCAGCCGGGTCTCTTGCAAAAACGCTGGCTATATCTTCTTTTACACCTTTAAAAAACGCCATGCCGCCTCCTCAGGCCGCCGGAAATTGCTTTAATAGCTTATCAACGTCAGAAAGAATAATATCGCGCATGGACTTCTCATAGCCTTCTCGCTCGTCGTCCATTTCCTTCACTTTCTTCTTAGGAAACTTCTTACGCGATTCATGCGTTGGCATATGCTTAATTTTCTCGTACATATCGTGCATTGCAGGGTAGTCATTAGAGTAATCGTAATCGACCGCTTCAGGTCGATGATCAAGCAACACTACAATTCTCAAGCATCCTTCAGACAGCGGACATTGCTCCTGCTGCATCGCTTTGGCTATGGTAATAATGCTTTCATCAATACGGTCAACGCGTTTTTGTACCGCTGCTTCGCGAACTTGAGTCTGAGTACGCAGGCGCAACAGTAAAGTCGAAGCGTACCAACCCAGAGCTACAATAATCAATACGCCTACAATGGCGATAATCCAATAGAGTTCGCTGGACATTAGCTCTCCTCGTCGTCCCATTCTTCATCGAGTTCATAACCCAGTTTGGCAATCAGCTGCTCGTAACGCTCAGATTTCTCGTCAAGGTAGCTTTGCTCTTCTGCTGTCAGAGACTCATCGTTTTCGAAGCGTTCAGCCAGTAGCTGCAGTTTGGTATCTTCCTGCAACTGCTTCAGCTCCTGCTCAGGTGTCATCACCAAAGCTATTTTACGACGACTTCCATGGCGGGGATCTTTCTCATCTCCTTTTGTTTTGCTTTGTTGCAAAACTTTAGCCGATGAATGTCGCTGACCAGGCGCTTGTCCTTTTCCTTTTTTCTTGCCCTTAGATGCCGCATCTGTTGTGCGTGCGTCTCTCGGAGTTTTAGGCTGTGCCAGTGGTCCGGCTTTACGTGTCTTTTTGCGGCGAGTCATGGTCGCTCCTGAATAACAACTAATGTGGTCTATTGTAACGCAATAACGTGGATTACGTCAGTGGGGAGCAACGAATTACAAGTCTGAGATGATTTTTAGGCAAGAAAAAAGGCGATGCTTTCACATCGCCTGATTCTCTCATAACATTGGCAGCGCACTGCAACTATGAGAATGGTTGTCACTGTTTCCGAGTTTTTATTGCGGTTTTCCGTAACCTGTTTGCTTTTTATTATTGTTATTATTAAGTGGAGCAACCGCGAGCCTGTTGGCTTTACTCCCTGGATTATCGAGAAATAAGATAACATCTGACTTTTCGATAACCTCTCGACCTCTTGTTATTTTTTTGTGTCGAGTCAGCTGTATTTTTACAGTCTTTTTATTATTTTCTCAAGGGCTTTTAACATCTTTTTTTTATTTTTTTCTGTCTGGAAGCTCCCCGAGCGTTGTTAAGACTACTTGAACCAAATATTAATTCAATGATTTTATTGATCTAAAAAACCACTTTTTTATTACTTTTTATTAACAAGGCACAAAAAGGCATATTCCTCATAACATTTTTCATACTCATAAAAAAAGCGACCGAAGTCGCTTTTCTATTCGCAAATACAAATTTAATACAGGCCACTCAAGAACTTAGACAGCAACTCAATTTCTTCATCTGTCATTTTCTCTGTAACGCCCTGCATCATTCCATTCGGGTCGTTTGCACGCTCACCACTACGGAACATTTCTAGCTGAGACTTAGTGTATGCGGCATGCTGACCTGAAATGTCAGGAAACGCAGCTAGCCCAATGCCGTTACCACGAGGGCCGTGACAACCTGCACATGACGGCATATTGGTCTCAGGGTTCCCGCGGCGGAATAAATCTTCGCCTTTAGCGATGATGTCTTCAGGAGTTTCGCCTTTCGGTGAGTCCTTCGCTGCATAAAACGCAGCAAGGTCGGCCATGTCCTCTTCTGATAAGGAGGCAACCTGCCCCATCATAATGGGGTTATTACGGCCTTCTTCGCCGCCTGTTTCAGAGGCCAATTTGAAATCTTTCAGCTGCTTCAACAAATACTTTTGGTGCTGACCGGCCAAATGTGGGTACATATCGGTCGGAGATTCACCATTGGGTCCATGGCAAGCCGCACAAACTTGCGATTTCTCTTTTCCGGCTTCAGCGTCGCCGCTTTGTGCTACTGCGATACCGGCGGTACCGAAGAAAAGTCCCAAAAAGATTGCGAATTTTTTCATGTTTGCTTCTCTTCTGTTCTGGATGGCGCCACGCGCCCCAATAAATCACCTTAAGCAGGTTGCTATTTTACACAAAACTTGTGTGGATTAAATGATTAAAACCGAATCAATTGCTAAATGATCATTGGAGATACTGTCCGGATACTTCATAATGCGCGTAGATGTTCCGTTTTTTCAATAAAAGTGACCTTAATAGTGGCAGATCAGCAATTAGATTACGCATCGGCAAAATTTGTGACCAGTGCCCCGGATATCAGCAAACTGCCTCCGGACTCGGGCATTGAAGTTGCTTTCGCCGGCCGTTCTAACGCAGGGAAATCCAGTGCGTTAAACACCCTGACGCGTCAAAAAGCGTTGGCCCGCACCAGTAAAACGCCGGGACGGACTCAGTTAATTAACGTTTTTGAACTAACCACAGGTCAGCGACTGATAGATCTACCCGGCTACGGATTCGCTAAGGTTCCATTAGCTGTCAAAGAAAAATGGCAACGTTCTTTAAGCGAGTACCTTCAGCAAAGGGACAGTTTAAAGGGCATCGTGGTATTAATGGATATTCGTCACCCTTTCCGCGAAACCGATCAGGAATTAATTTACTGGGCTGTAGACTGCGACCTGCCGGTACTGGCTTTATTAACTAAAGCAGACAAACTCAAACAAGGCGCGCGCAAATCAACCGTTTTAAAAGCCAAGCAAGCGGCAATTGCCTTCAACGGCGACGTCCAGGTTGAAGCCTTTTCCTCATTGAAGCGCATAGGTGTCGAGCAAGTCGAAGAGAAACTCAACCAGTGGTATAGCAAAGAGTATGACGACGAATAACACGCCACCACTTAGTGCCTGGTTATTATTAGGGTTACTCGCATTAATTTGGGGTAGCTCTTTTTTGTTAATAAAAAAAGGCTTACTGGCCTTTGGTCCAATGGAAGTTGGCGCACTACGCATCAGCTCAGCAGGACTTGTGCTTGCCCCTTTCATTGCCCGCCGACTGAATAAAATTACCCGCAAACATTGGTTAAAGCTTGCCAGTGTCGGGCTGGTTGGCAGTCTTATTCCGGCTTTTATGTTTGCCATTGCCCAAACACAGCTGGCAAGCGGCGTTACCGGAGTTCTAAATGCGCTAACCCCTATCGCAACACTGGTTATCGGTGCACTGTTCTTTCATCAGAAAGCGCGCTTAGCACAAGTTATTGGCGTAGCCATTGGCTTGTTTGGTACTTTGCTTCTGGTTACCGCTTCGGCTAATGGCAGCTGGGACTTTAATCTGTACGCCTTGTTAGTCCTGGCCGCAACCGTTTGCTATGGCCTCAACCTGAACCTCATTAAACACAAAATCAGCGACTTATCGCCGTTAACCATTACCGGCATATCGTTGCTTATGGCTGCCGTTCCGGCAACAATCTACTTGTTTGCAGGAACGGAGTTTATTACTCAGGTTCAGCAGCCAGGCGCAATGTTGTCGCTGCTTTCTGTTCTGGCTCTGGGTATTGCAGGAACGGCAGGCGCCTTGGTTATTTTTAACCATGTCGTGCAGCTCACCAATACCGTTTTTACCAGTTCGGTCACCTACCTCATTCCCATTGTCGCTCTTATACTAGGGATACTTGATGGCGAAGAGTTTTGGTTGCAACAGGGAGTTGGAATGCTCGCCATTTTAGTTGGGGTTTGGTTCGCTAACCGCAGAGGCCGCTCCGGTATGGCTGGCATACCACAGAAATAGACAGAAAAAAGCCCGACTAAAAAGCCGGGCGAAAAGTAATCCAGGGAGAACAATTTTTTGAGGGAGGATTAATGCCCTCACTTGTTGTGACTAGACCCTTTATAAAAAGTTCAGACAATTCTTAAAATTAATGAGCTTCGTCCCAGTTATTACCTTTACCAGCTTCCGCTATTAAAGGCACATCAAGGCTTGCAGCCTTTTCCATTACTTCAGTTAATTGTTCAATATAATCCGTTAATTTCGACTCTTTTATTTCAAACACCAGTTCATCGTGAACTTGCATTAGCATGCGCACATCATCCTGACAGTTATTACGGTCAATCCAGTCGGCAACCTGCAGCATGGCTTTCTTAATGATGTCGGCTGCAGTGCCCTGCATTGGTGCATTGATAGCCGCACGTTCCGCCCCTTTTCTACGGGCTCCATTACTGGCTTTTATATCCGGCAAGGGTAAACGACGTCCAAACAAGGTTTTAACGTAGCCCTGCTCTTTTGCCTGCTTGCGAGTGTCTTCCATGTAACGCAAAACTCCAGGGAAGCGTTCAAAATACTTGTCCATATAGTGCTGAGCTTCATGACGGGCAATACCCAGTTGCCGCGCCAGCCCAAAGGCTGACATACCGTAAATTAGCCCGAAGTTCACCGCTTTTGCCTGACGCCGCTGGTCATTAGTGACTTCATCAGCCTTACAGCCAAACACTTCAGCCGCTGTCGCACGGTGAATATCCAGGCCTTCGGCAAAGGCTTTAAGCAAAGACTCATCTTGCGACAAGTGGGCCATAATACGCAGTTCAATCTGGCTGTAGTCGATAGCGACAATCTTGTAGCCTTGCTCAGGAATAAAAGCCTGACGCACTCTGCGCCCTTCAGCAGTACGAATTGGAATATTCTGCAGGTTAGGGTCTGTTGAGGACAAACGTCCGGTTGCAGTAACCGCCTGCTGATACGAGGTGTGTACGCGTCCCGTATTAGGGTTAATCATCTTCGGTAATTTGTCGGTATAGGTTGATTTAAGCTTAGACAGGCCGCGGTGCTGCAGGATCACATCCGGCAGGGGGTAGTCATGTGCCAGCTCGTGCAAAACTTCCTCAGCCGTTGACGGCGCGCCTTTTGGTGTTTTCTTCACAATTGGCAACTCAAGCTTTTCAAAGAATATGCGTTGCAGTTGTTTCGGCGAGCCCAGGTTGAACTCCTCGCCTGCAATCTCAAACGCCTTTTTCTCTAGCGCATCAAGCTTTTCCGCAATTTCCTGGCTTTGCTTACCCAGCAAGTTTGCGTCAATACGCACGCCGTATTGTTCCATATCGCACAAGACAGGCACTAACGGCACTTCGATGTCGGTCAGAACACTTTGCAGCTCGCTGCCGGTTTCTTTTACTTTATTCCAGAGCACATCATGCAATCGGTAGGTAATGTCGGCATCTTCAGCCGCGTAGGGCCCGGCCTGCTCTAAAGCAATCTGATTAAACGTTAGTTGCTTCGCGCCCTTACCTGCAATGTCTTCAAAGCTAATGGTTTTATGGTTCAGATAATGGAGGCTTAAGGTATCCATATCGTGTCGCGATCCAACGCTGTTAAAGACGTAAGAGGCAAGCATGGTGTCGTTTAAAATTCCCGCCAGGCGGATTTTATAGCGACGCAGAATATGCGAGTCGTATTTCAGGTTTTGCCCGACTTTTTGGGGCTTTTCAGCTTCAAGTAAAGGCTTTAACTGCTCCAGTAACCAGTCCCGGCCAACCTGATCCGGCGCTTCCATATAATCATGCCCGACAGGTATATACACAGCTTCGCCAGGTGCCATGGCTAACGACACACCAACCAGTTCAGCCTCCATATAATTAAGGCTGGTTGTTTCGGTATCAAAGGCAAAGTAATCACATTTCTTCAGTTGAGTTATGTAATCGCTGACCTCTTTTTCAGTCATCAATACACGATACGCGTCTCTGTTTATATCGCTGGTCGGTTTTTCGCCATCGGTTTCACCCAGAGCCTGATCCGTTGCCGCTCCAGTTTCCATCAGCTCGCCAAGCCACCGGCGGAATTCACAACGACTATAGAGCTCCTGAAGTTTTTCGCTGTCTGCCGTCTGTATTTTCAACTCTTCCGGTTGTAAGTCCATTGCCACATCGAGCTTAATGGTCGCCAGCTCACGCGACATCAGCAGCTGTTCTTTATATTCATTAAGCTTAGCCGGCATAGACTTGGCGCCACGGAACGAAAGCTCAGTCACTGCATCTACATTTTCGTAAATAGCGTCAATGCTGGGAATACTTTGCAGCAGTGCCTGTGCTGTCTTTTCGCCCACTTTGGGCAAGCCTGGAATATTGTCCGAGCTGTCACCCATAAGCGCTAAATAATCGATAATTTGGTTTGGCTTAACCCCAAACTTTTTCTCAACCCCTTCAGGGTCCATTAAAGTATCGGTCATGGTGTTAATGAGCATGACGTGTTCATTGACCAGTTGAGCCATGTCCTTATCGCCGGTACTAATCAGCGTAAAGCGACCCTTGTCGCCGGCCTGGCGCGCCAGCGTGCCAATAACATCATCGGCTTCAACATCGTCAATGCAAAGCAGCGGTAAACCCATAGCCTGGACAATGTCATGCAAAGGTTTGATCTGACTTCGCAGATCGTCTGGCATAGGCGGACGATTTGCTTTGTAGTCCTGGTAAATGTCGCTACGAAAGGTTTTGCCTTTGGCATCGAAAACTACCGCCATATGGCTGGGTTTATAGCGCTTTAGCAGGCTTCGGAGCATATTAACCACGCCGTAAATAGCTCCGGTCGGTTCACCTTTTGAGTTGGTTAAATGCGGCGGCGCATGAAAAGCGCGGAACAAATAAGAAGAACCATCGACAAGAATAAAAGGATTTTCTGGAACAGATGTGGCCATAGTTAAGAACCTAAATTAAGCGTTACCTATAGGATGCCACAGAACGGCAATTCAGGCCACTGAACAGAGTGTGCATAACCTGTTAATAACTCTGTTAACAACGACTCATGCCACAGCCGGAAATTTAAATTTCCCCGTGTCCAAAATTTACTTAAGTTATTGATAGTATGGGATTTAAAACGGCAGGTTTCCCGAAATACCTAGTACTTTTTATTATTATGTTTCACTGTGGAAACTATTCTGCTTTTGTCCTGAAATGGAAGGAAATGCCTCAAAAGCAGGTCAGACAGATTACCATAAAATCAGCAATGATCTACTGACAAATTCAGTTTTTTTATAACCTTTTGTTCCTCATTTTTCTTTACTTATAAAAAGCAAAGAAAACCCCTTTTCAATCAATCAACTAGGAGTTCGCATTTCAGCCATAACAAATGCAGTATCGGGGCGTTCATCTCCCATCCAAAGTTGGTAAGAGGACGCTGCCTGCTCAATCAACATGCCAAATCCATCGCTGACATTTTTGCAGCCAGCCTGCGTCAGTTGCTCCATAAATACCGTGGGTTGGTCGGCATACATTAAGTCATAGCCAGAAGCATTTTCGGACAGCAGCGGAGGGAGCGTTAAACGCTGTCCATTCAAACTGCTGCTGGTGGCGTTAATTAACAGATCTATGGGTTCGTCAATTTCAGACGCAGACGAACGTACCTGAATTCGGTTCGCTGCAACCAGCCCCAGTGTCTCTAGCTGAGATTTAAGTATTTCAGCTTTCTTTGCCGTTCGATTAACCAAATACAGACATCGCGGGTTTTGCTCCAGCAGAAGAGGTATTATTCCCCGCGCGGAGCCTCCGGCACCAAAAACAACAAGTGAGTACTCACTTACTTCAAGGCCTTTATTTTTAAGGTCAATAATTAAACCTTCGCCATCAGTATTATCACCTAGTAGCTGACCATTGCCATAAGGAATTAAGGTGTTCACCGCCCCCGCTAACCGCGCACGATCGGACAGTTTAGTAACCAAGGATGCAGCCTGCTGTTTGAATGGCAAGGTGACATTGGCACCCTGCCCGCCGTGGCGGAAAAATTCAGCAACCCGGCGGGGAAAATGCCCAGGCGTGGATAAATAGCGTTGATAGTTAATTGAGTCTTGCCGAGTCTGCGCAAACAACGCATGAATACGCGGAGACAGGCTATGCGCTATGGGATTCCCGAATACGCCCAGGCTGGTCATGGATTTCATACTGACAGCCAGTCTCTGGGTTTTAAATAATACTCGGTAAGCTGCTGTTCCGCAGAGCCCGGCTGAGCTTGCCAGTCGTATTCCCAACGCGCCAGCGGCGGCATCGACATTAAAATAGACTCCGTTCTGCCACCGGTTTGCAGACCAAACAAAGTTCCCCGATCCCAGACCAGATTAAATTCCACATAACGCCCGCGGCGATATAACTGGAAGTCTCTTTGTTGCTGAGTATAAGCTAGGTTTTTGCGGCGTTCGACAATAGGCAGATAAGCTTTGGTGAAAGCATCACCGACCGCTTTTATCACCGAAAAGCACTCGTCAAATGAACGGTCGTTAAGGTCATCAAAAAATATACCACCTACACCGCGCGCTTCGTCGCGATGCTTGAGGAAAAAGTAATCGTCGCACCAGGCTTTGTATTCCGGATAGAGCTTGTCATCGACGCTATCGAGCGCGTTTTTCGCCTGTTGATGCCATTCAATAATGTCTTGATCAAAAGGATAAAACGGCGTTAAATCGAAGCCACCGCCAAACCACCAAACCGGTTCTTCACCTTCTTTTTGCGCAATAAAAAAACGCACATTCATATGGACCGTCGGTACCATAGGATTTTCCGGGTGCATTACCAGAGAAACACCACAGGCATTGAAGTCGCGACCTTCCAGCTCTGGTCGGTGTGCCGTTGCCGAGGCAGGCATTTTCTCACCGTACACGTGCGAAAAGCCCACACCACCCTGTTCAAAAACCGCACCGTTTTTTATGATCCTCGAGCGACCACCGCCGCCTCCCGGCCGGTCCCAGCTGTCTTCCTGAAAGATCTGCTCACCGTCCGCCTGCGCCAGCTGCTGACAAATAGCATCCTGCAACGACATCAGGTAGCTTTTTACCTGCTTCAAGTAATCATTATGCATCGTCTCTGAGAACCTGATTATTTAATGGGTTTATGATTCGAGTCGGGTTCGCAGCCCCACCGGTGCTTTCATCCATTATCCAGTCCACACTGTCACCAAATTGCTGACGAACTTCTGCAGCAGTTCGGGCGGGTTCCTGCCCGGTTAAATTGGCGCTGGTAGAGACTAACGCGTGGCCCAGTTCGCGGCACAATGCTCTGGCAGGTTCATGTGCGGTCACGCGCACAGCGATAGTATCGCGACCGCCCGTCAATAAGGTTGATACGCCCTTTCTTACCGGCAGAATCAATGTAACGGGCCCCGGCCAATGTGACAAAACGCTGAATCGTTTGTCCTGCGCAATAGCGGAGTCTTCAACATAGGGAAGTAACTGACTGTAATCGGCGGCAATTAATATAAGACCTTTCTCGGCAGGTCGCTGTTTCAGGCTTAATAGCCTCTGAACAGCAACCTCATTGCGGGGGTCGCATCCCAGTCCAAATACCGCCTCTGTCGGATAGGCAATAATGCCCGTTTTTATAGCGCTGTGCGCTGCTTCCCATGTATCTGCCATAATCACTCCTCAACTCAATGAGTCGGATTATAACGCGTCCGACTTATAGTCGCATTGCTTTTGCGGGCAGACTTTGCGAATTCCGGCGGCGGTTTTCTTTTTCACCAGCAGCGGGTACTGGCATTTGGGGCAGGCTTCATCGACCGGAGGCTGATTCACGGTAAATTCACATTTCGGGTATTGGTCGCAAGCGTAGAATACGGTACCGCGCCGCGATGTTTTTTGGTGTAGCTGGCCTTTGCCGCATTCCGGGCAGCGAATCGTCTCTTCTTCCTCAACGTTAGGTTCAGTAACGAACTCACATTCAGGAAAACCGCTGCAGCCAACAAATAAGCCATAACGACCGCTCTTTAACTGCAGTTCCTGGCCACACTCAGGACAGGGAACGCCGAGATCTTCGGGCTCAATTTCAGATTGCTCCCGAAGGCCTCGTTTATAATCGCAGTCCGGGTAACCGGTACAGCCTAAAAAGCTGTTATGCCCAACATGTTTAATAACCAGTGGTCGCTCACAACGGGGGCAGCGCTCATCTGATGACATTAATGCAGGGGTCCTTCAGCTTCCTCAAACAGCAAACCTTCCATTTGGTCGTAAGCAGCTTCCTGGCCCGGAACATTAAACAGCACCATAAGTACAACCCATTTCAGGTCATCCAGAGTAAAGTTCGGCGTTTCCAGTTCCATCACACGGTCAATGACTACTTCTCGTGTAGCAAAATCAAGCACACCCAGGTTTTCCAGGTACATTAGAAAACCCCGACTCTGGCTGTCCAAACGAGTCATCTCTGCCGCGGTATAAATACGGGTAGACTGCTGCGGAGCAACATCCAGATAAGACTTGGTTTCCATTTGCTGTAAATCGGCCAGGCGTTCTAGCCACGCCAAAGCTTTCTGGATTTCCTGGTGACGGAAACCAGCCCGGGTAAGTTCATTGGTTAACTCATCGTGATCAACTACAACTTCCATTTCCGAATGAATGTAGTTTTCAAACAAGTACATGAGGATATCAAACATACTTTAGCGCCTCCCCACTTTGATATAACCGCCTGGTACGGCTGCTACTAGCCCTTCTAATTCGAGTAACACTACTTTCTCCATGACTTCAGCAACCTCGAGTCCGGACAATTGTACCATGTCATCAATTGTTCGTGGCTCTGAACTCAGACTAGCGAACAATCGATTGTTTGCCAAGCTTTCATCGCGACATTCTGTATCACCTTCTATGGCAACCTCAGTATCGTCAACCGAGAACCAGTCGAGAATGTCCTGCGGCGTATTAATTAACTTAGCGCCCTGTTGAATTAACCAGTGGCAGCCCTGATGCTCCGGCAACAACACCGACCCCGGAACAGCTCCAACTTCACGCCCTTCGTTCAAAGCGTGTATTGCCGTTGAAAGCGAACCGCTTTTGCGCGCCGCTTCAACCACCACCACGGCCTGACTGATACCACTAATAATACGGTTACGCCGGGGAAAATGATCGATTCGCGCGGTTTGCCCGGGCGGAAATTCGGAAATCAGCAACCCCTGATGTGCAATAAAGTCCTGTAAGGCTTTGTTTCTTCTGGGGTAGTACTGGTCGATACCAGTACCTAAAACCGCTATGGTTTTTCCTTTATCGGCAGCGGTTTTATGTGCTTGAGCGTCAATGCCCATCGCCAGACCGCTAACCACCACAACACCCGCCGCGACTAAGCGCTCGCTAAACCAGTCAGCAATTTGTAAACCACTGTGAGTGGCTTTGCGGCTGCCAACAATAGCCACACTAACTCCTTGCAAAAGCTCTTTACGACCCCGGTAATAAAGTAACCAGGGCGGATTAGCTATGGCTTTTAACGCAGTTGGGTAATCTTCACTAAAGTAAGAAATAACGCCCTGATAGTCACTACGACACCAATTTTCAGCTGCATTTAACCAACGCGCCTCGACCGGTTTTAGCGATTGCCCCCATCGTTCAAAAATGGCCTCCCAGCCGGTACATTCCCGAGCAGCTTTCTGTACCTTGTTTGATGCGCGTGTCATCCCCATTAATACACATAGTTCCTGTGTGTTCACAGACTGTCCTTGACCTACCAATTTAAGGTAAACTAAGGGTAGATGAAGAATTGGAGGTTCTAATGGCAAAAATGACGGTTCTGCAATATCCGGACGAACGTTTGCGCAAAGTCGCACAAAAGATTGAAAAGGTAGATGACAATATCCGTTCGGTTATCGACGATATGTTTGAAACCATGTACGAAGAACAAGGCGTAGGCCTTGCGGCAACTCAGGTTGACGTGCACAGACGGCTGTTTGTTTCTGATTGCAGCGAAGATCAAAACGAACCGCTGGTGTTCATTAACCCGGAAATTACCGAAGCAGAAGGCCACTTTAAGAACGATGAAGGCTGTCTGTCGTTTCCCGGCGTTTACGCAAAAGTTGAGCGCGCCGAGAAAATTACAGTGACTGCACTGGATAAAAACGGCGAGCGTTTCAGCCGTTCCGCTGAAGGGCTACTGGCCATTTGTATTCAGCATGAAATTGACCACTTAGACGGTAAACTCTTTGTTGATTATTTATCGCCGCTGAAACGCGAGCGTATTCGCAAAAAGCTTGAGAAAGAGCAACGTTTAGCCGAGAAGCAAGCGGCGGAAGCACAATAATGCGAATTGTCTTTGCCGGTACTCCGGACTTTGCAGCAAAACACTTACAACAACTGCTTGATGGATCTCATCAGGTAGTGGGTGTTTATACCCAACCCGACAGGCCTGCAGGACGAGGCAAAAAGCCACAACCCAGTGCGGTTAAGAAGCTTGCGCTCGAACACCAGCTTCCTGTTTATCAGCCCGAGTCCCTGAAATCAGAAGAGGATCAGGCTGCACTAGCCGATCTAAAACCTGACGTTATGGTTGTGGTGGCTTATGGCTTACTGCTTCCGCAGGCAGTATTAGATATTCCTACAAAAGGCTGCCTGAACGTGCACGGTTCTTTGTTACCCCGCTGGCGAGGTGCCGCTCCAATTCAACGCGCGATATGGGCTGGCGACTTAGAATCCGGTGTCTGCATTATGCAAATGGAAGCCGGCCTGGATACCGGCCCAGTGCTGCACGAAGAGCGCTGCGCCATCAGTCCGGACGAAACCTCGGCTTCGCTTTATCACAAGCTTGAAAGCCTGGGGCCTGAGGCGTTAACTAAAGTATTGAAAGATCTCGACGGCTATCAGAGCCAGGCTAAGCCGCAAAGTGACGCCAATGCCACTTATGCGAAAAAGCTAACCAAGCAGGAAGGTAAAATAGACTGGACGCAACCGGCGGCCTTTATCGAACGCTGCGTACGAGCGTTTAACCCCTGGCCAATGAGCTGGTGCCAGTCAGAAAATTTAAAAGCCGGACAGAACACACTCAAAATTCACGCAGCTGAACTTATTCAGGGCGCAAGCAATAAAGGTCCGGGAACGATTATTAATAGTACACACGAAGGCATCGACGTGGTAACCGGGGACGGTATTTTACGTATCACTCAGGCGCAGATGCCGGGCAAAAAGGCTCAGCCAGCCAGTACCTTAGTAAACGGCTACAGTAATGTCTTTAGCCCGGGACTGGAATTACAATGAGCCGGCAGAAAAATTCAGAAAACGGTGGTCAGGGAGCAACTAGCCGGGCCGCCGCTGCAACCGCTCTCTTTCATGTATTAGAGAAAGGCGAGTCGCTTTCCGCGGCTTTACCTCACGCCACCGACAAGCTATCCGATGCAGACAAACGTCTTGCCAGTGCAATTAGCTACGGTGTTTTAAGAGTTCTGCCCAGCCTTAACAAAATGGTTGGGGCTAAACTGGATAAGCCACTTAAAGGTAAGCTTAAAGTATTGCACTACTTACTACTGGTAGGTGCCTATCAGCTTTATTGTCTTCGTATTAAAGACCACGCTGCCGTTAGCGCCACAGTAGAAGCGGCGCGTATTCTGGGCAAACGTAATCACAAAGGCCTGGTAAACGGTATACTGCGTCAATTACTACGCGAAGCGCCTGCGGCAGATGAGTCACAGCAGCGCGAGCTACCTGTTGATGCGATGCAAAATCATCCGCGCTGGTTGTTTGATGCAGTTCAGGCAGACCACCCGCAACAAGCCAGCGACATTCTTTTAGAAAACAACGCACACCCGCCCATGTGGTTGCGTGTGAATCGTCGTTTTTTCGATCGCGATGATTATTTAAGACAACTTGAAGACAGCGGTATTGCCGCCGAAGGCGACACCCTGGCCAGCGATGCCATTCGACTGCATTCGCCTGTTCCGGTTGAAAGGCTTCCGGGATTTGACCGGGGCCACGCATCGGTTCAGGACCGCTCGGCGCAGCTGGCTGCGGATTACCTGAACGTAAAAGCTTCCCACCGCGTACTCGATTGTTGCGCCGCTCCGGGAGGCAAGCTATTGCACTTGCTTGAGCGAAACGACTTTGAGCAACCGGTTCAGGCTATTGATATTGATGCTAAACGCCTTGAACGAGTCAACGAAAACCTGGAGCGCGCCGGTTTAAGTGCCGTAGTTCATTGCGCCGATGTTGCAGAAACTGGTGACTGGTGGGACGGCGAACAGTTTGACCGCATACTTTTGGATGCTCCATGTTCGGCAACAGGCGTAATACGCCGCCACCCCGATATCAAGTGGCTGCGTCGCGCTGAGGACATTAATGAGCTCGCGCAATTGCAAAGTCAGATACTAAATTCGCTTTGGCCTTTACTTAAAAACGGCGGAGAACTGCTTTACGCAACCTGCTCTATTCTAAGCAAGGAAAACCAAACTCAAATTGAGTCTTTTCTAAAACAGCAATCGAGTGCTAGTCTGATACCTATTGATGAAAAGCAGAAAACTCTGCAACTGCTCCCGGGTGAACATAACGGGGATGGTTTCTTTTACGCGAGATTGAAAAAAGTCGAATGAAAATTATCATACTCGGTGTTGGCCAGGTTGGCGGCACATTAGCAGAAAACCTGGTTGGCGAACGTAACGATATCACCATAGTTGATACCAACAACGATTTACTGGACGATTTGCAGGATAAATATGACCTGCGGGTCGTCGTTGGTAACGGAGCCCATCCTGATGTTTTACGTCGCGCGGGTGCCGACGATGCCGATTTGCTCATTGCAGTAACCAGCAGCGACGAAACCAATATGATTGCCTGTCAGGTTGCTTACTCCATATTTAATACGCCAAAGAAAATAGCCAGAATTCGCTCTGAAGAATACATCCGCTATAAAGATCAGCTTTTTCATAATCAGGATGCGCCAGTTGACCACATTATTTCACCGGAACAACTGGTAACCAGCTATATTCGCCGGCTTATTGACTACCCAGGCGCTCTGCAAGTTATGGAGTTTGCCAACGGACGAGCCAGCCTGGTGGCGGTAAAAGCCTACTACGGCGGAAAGCTCGTTGGGCATGCTATTTCAACACTGCGGGAACATATTCCCAATATAGACACCCGGGTTGCGGCTATTTATCGTCAGGGTAAGCCTATACGCCCTACCGGAACCACAATCATCGAAGCCGATGATGAAGTTTTCTTCATTGCAGACACCCGCCACATTAGTACCGTAATGCAGGAACTGCAAAAGCTGGAAGACAAGTACCGCAGAATAATGATTGTCGGTGGCGGGAACATCGGTGCCGGTCTGGCGAAACAACTGGAAGTTGACCACCGGGTTAAGCTGATAGAGCGTTCAGAAACTCGCGCGGAAGAGCTTTCGCAAAGCCTTGAGCATACCTTAATTTTCCGCGGTGACGCGTCCGACCAAAAATTGCTGGAAGAAGAGCACGTTGAAGACATCGACGTGTTTATTGCGGTTACCAACGACGACGAAGCGAATATTATGTCCGCCATGCTGGCTAAACGTATGGGCGCCCGTAAAACTATGGTACTCATTCAGCGTAGCGCCTACGTTGACTTAGTGCAGGGAGGCGAAATTGATATTGCCATTTCACCGCAACGTGCGACTGTTTCAGCTCTACTAACTCACGTACGCCGTGGCGATATTGTTAACGTTTACTCACTGCGAAAAGGTGCCGCCGAAGCTATTGAGGCAATTGCACATGGTGATGAAGACACGTCCCGAGTGGTGGGTAAAGCCATTAAAGATATCAAGCTTCCGCCGGGAACAACCATTGGTGCCGTTGTCCGGGGACAAGAAGTGCTTATGGCGCACAGTGAAACCATTATTCACTCCGACGACCACGTTATTCTTTTCTTGCTGGATAAAAAGTACATTGATCAGGTTGAAAAAGTCTTCCAGCCAAGTGCGATGTTCTTTTAGTCCAGTTCTTTCAACTGCACCCGGCCACGGGTGGCAGCTTGTAGCTTCTTCTGCAACGCCCCAACATTCACGGGGCGTAGCAACACCTTAAGCCGCACGCTCTCTTCATACTCCGAAGATTCCATTTCAGCATTGGCTTCAAGCAAAAGCGGTTCAACATCGCCCTGGTCGGTATAAGCAAAATTTAACTGAAAGCGTTGTTTAAAAACCCTTTGCTCTTTTTCAAGTTCAGCTAATGCGGCGACTGTCGCGTCAGTATAGGCTCGCTGAAGTCCGCCCGTTCCCAACTTCACCCCACCAAAATATCGCACGACTATAGCGGTAACCTCGCCTACGCCGCTATTTTGTAGTGCCATAAGCATAGGTCTCCCCGCCGTTCCAGAGGGTTCACCGTCGTCGCTGTAAGCCATACTCTGGCTGTTATTAGGTGCGGAAAAAAGCGATGCAGAGCAATAGTGAGAGGCCTTAGGCCAGCGTTTTTTTACAACAGTCAGAAACTCAGCGGCGCTGTCGGTGTTTGGCGTATGTGCCAGGCAAGCAATAAAGCGGCTGCCTTTAACTTCTATTTCGACTTCCGTTTCCGAAGCCGGAATGTCGTAATCCTGATCATGCAAGACGGGTAACCTTTTTCACGTAAGCATCTAATGCGGTTTGGCGTGTAAGGTTATCATTTCGCTCCCGGTAAACCACAATATTATCCTCAATTCGCACACCACCAAAGGGTTTAAACTCATCCACTCTGCGCCAGTTAATTAAATGCTTATTGCGTGAATTCGCCAGTTTTTGCAGCAAAGGCTCAATAAAGTAAATTCCGGGTTCAATGGTATAAACCTGTCGGGGCTCTACGGTACGAGTGGTTTTTAGCGTAAGGTGACCACTGGGAGGAGCTATCGGCGTGCCTCTTTCATCAGCCTGCGCAGCACCAACGTCGTGTACCTGCAAGCCCAGAGGATGGCCTAAGCCATGCGGAAGAAATACCGTGGTTATACCGTCTTCAATCATTTGTTCAGGACTGCAACTGACAAAACCAAAAGCAAAAAGCGCATTAGCAATTTGTTCATGAGCCAACTGGTGCAACGCCGGGAATTCGACGCCCGGCTTCATTTTATCAATTAACGCCAATGTAATTTGGTCAAGCGCAGCTATCAGCTCTTCGTATTCATTGTGTTGTTTAGACCAGGTACGGCTAATGTCGGCGGCATAACCGCAAACCTCGGCGCCAGCGTCAACCAGCATCGACTTGAGCGAGCCTGAAACTTTTTTATCAGGCATCCAGTGATGCAAAACGCTGGCGTTTTCATTTTGTCCAATAATATGATTGTAAGGCACTTCATTCTGCCCTTGCCGAGTAGCTGCCATATATTTCAGTAGACAATCAAACTCCGACTCACCGTTAAAAAAGGCGTCAGCGGCCGCAACATGGCCTTCAGCCGCAATATGATTAGCCTGGGTCAAACAGGCAATTTCGTAGTCGGTTTTAAACAAACGGTGATAATGAAAGAAATGAAGCACGGGGTCTGGGTTTATATTCTCAAAGCCCAAAGCCTTGGCAACCTCAATATGTTCACCAAGGTAAGCCGCATTTTTCTTATCGTAAGGAAGTAGTTTTTCAATGGCCTCTGGCGAACTGATGTGTTCCACGTGGAACTCTTCTAACCAGGGAGCCCCCTCTAGGCTTGTCGCCGTATGCCAAAAGTCCGGAGAACTTAATAAAACTAATGTCGGCCGCGTGTTGGGCTTTAAAATAACCCAGGCATTAGGCAACTGAGTTTCCGGGCACCAGGCTTTAAAGTGAGGATTTGCACGGAAAGGATAATTCATATCATCCAAAAACCAGCGCTTTTGCTGGCCTGAGTGAATAGCAACTAAATCTAAATTTTCTCGTTTAAAAAGTCGTTCAGCACGAGTCTGAAGCTGCTTTATATGGTCAGGAAACAACGGCCACAAATCTGCTATCGCAGTCATATTGGATCGCCTTATTCAGTATCAACAATTGTCATATCAACAACTTGCTCAAACAAATTATCCTCGTTACCACCCAACATCCTATAAATTTGCTGATAACTCAATACCGCTTTTACATAATCTCTGGTTTCATGGTACGGAATGGTTTCGACCCACTCATCGGCAGCAACAGGCTCGTCGGGTAACCAGTCTTTGACTCTATAATAGCCTGCATTATAGCTTGCCGTAGCTAATAACCAATTATTCTCAAAGCGGTGTTTCAGTCGACTTAAATAGTCAGTGCCCAGGCGCACATTCACAGCGGGGTCGTTCAACCGCCGCCAACTATTGTTTTTAGTGTCCAGTTGCTTTGCAGTACCAGGCAGAATCTGCATTAGTCCCCTTGCACCGGCACTTGAATACGCATCATGCCTAAAGTTACTTTCCCGGCGCGTAATAGCTAAAGCCCAGTTTTCATCAATTCCTGCGGCCTGTGACGCCCGCCCTAATATGTCTTTGTAGGCTAAAGGGAAACGAATGCCCACAGCGTCAAAGTGCCCTATTTGCGCTAACGTCCATATTGCCTGATCGTGCCATCCCCACTCGCTGGCGAGATATGCTGCTACCTTTTGCTCCTCGCCATCAAGCTGCGTCAATAAATGGTTCCATTCGCGCCGGGCGTCGACCCAACGCTCCAGTTGAATCAGTTCATACGCACGTTGCACGCTAGGATGATTACGAATTTGTTCAAGCTGAACAACACTGACTTCAAGTTTCTCTTGTTCAAGGCTCACCGGCTTCTGCAACCGCGCTGCCGCCAGAAAACCGTAGTAATGCCGTTCGTCGGCTAAATCTTCGTACAGCTTTTGTGCGGCCAAAGCGTTACCGGTTATCTCCTGTGAGCGAGCCAGCCAGTAACGCCATTGATTACCCTGCCGAATGGCAACCGGCAAACTTTGAATCGCGTCTCTCAGGCCCTCGTAATCTTTGTCCTTAAGATAAATAGCCAAACGCCACTGTAAAACTCGTTCATTTAGCGCGTTGACCGGAACGCGATCATGCCAGACACGAGCTTCGGGATGAGAGTTTAAGCTTAACGCAACAGCAAATTCTTCGGCGATGCGGCCCTCTTGCTGTTCGGTAAAGGGCAGTTGTGAACTCAGCTTTTTATAGCTTCGCAGAGCAATGTTTTCATCACGCCAAACCAGCTTGGTTAAAGCATAGGTGACTATTTGTGCCTCTTTTCCAGGATAGCGCCCCTTGTACCAGGAGTCGTCCTCTATAGCGGCGGGTGAATACCTCACCTTGTGATAAAACTCACCCAGATACTGCTGTAATTCCGGCAATAAACCAGTTAAATACGGGAGCAGAGTCGGATTACCATGCTCAGCTGCCAACTCCAGTCTTTCCCAAACTTTGTCTTCGGTACGCCCACCCAATTCTTGCCATTCGTCCAAAATTGGATCGCAAGCCGAAGGAAGCGAAAACCCGTGCTTCCAGATAGCATCAACCTGACGCCTGAAAGGCCCGTCGTCCAGACCCTTTTCACGCTGCGACTCAATAAATTGACAACGGTGAGTTAAGGTTCCCGGATGCCGGAAGTCCCGAATAAAACGAGAATACTCCTCCTGCCCTGCCAAATAAGTAAGCCAGGGCTGTCTTAGTTGCCAGTCGAGGGGCGTCTTTTCATACTTATCGAGAAAAGCCAGAACGCGGTCTTCATTGGCCAGGTATCCAATTTGCTCAAGTCGAGCCAATTCCAAGTACGGTAGCAAAGGGTAATCTTTCAGCTTTTTAAGTAATAGCCGATACTCACCCAGACGACCACGCTTAGCCGCGTACTCTGCTTTTTTGAATAGCTCACGCTGCTGCTCCCGTTGCTTTGTATCAACAGGTTCAGACTGAACCGCACCAATGCTTAACAGGGACAACACGAAAAACAATGGCGCACTGTAACGTATGATAAACGACTGCTTTTTCATTAATTCAAACGCATGTTTAAATAACCGTTGAAAAATTGGCGTATTCGCGCCAAACTCTCTCTACCTTAACCCAAAGCTATAGCAGAATCAGTTTCTTTATAGCAACAAATTAATGGAAGTCGTGGGAGACCCAAGATGATCTATCAAGGTGAAAGCATTCGGGTCGATTTTATCGAACCAGGTTTCGCAGAATTACAATTTGATGCGAAAGGCTCGGTTAATAAATTCGACCAGGCGACATTAGAAGAATTCAGTGAAGCACTGACAAAATTACAAAACACTAACGACCTGCGCGGCGTCATTGTTACCAGCAGCAAGTCGACCTTTATTGTCGGCGCTGATATTACCGAGTTCCTGACACTGTTCTCTGATCAGGAGAAAACCCGCAGCTGGGTGGCAAAAGCCTCGCGCGTATTTGACCAATTGGAAGACCTGCCTGTACCAACGGTTGGTGCGGTAAAAGGTTTCGCATTAGGCGGCGGTTGTGAAGCATTGTTAGCCTGTGACTACCGTGTAGCAGACACCACAGCAACTATCGGCCTGCCAGAAGTTAAACTGGGCCTTATTCCTGGCTTTGGCGGCACCATGCGTTTACCTCGCGTGATTGGTCCGGACAACGCTTTAGAATGGATAACTACTGGTAAAAACAACAAGGCACTGGATGCACTGAAAGTCGGCGCAGTTGATGCCGTTGTTGAACCAGAAAACCTAACTAAAGCTGCTCTTAACCTGGCAAAACAGGCAGCAGCCGGTCAACAGGACTGGAAAGCGAAGCGTCAGCCAAAACTTGAACCGTTAAAAGCTAACGACACTGAGTTGATGATGACTCTGGTGACCGCTAAAGGCTTAATTGCAGCGAAAGCAGGCAAGCACTATCCGGCACCGCACAAAGCGTTAGAAGCAATTGAAAAAGGTGCCCGCGAGCATCGTGAAGGCGCGCTAACAGCTGAAAACAACGCGTTTTTCGACCTCACTCAAACCGAGGCATGCCAGGCACAGGTCGGTATCTTCCTGGCCGATCAGGCCGTTAAAGGTAAGTCGAAGAAGTACGCTAAAGCCGCAACCAAAGAAATCAAAACAGCGGGTGTTTTAGGCGCTGGTATTATGGGCGGCGGCATCGCTTACCAGTCTGCGTCCAAAGGCGTACCTGCGGTGATGAAAGACATCAAGCAAGACGCTTTAGACCTGGGCATGAAAGAAGCCGGCAAGATCCTGAAAAAAGGCGTTGAGCGTGGCAAGGTTAGCAACGAGAAGATGATAAAAGTCTTGTCGTCTATTACCCCGACCTTGCTGAACGATTCCGTTAAAGATGTCGACATTGTGGTTGAAGCCGTTGTTGAAAACCCGAAAGTTAAAGGCTCGGTGCTTGCTGAAATTGAAGGTGTGATTGGTGATGACGCTATTCTGACTTCAAATACTTCGACCATTTCTATTACTGAACTGGCTAAGAACCTGAAGCGCCCTGAGAAATTCTGTGGAATGCACTTTTTCAACCCGGTACACAAAATGCCGCTGGTTGAAATTATCCGTGGTGAGAAAACCTCAGATGACACCGTTAATGCGGTAGTCGCTTATGCACTTAAGCTGGGCAAAACTCCTATCGTTGTTAACGACTGCCCGGGCTTCTTAGTAAACCGCGTATTGTTCCCTTACCTGGCAGGCTTTGCCGGTATGGTTGATGAAGGCGTTGATTTCGTCGGCATCGACAAGGTTATGGAGAAGCAGTTCGGTTGGCCAATGGGTCCTGCGTACTTAAGCGATGTTGTTGGTATAGACACAGCTGATCATTGTACCGTTGTTATGGAAGCAGGCTTCCCGACCCGCATGAAACGCGACGAGTCCAGCGCCATTGCTAAACTGGCAGCTGCTGAGCGTTACGGTCAGAAAAACGGCAAAGGCTTCTACGTATACGGTACGGACAAAAAAGGTAAGCCAACCAAAGAAGCCGATCCGGCGACTTATGAGTTACTAGGCTGTGAACAAGGCAAAAAGCTGGACGCAGACGAAGTCATTGCTCGCTGCATGATCCCTATGGTGAACGAAGTGGTTCGCTGTCTGGAAGAAGACATTGTTGGTTCTGCTGCAGAAGCCGACATGGCGCTGCTTTATGGCTTAGGCTTCCCTCCATTCCGCGGCGGTCCTTTCCGTTACCTGGAAACGCTTGGCATGGACAACTTTATTCAACTGGCAGACAAGTACGCGCACCTGGGTGAAATTTATCAGGTTACCGACGGCATGCGCAAAATGGCTAAAGCCGGTAAATCTTACTTTGACACAACCAGCGCGAAGTAAGGCTTGAGGAGGTTATTAAAATGAAAGACATCGTCATAGTAGATTGTATTCGTACGCCAATGGGGCGTTCAAAAAATGGTGTTTTCCGCCATACTCGTGCCGAAGACCTCTCAGCTGCGCTGATGAAGGGCTTACTTGAGCGTAACCCGGAAGTTGACCCGGAAGAACTGGAAGACATTTACTGGGGTTGCGTACAGCAAACCCTGGAGCAAGGCTTTAACATTGCGCGTAACTCGGCGCTTATTGCTGGTATTCCGCATAAAGTGGCTGGTGTAACGGTTAACCGTTTGTGTGGCTCTTCAATGCAGGCTCTGCACGACGCAGCCCGCGCTATTATGAACGGCGACGGCGACATCTTTATGGCCGGTGGTGTTGAGCACATGGGTCACGTACCAATGACTCATGGAATCGACTTTCACCCGGGCATGAACAAGTCTGTAGCGAAAGCCTCTGGCAGCATGGGTATGACCGCTGAACTATTGTCTCGTAAGTTCGGTATTACCCGTGAACAACAAGACGAATTCGGCGCTCGCTCTCATCGCAAAGCGCACGAAGCCACGGTTGAAGGCCGCTTTGCTAAAGAGATTTACCCAATTAACGGCCACAATGCCGATGGCGAACTGGTACGCGTGACTGAAGACGAAGTGATTCGTCCAGAAACCACCGCAGAAGGCCTGTCACAGCTTCGCCCAGTGTTTGACCCTGCTAACGGTACGGTAACCGCAGGTACTTCGTCAGCCTTGTCTGACGGCGCCGCTGCCATGTTGGTTATGTCTGCTGACAAAGCCAAAGAACTGGGTCTGACGCCACGCGTTAAAATCCGTTCAATGGCCGTTGCAGGTTGCGATCCTTCCATTATGGGTTACGGCCCGGTTCCGGCAACAGAAAAAGCACTGAAGCGTGCTGGTGTGTCTATTGACGACATCGATGTTGTTGAACTGAACGAAGCCTTTGCCGCACAGTCACTGCCTGTTCTTAAAGGCCTGAAACTGTTCGACAAGATGGAAGAAAAAGTGAACCTGAACGGCGGTGCTATCGCTTTAGGTCACCCATTAGGCTGCTCTGGCGCACGTATCTCAACGACGCTAATCAACTTAATGGAAGAGAAAAACGCGAAGCTTGGCTTAGCAACCATGTGCATTGGCCTTGGCCAGGGTATTGCTACTGTCTTCGAACGCGTTTAAAAGAAACAGCAAAGTTAGGGCGGTTTAACACTTTAACTGCTCTGAGGAAGGGGGGAGCGAAGGCTCGCCCCTTTTTATTGTCAGGAAATACTCAGAAACACGCCGTGAACCCTCCCTGGGGGCTTGACTGCAGCAATCCATGGCTGCAGACAGTTTCTATGTATTTCCCGCCAACAAACAGCGGTGCAATCCATCACTCCCCCCTCACCTCTTAGTCACGAAAGTGTTAAACTACTCGGTAATTTCGCTTAACATCTTTTAAAGAAGTCATGACCCAGATTAACTGCGACAAAGAACTCGATACCCTTGGCCTTAAATGCCCGGAGCCAGTCATGCTGGTAAGAGCTGCTATTCGTAAAATGAAGGTTGGTGAGGTATTACTGATTATTGCGGATGATCCCGCAACAACCCGGGATATTCCGGGCTTTTGCGAGTTTATGGAGCATGAGTTGGTGGAGTCTGAGACCGAAGAAATGCCCTACCGCTACTGGGTTAGGAAATCTCATTAATAGCCTGACGCTTAGATGTCAGGCTTTGTCTTTATTTAAGTACATTTCCCAAAACTCGGCCTGACCTACGTCACCTAATTCATAAGGTGCGAAGCCGAAGTTCTCATAGGCTTTTTTCGCCCGGTCATTGTTCTCAAGCACTTCCAGTGTCAGCTTCACGCAACCGCGAAATTCCGCCAGCGTTTTCACTTCTTCTAAAAGCTTTTTAGCAACGCCCTGCCCCCGATATTCGGGAATAACGGCTATGTCATGAATATTCATTAGTGGTTTAGCAGCGAAGGTTGAGAAGCCTTCTACACAGTTTGCAACGCCAACCGGAGTGTCACCATCGTAGGCCAGCAAAGAAAACACATGGTCTCTCTTTGCCATTTCATCTATCAGGCTTTCTTTAACTTCATCTGATATGCCTTCACCGCCACCCATTGGGTCTTTGGCATAAGCATCTAACATAGCAATAACGGCATTGCGGTGTTTGGGGTTGCTGTAATCCGCAAGAGTAATTTCTATCATTCTTCCTTCGCTCATTTTACAACGTAAACTGTTTCATTTGGTCAGCAACAGGCTGATAACAATGACAGCTAGTAACATGGTCGTTCACCATACCAACTGCTTGCATAAAAGCATAGCAAATGGTCGGTCCGACAAACTTAAAGCCTTCCTTTTTTAACGCTTTTGCCATGCTTTGGGAAGCTTCTGTTTCTGTTGGGATCTGATTTTGCGCCTGGTGCTCATTAATAATCGGTGAGCCGCCTACAAACTCCCATAACCACCGCTCAAATTTGACGCCCTTTTCTTCCATTCTTAAATACGCTTCAGCGTTAGTAAAAATGGCATCAATTTTGGCCTTGCTACGGATAATATCACGGTTGCTGTACAACAATTCACGATCAGCGTCACTCATTGCCACGATAGCTTGTGGGTCAAAACCTAAAAAGGCTTTCTCATAGCCGGCCTGTTTACGCAGAATGGTTAACCAGCTAAGCCCCGCCTGCTGCCCGTCCAGACACAGTTTGGCAAAAAGTTCTATCGGGTCGCTTACCGGACGCCCCCACACATTGTCATGATAAGCACGGTAGTCGTCAGTGGATTCACACCAGGAACACCGTTCTGGCTGATTATTTGTCATACCTTCCCCTATAACCAAGGCGATTCAGAGGGTATAATCTACGCATATTTCTCGACCTTCGGTCAACCACAAATAACAAAGCAGAGAATGCGTATGTCGACGTACGATGTGAAAACCTTTCAGGGGCTTATTCTTGCTCTTCAGGATTACTGGGCTCAGCAAGGCTGTGCCGTGGTTCAGCCACTGGATATGGAAGTGGGCGCGGGTACCTTTCATCCAATGACCTTTCTGCGCTCATTAGGCCCGGAGCCTGCCAGTTTTGCCTATGTGCAACCTTGCCGCCGCCCTACCGACGGCCGTTATGGCGAAAACCCGAACCGCCTGCAGCATTATTATCAGTTTCAGGTCATTATGAAGCCATCGCCTAAAAACATTCAGGAGCTTTATCTGGGTTCTTTAGAAATGCTGGGCTTTGACACACTGACTCATGACATACGCTTTGTAGAAGACAACTGGGAATCGCCTACTCTGGGTGCCTGGGGTCTGGGCTGGGAGGTCTGGCTTAACGGTATGGAAGTCACTCAGTTTACTTACTTCCAACAGGTTGGTGGTATTGAGTGTCGCCCGGTGGCCGGAGAAATCACCTACGGTCTTGAACGTTTAGCTATGTACATTCAGGGCGTGGACAGCATTTATGACCTGGTCTGGACAGACGGCCCGCGCGGTAAAATCTTGTATCGCGATGTTTTCCATCAGAACGAAGTTGAACAGTCGACTTACAACTTTGAATACGCCGATGTTGATGTGCTGTTCCGCCGCTTCGACGACTGCGAAAAAGAATGTGAACTGCTAATTGAAAAATCGCTGGCTTTACCCGCATACGAGCAGGTTATGCGCGCATCTCACGCCTTTAACTTACTGGATGCCCGACACGCGATATCTGTAACCGAAAGACAACGCTACATACTTCGCGTCAGAACCATGGCAAAAGCCGTTGCCGAAGTCTATTACCAGACTCGTGAAGCTCTTGGCTTCCCTTTAGCCGACGATAAAAACAAACCAGCAGCGAACTAAGGAGAGCAGAGGGTGCAAAAAGAAAACTTATTGATTGAGTTAGGTACTGAAGAGCTTCCTCCAAAAGCCTTAAAGTCGCTGCGTGACAGCTTAAAGTCGGGTATTGAGTCAGGCTTAAAAAGCGCCGAACTGAGTTTTGATAGCATCAAGGCGTATGCAACCCCTCGCCGACTTGCCGTGCTGGTGAAACAAGTTGAAACCGAACAGCAGGACAAAGAAGTCGAGAGGCGCGGGCCAGCAGTAAATGTAGCCTTTGATGATACCGGTAAGCCAACTAAAGCTGCCGAAGGCTGGGCACGCTCAAACGGCATTACGGTAGAGCAGGCTGACCGGCTTAAAACAGACAAGGGCGAATGGCTGCTGCATAAGGCGACAGTTAAGGGTCAGGCGCTGGCTGACTTAGTTCAGGGTATTTTGGAGGCAGCAATTAAAGCTCTACCTATCCCAAAACCGATGCGTTGGGGCGACAGCACGGCGCAATTTATTCGTCCTGTGCACACACTCACTGTTATGCTGGGTAGCGAGCTTATTGAAGCTGAAATTCTGGAAACGAAGAGTGCCCGCTTTATCCAGGGTCATCGCTTCCATTCGCCCCAAGGTTTTGAGCTCGACCATGTCGACAACTACCTAACTAAGCTTCATGAAGCGAAAGTGATCGCTAACTTCGAAGAGCGTATTGAAACCATTCAGTCGGAAGTATCACGTCTTGCCTCAGAACTCGGCGGCCAGGTTATTCAGGATGACGAGTTAGTTGAGGAAGTTGCGGCCTTGGTGGAATGGCCGGTTGCTTTAACAGCTAGTTTCGATCAAGGCTTCCTCGCGGTACCAAAAGAGCCGCTTATCGTTACCATGAAAGACGACCAGCGTTACTTTCCGGTGGAAGATGGCAAAGGTAACTTACTGCCACAGTTTATTTTCATTACCAATATTGAAAGCCGTGACCCTCAACAAATCATTAAGGGTAACGAGAAAGTCGTTCGCCCTCGCCTGGCGGATGCACAGTTTTTCTTTGAGTCCGATAAGAAAGTCCCTTTAGAGTCGCGAGTTGCTGCACTGGATTCTGTTCTGTTCCAAAAACAACTGGGTAGTATTGGCGATAAGGCTCGTCGTATATCGGTATTAGCAGGTAAAATTGCAAACCAGTTAACTGCCGACGTAAAAGCCTCAGAACGAGCCGGTCTGCTGTGCAAGGCCGATTTGGTTTCCGATATGGTTTCTGAGTTCCCTGAAACCCAGGGCGTTATGGGTAAACACTATGCGTTAAACGACGGCGAAAGCCCGGTAGTAGCCGAAGCAATAGAACAGCACTACTGGCCTCGTTTTTCCGGTGACGAACTGCCTTTAACTAAAGAGGCTTGTGCCGTTGCTTTAGCTGACAAACTCGACACACTGGTCGGTATATTCGGTATTGGTCAAGTACCTAAAGGTGACCGTGACCCATTCGCTCTGCGCCGTGCCGCTCTTGGCTTATTACGTACCCTGGTAGAACGAGAGCTTTCATTAGACTTGCATGAACTGTTAGCGGCATCCGTCGAAGGTTTTGGTGACAAGCTATCGAATAGCACCGTAGCTAACGATGTTTTCGAATTTCTACTCGGTCGTTTTCGTCCCTGGTACCAGGATCAAGGCATCTCTGTCGATGTTATTCAGTCCGTACTTGCCCGCTCACCCTCTAAGCCAACGGACTTCGACCAAAGGGTAAAGGCGGTTCAGTCATTTAAGTCTATGGATTCTGCTGCCAGCCTTGCCGCTGCCAATAAGCGGGTGGGTAATATCCTGGCAAAATCTGACGAAGAGATATCCGGTAACGTGGATGAAGCTCTTCTACAGGAAGAGTCTGAAACAACACTTTATCGTTTGGTTAATCAAACAGAAGGCGTCGTTAAGCCACTAATTGCTGATGGTAAATATAACGACGCCCTCACGCATTTATCCGAGCTTAAAGAGCCTGTGGATGCGTTTTTTGAGCATGTCATGGTCAATGCCGATGACGATAAAGTCCGTATTAACCGCCTCAACTTGCTGTTCCGCTTGCGTCAGCTGTTCTTAGAAATAGCGGATATTTCTTTGCTTCAGTAACCAACACTTTGATTTTTAATAAATAAAAAGCCGGCTCATGAAAATGAAGCCGGCTTTTTTGTTGCCTATCGCTAATGTCTCGGCTCGGACTAAACGTCCAAGTTAGCAACCTTAAGAGCGTTTGATTCAATAAAGGCTCTACGCGGTTCAACTTCGTCACCCATTAACGTGGTGAACAGTTGATCAGCGCCAATAGCATCTTCAATCGTTACCTGAAGCATACGGCGAGTGTCAGGGTCCATCGTAGTTTCCCACAGCTGGTCAGGGTTCATTTCACCCAGGCCTTTATAACGCTGAACGTATAAACCACGCTTAGATTCACCAATAAGCCATTCCACAGCTTCAACGAAGTGTGTAACTGGCTGCTTCTTCTCACCGCGAAGCACATATCCACCCGGCTCAACCAGAGAGTCTATCTCTTCGCCAAGCGTCACTATTTGTTCGTAGTCTTTAGACATTAAGAACTCATAGTTCAGCGGGTAATCTGTGTCGACACCGTGTTGACGAATCGTCGTCGACGGTAACCACATCTTGCGTTCGGTATCTTCATGCAGAGAAACGGTATAAGTTGCCGAGTTAATTTCACGGGCGGTTAAATCATCATTTAATGTTTTAACCCACTTCTCCATGTAATCTTTATCTTTCAAACGATCATCCGTTAAACGAGGCGCATAGAACAGACGCTGTAAGAAACGCTCAGGCATACGACGACTTAAACGCTTAATATTTTCCTGCGCCATCTGATAGCCGTTAACCAAAGTTTCGAGCTTCTCACCAGAAATACCTGGTGCGGTTTCATTAACATGTAAAGATGCATTATCCAGAGCTAAACTGGTTAAGTAGCGAATCAATGCAGGGTCATCTTTAATATAAACTTCCTGCTTGCCCTTCTTCACTTTGTATAGCGGGGGCTGAGCAATATAGATATATCCGCGCTCGATAATTTCAGGCATTTGACGATAGAAGAACGTCAACAACAAAGTACGAATGTGAGATCCGTCAACGTCCGCATCCGTCATAATAATAATACGGTGATAACGTGTTTTATCCGGGTTGTACTCATCACGACCAATACCACAGCCCATAGCAGTAATTAATGTACCAACCTCGACTGAAGACAGCATTTTGTCAAAACGCGCTTTTTCTACGTTAAGGATTTTACCTTTAAGTGGCAAAATCGCCTGGTTTTTACGGTTACGACCCTGCTTAGCGGAACCGCCTGCAGAGTCACCCTCCACAATATAAAGTTCAGACAGTGCCGGGTCTTTTTCCTGACAATCGGCCAACTTACCAGGTAAGCCCGCAATATCCAGAGCACCTTTACGTCGTGTCATTTCACGTGCTTTACGAGCGGCTTCACGAGCTCTTGCTGCATCAATAATTTTATTGATGATAAGTTTCGCTTCGCCTGGGTTTTCTAATAAATAGTCCGCTAACTGCTCGTTCATTGTCTGCTCAACAGCAGATTTCACTTCTGAAGAAACCAGCTTATCTTTTGTTTGAGACGAAAACTTAGGATCAGGAACTTTAACAGAAATAATGGCGGTTAGACCTTCACGCGCGTCGTCACCTGTTGCAGAGGTTTTTGATTTTTTATTATAACCCTCTTTTTCCATGTAGGTGTTCAATGTACGCGTCAAAGCGGCACGGAAACCGGCTAAGTGTGTACCACCATCACGCTGTGGAATGTTGTTGGTAAAACAATAGATGTTTTCCTGGAATGAATCATTCCACTGCATGCTGACTTCAACACCAATACCGTCTTCTCTTTGTATTGTGAAGTAAAAAGCCTTCTGGTGAATTGGCGTTTTATTCTTATTCAAATAATTAACAAAGGCAGCAATACCGCCTTCATATTTAAATAAATCTTCGCGGTCGTCACGCTCGTCGCGCAACCGAATACCAACACCAGAGTTAAGGAACGAAAGTTCGCGCAGGCGCTTGGCCAGAATATCGTAGTGAAATTCAGTATTGGTAAAAGTTTCATGGCTAGGCCAAAAACGTAGTTCTGTACCCGTTGTATCAGTATCGCCAACAGGTTTTACATCACTGTCAGGCTCACCCATATGATAAGTCTGTTCGTAAACCTGGCCTTGTCGACGAATAGTCAGTTGCAGCTTTTCAGATAGCGCGTTTACAACAGAGATACCCACCCCGTGCAAACCACCGGAAACTTTATAAGAGTTGTCGTCGAATTTACCGCCGGCGTGCAATACGGTCATAATAACCTGTGCAGCTGAAACACCTTCTTCTTCATGTATATCAACTGGAATTCCGCGACCATCATCCTTCACGCTAACTGAACCGTCAGAGTGAATGGTAACCATAATTTCTGAACAGTGACCCGCTAAGGCCTCGTCAATAGAGTTATCGACAACTTCAAAAACCATGTGGTGCAAACCAGTTCCATCATCCGTGTCACCAATGTACATACCCGGGCGTTTGCGAACCGCATCCAACCCTTTCAGAACTTTGATACTCGATGAACCGTAATTATTTTCTTCCATAGTATTATCTCGATATCATTCGTTTATTACCCCATGTTCCACGTGGAACATTCGGGGTGATTTTTGAAATTTATCCGACAACTGCTTTCCAGTAATTGCGGTGATAAACACTTGTGCGTCTAGATTTTCTAACTCACGACAGAGTAACGCCTGATTTTTTGAATCAAGCTCTGACGTTAAATCATCGACTAAATAAATGCAGGGTTGCCTTTTTATTTTTTGGTAATGCTTCCCTTGCGCTAACTTTAAAGCGGTAATCGCGGTCTTTAATTGCCCGCGAGACAGGCGATGTTTTACTTCCACCCCATCCGCTATCACTTTTATATCTGCCTTATGTGCCCCAACTGAGGTAAAGCCGTATTTCTTATCTTTCTCTGTATGGCTTTCTAAGGCGTCAAATAAGCTTTGGCTAGTATCCCAGCCCGATTTTAATCGAACCTCCATTGTAACATCGGAGAGAAAAGATTTCGCTAGTTCTTGTATATAATCATTCAGTTCTTCTAGGTATTTTTCGCGACTTTTACTAATGCGCTCACCATAATAAGCTAACTGCTCTTTCCAATACCTATCTTCTCTTACAGGAAGCGAGCGTTGCTTGAGTAAGCTGTTTCTTTGCTTCAGGAGTTGAGTATATGCAACCCAGTCAGAATAAAAGGAGTGTTCCACGTGGAACACTCCCCAATCTATAAACTGTCTTCTCTGTCCTGGACCTTCCAGCAGAATATCGACGGACTCTGGCGTTAAGAGTTGTACCGGTACCAAGCGGGCGACATCTGACATGCGTTGAACGTTGGCGCCATTCAACCTAAGCGACTGTTCACCATCGGTACTACGTCTTACACCTATAGCGTAATCTTGGGAACGGCAAAATACGGTGAAACCAGAGTTCCCTTCTTTAATCAACTGACGAAACCCTCCCGGCCGAAAAGAACGTCCAAAACCGAGTAAATAGATAGCTTCAAGCAAACTGGTTTTTCCGGAGCCATTATCGCCGGTTATGATATTAATTTTGGGGCTGGGAGATAGAGCCACCTCTGAAAAATTTCGGAAGTGGCTTAAATTCAACGTCTCAATGAACATTTATGAGGCAGGGTTACAAACGCATCGGCATAATAACGTAACAGCAAGACTCGTCGTGCTGAGGTTCAATTAATGCACTACTGTTTGAATCAGACAAAGTAAAAGAAACTTGTTCGTCATCAATATTATTTAAGACATCTAGCAAATAGCTAACGTTAAAGCCAATTTCCAGATCATCACCTTGATAATCCACTTCTATTACTTCTTCCGCTTGTTCCTGCTCAGGGTTAGTTGCCGTAATACAAAGTTCGCCACTACTCAAGTTCAAACGCACACCACGAAACTTCTCATTAGAAAGAATTGATGCACGCCCAAAAGACTGACGCAGAGCGTCTCGTTGAGCAACAATGACCTTGTCTCCGCCACTCGGTAAAACACGACGGTAATCAGGGAAACGGCCATCTACCAGCTTACTTGTAAAAACAAGCTCTGGTGTTTCTACACGAATATGGTTGTTTCCTATCGACACTGACACTTCTTGATCGTCGTCACCTAACAAGCGAAGTAACTCGACCACACCTTTACGCGGAACAATAACCTGGCGTTGAGCCAAACCTGGCTGATCAATAGCACAAGTGCTCATGGCTAAACGGTGGCCATCGGTCGCTACGGAACGCAACATGCCGTTATCAGTCTCGAACAACATGCCGTTTAAATAATAACGCACGTCTTGATTCGCCATGGAGAAATGCGTTTTCAACATTAAATCTTTTAATACCGCCTGCTCAGTTACCAGATGGATATCGCTTTTCCAGTCGTCGATATTTGGAAAGTCATCTGAAGACAAGGTACTCAATTTAAATTTACTGCGACCAGACTTAACCGTGGCACTGTCTTCCTGCGAGGTAAACTCAATAGTCGAGCCTTCAGGCAGGCTGCGCACAATATCCAGCAACTTCTTGGCCGGTACAGTAACAGCCGCATCCATATCAGCTGACTCGAGCGGTACAGCCGAAACCAGTTCAACCTCAAGGTCTGTTCCGGTTAGTTTAAGCTGGCCATTATCGACCTGAAGCAACAAATTCGACAAAATTGGTAAGGTATGCCGCCGTTCAACAGCGCCACTTACAACCTGCAGCGGCTTTAAAAAAGCATCGCGGTTAATTGAAAATTTCATGACTGAGTCCCCTGTTTATAACGACATACTTTTATGACGACAATGTACGAATTAGATTTCGATAATCTTCTTTAATGTCGTGCTGCGCATCTTTTAATTCTTGTATCTTCCGACAAGCATGCAAAACCGTTGTGTGATCCCGACCGCCGAACGCGTCGCCTATTTCCGGTAAGCTATGATTAGTCAGTTCCTTAGCTAAGGCCATTGCTAACTGCCGCGGACGCGCTACAGAGCGGCTACGACGTTTCGATAAAATATCGGCTAACTTAATATTATAGTATTCCGCTACCGTCTTCTGAATATTATCAATAGTAACCAATTTTTCCTGAGCGGCAATTAGGTCACGCAAAGCTTCGCGGACAAAATCTATAGTTATAGGCCGTCCTGTGAGTTGCACATTAGCCACAACCCGGTTCAATGCACCTTCCAGCTCCCGAACGTTTGAACGCAAACGTTTAGCTATGAAAAAAGCAACTTCGTGTGGCATATGTAAGCCGCGTTCGTCAGCTTTACGCATTAAAATAGCCACCCGGGTTTCTAATTCCGGGGGTTCAATGGCAATGGTAAGGCCCCAGCCAAAACGAGATTTCAGTCGATCTTCAACTCCGTCTATTTCTTTCGGGTAAAGATCGCTGGTCATAATAATTTGCTGGTTACCTTCCAACAACGCATTAAAGGTATGGAAAAACTCTTCCTGCGAACCTTTTTTATTCGCAAAGAAGTGAATGTCATCAATCAATAACGCATCGACCGAACGATAGTAACGCTTAAACTCGTTGGTTGAACTGTTACGAATAGAGTTCACCATGTCCTGCACAAAACGCTCAGCCCGAATGTAAAACACCTTGGCGTCCTTTTTGTGCGCCATAATGCCATTACCAACCGCATGCAAAAGGTGAGTTTTACCTAAACCGGTACCACCATAAACAAACAGAGGGTTATAAACGCCGCCAGGATTCTCTGCCACCTGAATAGCGGCCGCACGCGCCAACTGGTTTGATTTACCCTCAACAAAGTTATCGAAGGTGTATTCCGGATGAATATTGCTTTCAAAAGGCACTTCCACATCGGTGTTACCTGATGAGAAGTTAGGTGTTTTTCTGCGGGTTGCAGCTGCGCGTTGCGGTGAGCCGCTGTCACGTTGTGTCGGCGACGCTTCCCCAACTTTTAAAACCACGTTAGGCACTTTGTCATCGCACAAAACTTCTAAATAGGTATTAATGGTTTTCAGGTATTTATCACGCACCCAGTCTACCGAATAAATATTCGGAGCAAACAAGGTTAATGTTTCGCCATTGAGTTTGGCTTGTAGGGGTCTGATCCACGTGTTGAACTGCTGTAACGGTAACTCCGATTGCAGTCGCTCTGCACATTGTTGCCAAAGCGAATTATTCACACTCTTCTCCTGGATCGTTTCTTTATAAACATAACCAAAGATTGTACTTCACTCAGCTAATATTCGCTAGCATAAACTGCCTGAAAACAGCGTCAATAAAGGAGTTAAAAAATAGCCATTGAAACCAAAACTGGCGCATAAATTGCTTAAAAGGCCACATTGCCTCAAAATCGGAAAATAAAGCAAATAGTGAATAACTGTTATTTTATCCACATTATTAATGTTATAATCTCAACAGATTGTGGATGATATTATTTTAGGATTTATTGCCTAAAAAAGCCTCTGGTCATTGACTCAACGAGAAAAGATCGGTAAGATCCGCGCTCTAAAAAATTCCGTTCACGTTTGGTTTCAACTTATTCGGCCAGCGTGGGAAATAGCAAACTGACCGATGGAATATTAGTTATGAAAAGAACATTTCAACCAAGCGTATTAAAGCGCAAGCGTTCACACGGTTTCCGTGCTCGCATGGCAACAAAAAATGGCCGCAAAGTACTGGCTCGTCGCCGTGCACGTGGTCGTAAAGTACTGAGTGCATAAAAGTATCTCATACGGAAGGGAGTTACGTCTGTTAACTCCCTCTCATTTCCAGACTGTATTCTCAAACCCTCCTGTAAAAGCCGTTACTGCTCATGTCACTATGTTGGCAACCCCCAATGAGTTAGGCCATCCACGTATTGGTGTTACCGTCAGCAAAAAGCGAGCTAAGCGCGCAGTTGACCGAAACCGCATAAAACGACAAATACGTGAAACCTTCCGTTTAAGCCAACATAAAATTCCCGCTTTCGACATTGTAATTATTGCTAAGCAGGGTATTGTCGAGCAGGATAACGCCGCATTACGGGATACGTTGAATTATTTATGGCGAAAATTAGCAAAGCGTTGCGAACAATACCAATCGCGTTCATAAAGGTTTATCAGTGGTTTATCAGTCCACTGCTGGGCCCGCGTTGTCGTTTTTATCCATCTTGCTCACATTATGCCTGTGAGGCCATACAAAAACACGGTACAATCCGTGGCATTGGCCTTGCTGCAGTAAGAATCAGTAAATGTCACCCAGCTCATGAGGGCGGCTACGACCCGGTTCCACTTGCTAAGCAAGACGTCAAGCCAGAAAATAACAGCGAATCCGAATCTTTACTAAATCAGCCAACAGAGACGAAATCACTATGAATTCGCCACGCACGATATTATTTATTGCCTTTTTAGTGGTGTCTTTCTTCCTATACCAGAATTGGATGGTGGAAACCGCACCCGGAACAAAAGCACCTGAAAACGTTACCTCAACACAATCGAGCAATAACGCTGAAAACAGCGATGTGCCCTCAGGCAGTTCAGCCGTTTCGGCAGACGTCCCGGAAAGTGATCAGCCGGTTGTAGCTCAGCGGGCTGAAACCACAGTTCACGTTCGCACCGACGTGTTAGATGTTGAGATAGATACCCGCGGTGGTGATGTTGTTTCGACTCACTTACTCAAGTTTGCGAAAACTCAGGGTTCTGAAGAACGCTTTCAACTTCTGCAAAACAGTTCAAACAACGTTTACGTCGCTCAGTCAGGCCTAATTGGCCCGGACGGAATTGATGGCAAAGACGGCCGCCCTTCTTATAACTACGAACAAGAAAGCTACGAGTCTACAAGCGAGGTTATTGAGGTTCCTTTAACCTATACGGCTGAGAACGGCGCTGTTTATCGTAAAGTATTTACCTTCACGCCAGGAAAATACACTGTTGATGTTCGGTACGAAGTAGAAAATAACACCAGCAAAACGCTTGAAACTCAATTTTACGGCCAATTAAAACGTTCCGTACACTCAGGCGAAAGTGGCAGTATGATCATGCCTACCTATTTTGGTGCAGCTTATTCCTACGATGAAGACAAGTTCGAAAAATACGATTTCGACAGCATGCAGGACAAAAAGCTGAACGTTACTTCGCAAACTGGTTGGGTCGGAATGCTTGAGCACTATTTCGTGTCAGCCTGGGTGCCGAAACAAGGTCAGCAAAATCGTCTTTATTCTCGAGTAGCCAATGGCAGCCAGGCAATTATCGGTGTCATTTATCCAATGACTGATATTCAGCCAGGCAGCTCCAAAACGATTGAGTCTCAAGTATTTCTGGGTCCAAAAGACCAAGACGCCATGGCTGAAGTCGTCGAGTATCTGGACTTAACCGTCGACTATGGTTTCCTATGGTGGTTAGCTCAACCGATATTCAAACTGCTGCAGTTCTTACAAAGCATCGTTATTAACTGGGGTCTGGCTATTATCCTGACCACAGTTATTGTTAAAGCGCTATTGTTCCCGCTAACTAAGGCACAATACGTTTCAATGGCTAAGATGCGCATGCTGCAGCCAAAAATGACGGCTCTGCGTGAACGTTATGGTGACGACCGACAGAAGATGTCAGGCGCCATGATGAAGCTCTACAAAGAGGAAAAAGTAAATCCTCTGGGCGGCTGTCTGCCTATGCTGTTGCAGCTTCCAATCTTCCTGGCGCTATACTGGGTGCTATTGGAAAGTGTTGAGCTGCGCCATTCTGCTTTTGTGTTCTGGATACAGGATCTGTCAACCAAAGACCCATACTACATCCTGCCTATTTTAATGGGTGCCAGTATGTTCTTAATGCAGCGACTGCAGCCAACACCGACGGCTGACCCAATGCAACAGAAACTGTTTCAGTATATGCCGGTTATCTTTACCGTATTCTTCCTGTGGTTCCCATCGGGTCTGGTACTGTACTGGCTGGTCAGTAACTTGATTACCATTGCACAAATGCTGATCATTTACCGTGGGTTAGAAAAGAAAGGGATTAACGTTCGAAACAAGAAGTAGTCCAGCATTAAGGCCCGGCTAATGCCGGGCTTTAGTCCTTTTGGGAGCAGCAAAAATGCAAACTGAAACAGATTTTGACGACACCATAGTAGCTCAGGCAACGCCTCCCGGACGCGGCGGTGTTGGTATTGTTCGCGTGAGCGGAAAAGCCTGTAAAGAGGTTGCAGAAAAGCTGTTAGGTCACTGCCCCAAGCCTCGTAAAGCAGAGTACCTGCCGTTTTACGATTTACAGAAACAACTGTTGGACGAAGGCATAGCGCTCTTTTTCCTGGGTCCAAACTCCTTTACCGGAGAAGATGTCTTAGAACTGCAAGGCCATGGTGGGCCGGTTATTATCGATATGATAATTCGAGCAATACTGGAAATTCCCGGTATTCGCCCTGCTCGTCCCGGTGAGTTTAGCGAACGAGCATTCTTAAACGACAAGCTCGATCTCACCCAGGCAGAAGCCATTGCCGACCTAATTGATACCAACTCAGAGCAGGCCGCAAAAGCCGCCTTACAAAGCCTAAAAGGTGAGTTTTCTCATAAAATTGATCAGTTGGTAGACGCCGTTATTCACCTGAGAATATACGTTGAAGCGGCTATCGACTTTCCTGATGAAGAAATCGATTTTCTTTCCGATGGCAAAGTATCCGGCGATTTAGCTGAAATTATCGACCAGCTGTTCCACATAGAACAGGAAGCCAAGCAAGGCACGCTCATGCGCGAAGGCATGCGCATTGTTATTGCCGGACGCCCCAATGCGGGTAAGTCCAGCTTGCTTAACGCGCTGGCGGGTCGTGAATCAGCTATTGTAACGGAAATAGCAGGAACCACTCGCGATGTTCTGCGGGAGCACATTCAAATAGACGGTATGCCGCTGCATATTATCGATACCGCAGGTTTACGCGAAAGCCCTGACCATGTTGAGAAAATTGGTATTGAACGCGCCTGGGATGAAATACGCCAGGCTGACCGCGTGCTGTTTATGGTCGACAGTCAGGAAACCTCTGCCATTCATCCCGACGATATTTGGCCAGAATTTTTCGCACAATTACCCGAGGACATGCCCTACACCGTTATTCGCAATAAAGTCGATTTATCGGAAGAGCCCACGGGTATAGATGAACACAATAACATTCCAGTTATTCATCTCTCCGCCAAAACCGGGCATGGCATTGAATTGCTTAGAGAGCACCTAAAACATTGTGTTGGTTACAGCGCAACCTCCGAAGGCAGTTTCATGGCAAGACGCCGCCATTTAGAGGCCCTGGCAAAAGCGAAACTCCACTTACTGCAAGGTCAGGAACAGTTAGAAGCCAATATGGCCGGCGAAATACTCGCCGAAGAACTGCGTCTAACTCAGCAGCACCTCAATGAAATTACCGGCGAATTCACTTCTGATGACCTCCTTGGCCAGATTTTTGGTTCGTTTTGCATCGGGAAGTGAAACGGCCAAAAAGATCGAAAAGCATCCAATAAAATATAAATAAGACGTTGTTTTATAAAGAAATTTATTCTATTTCTTTGCAGGCAATTTGATCCGTTTTGCCCCCTCTTGCTCCGTGTGTGCTCCGAGTATAAGTTTTCGGAGCACTCGGAGCACAAAAGGAGCAAAACATGAAAATCACTATCCAGAAACGCGAACCAGACAAGAACGGCCACCGTGCCTTGCGACTGGTCTACTACCACGGTTCCAAGACAGGCCAGAACGGTTCTCGGGCGCAGAAGCGCTCGTATGAGCCCCTGAACCTGTTCCTCTACGACAAACCCCGCCTTCCGGCGGAGCGTGAGCACAACAAGACGGTGAATCAGAAGGCTGAGGCCATCAGGGCAAAGCGGCTGTTGGAAATCGAGTCGTCACGACATGGATTGGATGATCGGACCAAGCTTTCGGCCAGCTTCTTCGATTACTTCGACCAGTTGACCGACGAGAAGGCTTCCGGGAGCAAATCCAATCATTCGATCTGGATCTCCACCCGTCATCACCTGCATCGCTACCATGGCTTGTCTGAACTGACCTTTGAACAAGTCGATAAGCGATTCCTGGAGGGGTTCCGGCACTACCTTCAGCATGAAGCCACCACCAAATCTGGAACCAAACTGGCCAAGAACACGACCAGCAGTTACTTCAACAAGGTTCGGGCAGCGCTCAACCAGGCCTATCGGGATGGCATTGTCCGCGACAACCCGGTTCAACAGGTCAAGTCCATCAAACCGGAGAACACCAAACGAACGTATTTGACCCTCGAAGAGGTCCGGGCTCTGACCAAAGCCGAGTGCCGGTATGACGTGCTGAGGCGGGCTTTCCTGTTTTCCTGCACTACCGGCCTTCGCTGGTCAGATATCCACAAGCTGGTCTGGGGTGAGATAGAGGAATTCGCGGATGGCCACTACCGCATCATTTTTCGGCAAAAGAAGCTTGTGAACGCCGGGAACTCACTGCAATACCTGGATCTTCCAGACTCGGCTGTGAGATTGCTAAACCTGGAGAATCGCGGCAATCCGGGTGATCGCGTATTCAAAGGTCTGAAGTATGACTCCTACACCAACGTTGCATTGGCGCAATGGGTCATGCGAGCGGGTATCACCAAGAGTGTGACTTTCCATGCTGGACGGCACACCTTTGCGGTCAATCAACTGGCCAGGGGTGTGGATATCTACTCGTTGTCCCGGCTTCTGGGCCACAGCGAACTAAGAACCACAGAGATCTACGCCGACATACTCGAAACTCGCCGTACAGAGGCCATGAGGAGTTTTCCTGACATATTTGAGGAGACACTGGACGAGGTTGGGGAATGTGCAGCCTAAGTGACGAGAGGGGCTTTCAAAGCCCCTCTTTACACTTGTCCCACATCAAACACTCCGTCGTCCTGGCCTTCGGTGACTCACCAGATGCTGAGCTGCCGACCGTTCGATCTCTTCCGCCGTCGCGATCCGGTTGGACTGGAGCCATTTCAGGATATCTGCACGGCGAAAGAAAATCCTGTGACCATTTGGCTTGAAGTGAGGGATCTTCTTTTGAGAGGTTAACTGGTACAGCGTGCTTTTCTTCAGCCCCGTGTATTCCGCACAGTCTTCAAGGCTCATGATCTCCTTGTCGACCTCCGGAGCCTTGCTGCCACCGATATGGTCTAAAATGATTTTTTTGAGAACCATCATGTCCTGCAACACCCGTTGCAGCATTTCTTTTTCTGTCATCGCTCTACCCCTACACCGCCATAACCAAAGTGGGAAAACTGGGAAATTGGGAACACCGTGTCAGTCCTCATGTTCAATCCTCTCCAGTTCTTCAAGTTGCCGCCTAACTTGGTCAGGCCTGAGCGCGAAAAACCGCTGCAAATCTCCATTGACCCTGGTTTTGTAGGTCCCCCGGGAGCGCTCATTGCTCACCAGGCAGTCACGCTGTAACAGCACCTCCACTTCCCTCATGTAATGGGTCGGCAGCCCGAGCCGCTTTAGGAAGTGCGATTTATAGATCAACCACAACTCGCGCCCCTCGTGTGAGCGTCGAAAACCCGCTCCGCCCTGGGCACTCGCTTGTTCAATATCACTGAGACTGCGCTCCCAGACTTTCATGGCCCGCTCCAGCGCTTTGAGAAGCCGGAATTCCTCGGAATTTCTGGAGTGGCCTCTATTATCCAGCCAAGCTTTCAAGGTTCGGTGGACGGCTGCCAAGGACTCTTCCTCGCTCCACGGGAGAATGAAATTCCTGCTACCGAGACAAAGTGCTGAACCAATCAAGGCAAAACGCCGGATGACACGTTGCACCTGGGATGCCATCTGATCGTTTGCCCAAGCACCGCTCAGACGACCAACCTCATGATTTAGATACTGACTGAGCTCAGTGTGACGTTCGGTCAGCAACGACACCCACTCCCGAATGACAGAGCCGTGGTAGCGCTGACAAGACGATTTCAGCTCGTCCACAAATTGTTGAGGATGCTTGTGACCATGCAATTCGTCGAACGCACCATAGGTTCCAAACACCGGGAGCTCCACCAGTCGAATCTGCTGGCCTGCGCGTAACGGTTTACCTATCTGCTGAAGCAGCTCTGCAATCCAGACTTCGCCGCTACTCAACACCAGCGTTCGCCAATGGGAGGTTGCAGCCAGCTCGCCGGAGACGTTAGCCCGTAATTTTCCTGATCCGTTCATGATCTGATAGATCGCCGTATCGATGTCTTCTGGGCGAGCCATGCCGATTTCATCCAACGGCAACAACATGTCGTTGTGCTCTGATGAGACTGCCGCTAACCCGTTACTGGTTGAGATCCAACTGCGAACATAGCGGTTTCCCCCATACACGCTAGCCGCCAACTGCAACAGCGTCGTCTTTCCGGTCGACGATGCTCCAACCAAGTGGATGGCGCCATTTTCCATCCCAGCCGACGCAATCAACGGCGCAGCCAGCGCCGTTCCAATACTGAATATTGCTAACGGGTTGCCTCGGCATAGCTGCCCGACATAAGTCTGCCAGTCGCTGAGACTTCCAGACTCCTCTAACGTCGGAGAGCCTGATAATTGGCCTACGAAATGGTACGGTTCTTCAGCTGAGCCGATCGTCCAGTTACTGGTGGCAAATACTCCACCGTGCCAACCCGTTCGATTAACCACTGTCGCCGGTTCGGCCAGAGCCATCTGTTCCAACAGATAGTGCTGAAGCCGGCTCCAGCTCGCCTGCCCGGGTGTCAGTGGATAACCGGTATCAACCAGCATATCCCGTACCTGCCGGGCATTGTCACTGTTGAGATCTCGCGCATACACGACCTCGCGTAACTTCACACCATCGAAATTCTGCCATTCCAGCAACGCTCCGTGCCCGTGCCGTTTGTCAGTTAGCCTGGTGCGAGCCATTACCTGAATCCAGCCACCGACACGCTGCCAATGGTCCCCTGATAAGGCATAGAGCCCGTCATCTTGCAGTTTGTATTGCATATCACGCAGCCCCTCTCACAGCTTGTCCAGCCACGCTTTTACATCCTGGTAGCGAAAGCGAACGGCTCGGCCATTGGGATTTGGCTTCACTGGTGCCGGAAACCGGCCTTGCTTTACGTAGCGCCGTAAAGTTGCCTGTGACATTTTCAAAACAGTGCAAACTTCCTCATAGGTCAGCAAACACTCTTTTGAGGTGGTTATCTGTTTCTTCATGACTACTCCTGATTTTTTGTGAATCAATCGGGGGTAATCATCGGAAATATTCGTCTTGGGGGAGAACCGTGGAATTGCCCTTAAAGGGCACAAAGGCGAGGGTGGATGATAACTTGTTGATAATTAATAGATAAAAATCAAAATAAATTAAAAAAAACAAGTCATTACTGGAAATTTATGGCTTGCGCGAGTGGGTTTTGCGCATTTTATGATCAAATTAGCTATGTGTCTTTCACATGTGAAAGTCAGTGCTCGTTATCAGCTGCATTTTTTGATGCACTGAAACTGATAACCACTTTCTACATCAGCCACTAACCTGAAAATGGTAGCTGTTTACCATCTGACACTTCGGTAATGCCTATTCCCGCTAGAAAGCCGAAGAGCAACGAACAAAAAATCAATGACAAGGTAAACCAAAATAGTACACTTCGTTTTGTAGCTCCCATTGCCATAGCAAATGCGGCCGCAGCATGGACCCCAATAAGAAAAGGACCAAGAAAAGCTAAGCCAGGAACACCGAACTTTTCAAGAATTCGGTGTTTTCTGTCTTTACGTTCAGGTACGGATTCAGCTATATCATCAGTTTCAGATTTTTTTAGCCAACGGCGGACAAAAGCAGTTACTTTTTCACTGGCGTAGATAATCGGTAGTAAAGATACAAGGTTGCCGATAAAGCCAACCATAGCTGCGGGGAACCACGGCAAACCGGCCACTACTCCTAAAGGTACGGCAATCCACACTTCCAGAACCGGAATCGCGGCCCCAACAAATACACTTACATAAAGCATCAACTCATTCATGAAAAAGTTCCTACGCGTTCGCGCTCTTTTTATTAAAAAACAGTACATACAGGCTTGGAACAACGATAAAAGATGCCACGGTTCCCGAGATAAGTCCGCCCATAATTACAACATTAAACGATCTCCATAAGGGATCATTCGCTATGAGTAACGGAAGAAGTCCAAGTATCGTTGTTATTTGGGTTAACATAATTGGACGAAATCGTTCCATCAAAGCCGATTTAAGGGAATCGAGCTCAGATTTCCCCGATTCTTTTTCAATATCGACCTGCTCAATAATTAACATAGCATTCGATACAATAATCCCTATTAAGGCGAATATGGCCAGATTCGCCATAAAATCGAAAGGAAGACGGAAGATAACTAGCGCGAGCAGCAAGCCGATGGCACAAAAAGGTACGCTCAAGACGATAATTGTCACTTTTCTAAACGAATTATACTTATAAATAAACAGTATAATCATTGCTAAGATACACAATGGTAAGAAAGCAAATATCGCTTCTGCTGTAACTTCACTTTCTTCAATCTCACCACCAAACTGTACTTGAACGCCAAATTGCTCTTTTACTTCATCAATAGTGTTTGATATGGAGTTAACTAATTCTTTTGATGTCATTGAAGGATTCAATGCTGTCACCGTGACCGTCGGTGTTAGGTTGCGCTTCTTAATAAGTGACGGATCATGCCTGGTTTCAATGATCGCTATATCAGATAGATATACCGGTTTAGACGAGGACTCGGGGAATACTTGGATATTCTCCAATTGAGATAATGATAAATTCTCCGATAAATTCGTGCTCAGTACGATTGGAATTTGATACTCGCCCTCCCGAAGTACTGAGGCATTTTCTCCCAAACTATGTTCACGGAGTGCTAATAAGATATCCTCACGAGTCACCCCTGTGGATAGAGCTGCGGGACGATCAACCTTTACCAGAAAGTTCGTAACGGAACGTTCCCAATCTTGCTTTACGTTAATAGTGTGCTCTACCTCGTTGAGAGCTCCTTGAATAGCATCTGAAGCCTTTAGAATATTCGATTGCTTGTTACCAATAAGACGAATAGCGGCCTCTCCTGGCGGCGTGGAGCCCATAAAGAACGGGTTGATTTCGAGTTCGGCAAAAGGATACTCAGGAGGCATTTCTGCTCTTAGTTTATCGACAAACTCGCTGACAAGCGTATCTTTGGTGACGTTTACAACAAAATATGCCGAGTGAGGTGCTGGTTCAGGAGGGTTTAAACCAAGGATAAAGCGCGGTCCGCCTTCACTTACATAAGCTGTTGCACCTGTAATTTCCGGGAACCGATCATCATTACTTAGCCACTGAGTCATCTCTTCAGCTACAGCAGCCGTTTGTTCCGCTGGCGTGTTCGCTGGCAGCTCAACAGAAATCTGTAGTTGAGAACGTTCTGAAGGCGGGAAGAACGCCTCTGGGATGGTGCTTGACACAAACAATGCCACTACAAGACTTAAAACCGAAGCACTTAGAAACAACTTCGGACGCGAAATAACCTTGTCCCAAAAGGAAGACATTACGTTCATTACATAGGAAGGTTTACCGCCAGAGATCCCCCGGGTCTTGGACGATTGATTGATAAACCATTTAGCCATGATTGGTGTTAACATCGTAGCGACAAACCATGAAACAAGCAGCATCACACCAATGACAATAGTTAGTGTCTGCATATAAATAGCAGTAATATTGTCAGTGAACACCGGGGGAGCAAAAGCCAATATCACGGTTAAACTAGCAATAAGAATGGGCGTCCCCAGAGTCTTTCCCGCAGATAAAGCAGCCGACTCTCTCTCCTCGCCTTGCGCTACCCTTTTTGAGATGTCTTCAACAATGACCATGGGATTGTCAACGAGTATACCTAAGGCAATGATGAACGACGCAATGCTTACTTCGTTGAGTTCTACGCCAAAAATTCTTAGAAAAACTAACGTGATAACACCCGTGACAGGAACAGCCAGTGCCACCAAAGATCCCGCACGAAGACCCAAGGCAAGTACAGTGACGATCGTCACCACTAGAATAGTTTCGAGCAGCGTTGAAATCATTTTCGATATCACTTGATCAACGACTTTCCCCTGATCAGTGATGGTTTTCATTTGGTAACCTACCGGTAGCTCACTCCCCCATTCGTCCAGCTTACGGCGCAGTTGCTTGTTAAAATCCACCATATTAAGCCCAGGCGCCATATAACCAGCAACAACAATGGCCTGATCACCATCAAGGTATGCTGCACTATTCAGAGGTCTAGCCGGAACCCTGGTGACATCGGCAATATTTTTCAACGGAAGCATAGATCCGTCTGGTAGCGATATCACGGTTTCCTTAACTTCAGCCAGTTCGTCATAACTGCTCTCAACAAAAATTCGGCTTTGCTGAGTATCAAAATTGATACGCGCTACTTCCCCGAGAGAATTGCTCTTACTCAGTTGTAAAAAGATGTCATTAGGGTTCAGCGCATACTGTGATGCCACAAACGGCTTAAGTTCTATTGATATCTGTTCATCGGTAACACCGTGCAACGTAACTTTGTCCATCCCTGGAATACTATAAAGATAATTGCGAAGCTCATTTGCCTTGTCCCTCAACTCTCTAAAAGAATAATCCGTTGCACTTAGCGCTACTGTCATCACGGCTACCGCATCGTAATTATCATTAACGAATGGCCCTGATACCCCCTCCGGCAACTCAGTAAGTACATCGTGCATTCTCGCTCTGACTCTAAGCCACGCATGCGAATAACTTGGCGTACCATCTTTTATTTCAAGAGAGAGATAAATTTCTCCTGCCCTTATTGAGGTCGTAATATTTTTCGTTTCTTCTAATTCTCGCAACGCTCGCTCAATTGGTCGTGCAATAAGGGCTTCTGTCTCATAAACATCTAAGGCTGGGTGGTAAGCCGTTATGATGGTTTGGTTGATAGGTAAGGTGGGCTCCTCCCGAGAAGGGTAATCCGGATATAATGCCAGACCCGTGATCGTTAGTATTATGAAAATAAATAAAACAAGTCGGCTGTTTTTTATCGAAAAAGCAGTAATAGACATTATCGTACTTCCTCAGCCGGTCGAACCTTCTGACCCTCACTGATAAAGGCAGCACCCGCAGCAACATACGAATCTCCTTTCTGAAGATCACTTTTAATCCAGTAGCCACCTTCTTCAGCGTTAACAATACGGATGCCTGCTTTACTAACTCTCCCGGTTTTTTCGTTGTACTGGTAAACAAAAGGATTCCCATCAGTAGGCTCAGCAACAACAGCACTGTGAGGCACAAATATCGCGCCTTCTCCGTCGGGCATTCGATAACTGACGCTAACCACTAATCCTGGCAAAGGGCGTTTTTCTCGGGAAGTGTCGAGACGAAGTCTAACGGGGAAATTTAATCCCTCGTTTGCTCGCTCACCCAAATGCTCGACGGTGGCATTAAAATATGACCCCCGATAGTTCACTGTGATCTCTAGTTCTTTGTCATTTGATATATACTCTGCCAGATCACCGGGAATTGATGAGTCAACGATGAACTTCTCCATGCCGTCAAATGTAAAAGCGACTTGATTTGCAGTGACTTCTTCGAAGGGTTCGACACTACGACTTGAAATGACCCCATCATAGGGTGCCTTGATAGCGGTTTTAGAAAGGTTTCGCTCTGCAAGCCTGATTTGTGCCAGGGCATCACGGAGCGTCGATTGAGCGTTTTCGTATGTCGATCTGGCAGCATCTAAATTCTGTTCAGATACAGAGTTATTTTCACGCAACCGCACGAGTCGCTCATAATTTGTTTTAGCTTCTTCAAATGTAACCCGCGCTTTCTCAGCTTCAGAGCGAGCGCTCTCAAGGGCAAGCCTATAGGGCTCCTGATCCAGAACAGCCATCACATCTCCGGTGTTGAGCTGCGCGCCAATATCGAAGAGAACGTCGTTCACTGTACCATCAACACCAAAAGACAATTGGCTTCGGTTTTCTGTCTGTGTCACTCCTGGAAAACGAATGCTATTAACATAAGCATCGTCGGCCACACTGTTAATCGATACGGCTCTTACGTTTTCTGTAGCAGTTTGGGTCGGTTCTTCACTACAGCCCTGTAACAGCAGTAAAGTACAAATAAGCATGCCTAATACGAAAACTCGATTAGCCCGTGCATAATAAATATGTAACTGATCATTTATATAAATAAGCGATGTCAATTTGTGAAGTCCTATAAACGAAAATACTAAGGTCGAGGTCTTAAAAGCGTTTGTATAAACAGCCTTAACATGTCAGGCGAATACTCGGCGTCAGCCGTTGCAATATGGCAGGATATTCCGTCAATATATGCGAAAATAAAATGAGTTATCTGTTCAGGCGTTAGGTGATTACTAATTACGCCCGTGTCTTGTGACTTTTTAAACATCGAGCACGAAACATCATAAAGCTCCTTGCTTGAATTAAGTACAATCTTCTTTATCTCGGGGTTTCTAGACGATTCCGCGAGTATTTCTAAGTACATAATTGTTCCGGTCGTGTCACCGGTGAGGTGCGCTTCTTTCTCCAGAGCTGTTTGAAAGTCGTCGGCGCTTTCTACTCTTTTGAGGGCAGCCATGTCTCTTGAAAAATATCGCTTGGCGATTTCCAAGATCAACTCATTTTTTGAGGAAAAATATTGGTAGAGGCTAGCTTGACTAACGCCAGCCATTCGAGAAATCTCAGCGATTCCAGCCCCGTGAAAGCCTTTCTTAACGAAGCACTGGATGGCACCATTAATGATTCGCTCTATTTTCGCTTCACGAGCAGCATAATTGATTGGACGGCCAATATTCGACATCTTCACACCTTAATTAAGTGAATAATCATTTATATAATATACCGGTAGCATTGTCAACCATAAAGGTCCTTTCAGAGCCCCATTCAAGCCCTATTAGTAAACATCTACACCAACAATCGCGCAAAGAGTCCTTTTCGAGGCTCTTAAGAGAGGGAGAAGTGCTGGCAGGGAGGTTACTGGACTGAGAGCACGTCGTTTCCACCTGATTTGGAAAAACCACGCACTGGGATTCCGGCGACAACTTATCCAGATTAGTAGCGTATGTGCTGCTCATATCTCCAAGAGGCGACCTATTAGAGCGCATGGAATGGGCTCAAAGTTATCCAAATCAGATAGGTATGTGTAGCGATTGGAAAGTCCTCCAGGAGAGTCCCCGACCGCTGTTGGAGAACTCTCGCTCATTGTGATCGTCCAGCCACTACTTTCCGCCCCAGTTGCCGGGGCGCTGTTCCCACTGCTCAATCAGCATCGTTCCCCATCTGCTTTTCGAACGCCTGTCGAATGAGCCCCATTACATAGGCCAGCTCAGATTCCTCACTTAACCCTACTTCTACATCGCCATTTCCCCAACGTCCGAGGTTGGTCACGTCACGAGCCATCCCTTTCGGATCGCTCAACTCGTGAAACGGCATATTCAGAGACAGTCGCAAACGGGTCTTTTGCGGGACCACATCGACAAAGTTCGTCTCGGCTTTGAACGCTATATAGAGCTTGAGAACTTCTTCAGTGACGCTCGGGTCGAGCGCCTGGACTTCCTTTCGGAGCTGCTCAAATAGAGCGCGCATTGGGGTCCCGTTTGCTAGTTGAGGGTGATCCTCAAGATTGTAGGCTTCTGGTTTGACGGCCACGTTGCGGTAGGTATCGAGGATCTCGTCCGGCAATACCGGAGCCGCCCAAACCCGCACCGCTTCCTGGGCCAGCTTGGCGGCCCGATTCTTAATTGAGTCCTCATTCCATGCTTCTACAGCTCCCAGGCCCTCGTTGAGCCGTAGAGGGCTTTGTTTGAATCCGCCCTGCATATCGCGCTTCTCGATGAAAGCTCGGTCGCTGTACTCTGAGTTGTAGCCCGTAAGAGTCAGGTTACCCAGCGTATGCAGCCAGGTTTCATGCACACGCTTCCATTCCGGACCTAGCTCATCCTTCCATCTAGCAGACAGATTCTCATTCTGCGGCATGATGTGTTCAATCGTGTATTCGTCGACCGGAACCCGCTCCTTGCGCTCGAAATTCTCCAGGCGGCGTAACCAGTAACTCCGGCTGCGGAAATTATAGAGATCGCGTACTGCCAGTTCCCTTTTGAACTCTTCGTCATTCGGAAAACGCCGGTATGACTTCAAACCGAGCAGGTGAGCCTTGACGCTCTCCAGGTAACGGTTCTTCTGCAATGATTTGTGAAAGGTCGCAAAGGTCTTGTTCAGCGAGTTTGTGGGGATGGCACAAACGGCACGACGGAACACATAAGCCTCGATCAGCCGAATAGCGCTATGAAAGTCATCTTGGGACAGATTGTCCTGTTGGTAATCATGGTAAAGTTCCAACAGAAACGGATATGCCACATCGACTTTGAGTTCACGCAGATCTTTAAATGCCATTCCGAGCTGTTTATCTGTTTCTTTCCCCAATGCCATCGCACAAAAATACCGAGCGAAAGCATGTATTTCGGCAACCAATGAATCGACACCAGCACTCGCAACTTCGGCGCGACGTGAATGCTGTTTGAAAGCCTCGTACACTTCATCTAACCGTGGAATTTCCCCGGTTTTAACCGTGAGGTAGTGACGCATGAAGCTGTCAAAGTAAACGCCATAGCCTTCTTGCCCGAATTCCACCTCCATCGGACGCCAGTGGTCGCGATAGAGCCGAGTTTGATGCTCCGGCTCCAGTCCCATCAGCACATAGTTCCGGATCAGGTCAGCCTGGCTCAAAGCTTTTCCTGTGGAATTCATGCTCTCAAAAATGAGTTGCGGGTTATCCTGGTCTCGGCTCAGCGCAATATCAACGATGATGAGCTTTGAAAGGCCCCGGCAGAGGGTTTCCAGTTCCCCGTTTAGCCGCTCAATCTGGCTGTTGAAGAACTCGAAGTTTTCTTGGATTCGAAGAGAACCGTCATCAGGTAACGGCTTCTGCGTGACCAACGCCAGCAGGCTCTCTTTGTCCGTCTGGGTCAATAGCAGTTTGTAAGCTCGCTCACCGTCTTCCAACGGGTTAAGCAGGTAGTAATTGCGCAGCTTCTTAGCCGAAAACCCCTCCAGAGTCTCTGTGTTCCCAAGGTGTCGAGATAGCGCCTCAAGAATCAGCATGGTGGTAGTCAGTCGCTGTTGCCCATCAATGACCAGCAATGGTGATTGACTGGACACCTGATAAAGCCCCTTCTCGATGTAGACCACCGAGCCAATGAAATGTGCTGATATACCATCGTTGGTGCCGGCTCGCATAATGTCGTCCCACAGTTGGCGACATTGCTGTTCAGACCAGGAATACGTTCTCTGGTAAATCGGAATGACAAATTGTGGCGACTTCTTCAGGAAGTCGAGCAACTTGGCTTCTGTAGCTTTCATAACGGACGTTATCCCTTTTTTGTTCTGTTACTGTGATTCAACGCTGGTTTTGACCTGGTTATACACAGCCCGCATCAGGTACTGAGAAGCGATATTGCGGAAGGATTCGTCGTTCATCAAGCGTATGAAGATGTCTTCGTTGCCGTCCATTCGCTCTACAAACAAATTCTCAAGCTGCTTGTTAAATACCGGTTCGAAATTCTCCAGGCTGTTGGCCATGACGGCCTGCCGTAGCTGTTCGTTGGCAACAGCGGTTCCCTTCACCTGATCGAAGAACAGCTGATCCGCCGGGGTAAATTCAGTACCAAATCGCTCGTTGAGCTTGTCGACCAGCGTCGATAACTGCACCTCTTCCTCTCCCTGGCCGGTGCCGACCTCGATCGGGCCTTAAGTTGTCCTTATCGCTTGAAAGCGTACTTACGCTCTCGCTCTTCGAATGCAAGTTGCCCCCCCTCTAGAACCTCGCAAATATGCTCTCTAATGCCGAATTTCTTAAGCAATGAAGGCGCATCTGGTTCGAAAAACGTGCACTCCATGGCGCCGGAAACATATTCGAATCTAAATTGCTCGTTTTCCATATCATGCTGCTGGCCAGCCTGATTCGCGACGATAACACATTCGGAATCCGTGGATACAACCATATTAGCGTTGTGAGTGACCATGATGATTTGTCTTTTCTCTTTCCTTTCCCTAATAAAGTCGCGGAGTTCATTATAAACTGTTCGGTTATCTAAATTATCTTCAGGCTGATCTATAAGTATAGGGTGAGAGGAATTGCTCAAGTGTAGTATGAGATGGAGAAGCACCAGTCCTCGCTTACCGGGCGACATGCTGATAATGTCGTCATTTTTATAAAGCAAGTTAAAAGATATGTAAAAGCAATCCTGAAGTAGATTTCTAAGGATTAGTTCCTCGTTCGCACTCTTTCGAACTTTATGGGCGATCTGGGAGAAATCTCGAACCTTCTCGCTCAGGGTGAATATAGAGTCTAAATGCGTGTCTTTTGAGTAAATATAATTGTTTTCACTATCAATCGAGTCGCCTAGAATACTTGCAAGGCTTCCTCTGGCATCAAAACAGTTTATGAAAGAATCGAAACTATTGTGATCGAATTCTAGGCTAGCTTGAAGCGTTATATTTTCATTGTCTATCTTCGCAGCACCATTGAAAAGCGCCTCTATTTCACCATATGTGTCAAACAACTGCTCATACAGGGCTTTAAGCTGATCAGAAGCTGCTTTTCCTTGTTCGAGAGTGCTTTTGACCTTCTTGCCTGCTTCTTGAATAGCTCTAAGCTTAGCTTCTTCCCGTTTTTGCGCCTCTAGAAGTCCTTTCAATTCGTTTTGGCTTTTTACTTTAGACGAGAATTTTTCAAGACTTTCCGTGGTATTTATAATTCTTTCATCTAGCGAGCCTATCAAGCTATTAGCGCGGCGAATGTTCTTTCCCGCTTCTATTGGCAGGTCATCAATAATTTTCTGAATCTTAGCCAGTGTTATCTGAACAAGGCGGCTTCCAGTGTGAAACCGTTTTTTTTCTGACTCTTCAGAATTCGTCATAAGAGCTACGTTTCTAAACGAGTCTTCCATCTCTCTTACTAATTCATTTTTTAGCTCAGTGTGTATTTCAATATATCTTAAAAGAGACGAACGCCTTTTTTCACTAACTGACAATCTGTCGCTAAGCTTTTTATAAATCTTGCTTTCTTCAGGAGTAAAACCTGATGATTTTTTTATTTTTTCTATTTTTTCTTTTATTTTTTCTCTTTCATTATTTACCGAATTCTCAGCTCCTATTTTTTCCTTTTCGCTCTTTTCTTTTGCATACTTGTGTCTGAGGGATACAAGTTTTGTAACCTGTGTACTGATGCTCTCATTCAACGAATCACATTTTTTAAAAAGCTCTTCAGCATCTAGCTTTATTTCCCTGTCTTGATATAGAATTTCGAGTACAAGCTCATTGAGTTGATCTCGACCACTTTCCTCGGCTAATTTATTTATATATAGCTGAGGTATATAGGTTATTGGTCGTTGGTCGTTTGTTTCTCTAAAGCTTTGTTTAGTGTTGTCGTTCCAAGTGATTTCAAAGTCGAAATTTGATTCATTTTCAAATTCTGGATAAGTACTTGCCTTTGCTAGATCACACTTCTTTACGGTTTCCTCTTTGTTTGCCGTCCTTGAAATATGATAGAGTAAAAGCGATTTCCCTGAGGATTTGCCACCAATAATCGAATTTAAATCCG